>RCNC010002623.1_pt1 | contig 11956 bp, 13 predicted proteins | sample 2041301 | NCBI WGS metagenome assembly RCNC01 (sample SAMN09708231, study PRJNA481090) | Marine sediment metagenome, whole genome shotgun sequencing project. | biome: marine sediment; feature: ocean; material: sediment; isolation source: Sewage treatment plant 13A marine sediment (STP13A) ... | reverse complement strand
ACCCCCCCGCCCGCCATACCCCCCACCGTCACACACCCGGTGACGTAGCTACGGTGGTTAAGATCAAAGTGAAGGGGCTGTGTTTTTGTCACACACGAGCTGTAGACATGGCGTGGTAGCCGGGGTGGGTTGTCGGGTGTTGGATTTGCCTCGAAATGCTGAGTGAGGCAGAAGTTTAGGGAAGATCGGGCGGGATGCCCGATCTAGGCCATCCAGCACAGGGAAGCGCAGGCGAAGCCGTAGCGCGTGCTGTATGGCCGGCCCGTCAGAACTTCTGTCTTGCGAAGGAAGTCCCGCAGGGACCATTGAGCCGGCGAAGCCAATACTCGACAACCCACTCCGGCGGCGACACCGTGTCTACAGCGCCTGCTCGTATCGGCGGTAAAGAATCTTCACCCGCCTTACATACTCCTGAGTCTCATCATACGGCGGAACTCCCCCGTGCCGTGTTACCGCTGTAGGCCCCGCATTGTAGGCCGCGGCAGCCAACTCGATTTCGCCGTCAAATTGTGCCAGCAACATCGCCAGGTAGAGGGCTCCTCCGTTGATGTTGTCCTCGGCGTTATAAGGGTTGGTGACGTTCAACTCAAGCTGGGTTGCGGGCATCAACTGCATCAAGCCCTGCGCGCCCTTGGGTGACTGCGCGTCTACCTGGTAAGCCGACTCGGCATGGATGATGGCCCGGATCAGGGATTCATCAACTTCGTTGAACTGTGCTGCAGAACGAATCTCAGGCCGGAACGACCGCGTGTTCAGGGGGACCTTTTCCCACCGGACCGAACGGCACTTGGGATCTGCTGCATAGCAGGGGAACCGCAAGGTCTGGAAGTCCTGATCTTCCGGCGGAGCTATATTGGAAAAGGTGACGATGCCCTCTTCATCCACCCATTTGTAGACCTGGGCCTGACTGCCGGCCGGGATCAGAAATGCCAGCAGCGTGGCTGCTACGATGCCTGCTCTCAACGTTTTAATGGCTTTCCCTTGCACCCACACTTCTCCTGAGTTTTCGACGAGTTTATCTTTCGCCCCGCTTATTCTAAACTGACTCAGGCATCCTTTTCACATTGGAGAGAAAAAATGGGCGGATTAATCGCGTCGTTGATCGTAGGCGGTATTGCCGGCTGGCTGGCCGGCATGATCATGAAAGGTAAGGGTCTGGGCATTCTGATGAACATCGTCATCGGCATAATCGGTGGCGTACTCGGTGGCTGGTTATTCGGACTGTTTGGTGCCGGCCTGGGCGCGGGTATCATCGGTTCTGTCATTACCGCAACCATTGGTGCCGTCATCTTGTTGTGGATAATCAGCAAGCTGAAAAACTAGACCCACCGGCGGCCTTCGCCGTTTCTGCTGCTGTTACTTTTTTTCCTTGCGAAGGCGGAGAACGCCTTCCTGTGCGGTACTCGCCACCAGGCGGCCCTGCTGGTCATAGATCATGCCCCGCGCGAGTCCACGCCCGCCACTGGAGCTGGGGCTGTCACAGGTATACAGCAACCAGTCATCCAGCCGGAATTCGCGGTGGAACCACATCGCATGATCAAGGCTGGCAATGATCAGATTGCCGTGTACCCAGGAAATGCCATGGGGCAGCGTTGCCGTTCCAACCAGGTGGAAATCGGATACGTACGCCAGCAGTGCACGATGCAGGCTGGGATCGTCGTCCAGGGGACCATGGAGCTTGAACCAGAGCTCCTTGTAAGGCGGCTGGGGCTCACAATCATCGGGGTCTGAGCCCCTGACAGCGCGAAATTCGAAGGGACCGAAACGGTCCAGCCAGCGCTGCATACTCTTGGGCATGTGGTCGAATTCCTCGCGCGGCAACAGGGCGAGCGGTTCCAACTCTTCCGGTGGCGGTACCCGGGGCATCTCAAATTGGTGCTCCAGCCCCGATTCCTCCACCTGGAATGAAGCCGCCAGCGTGAAGATGGGGCGTCCATGCTGGATCGCCACCACCCGGCGTGAGCTGAAGCTGCGGCCGTCACGACTGCGATCCACGTCGTAGACAATGGGTGCTTTATAGTCACCGGCACGCAGGAAATAGGCATGCAGTGAATTGGCCTGGCGTCCTTCTACGGTATGGCTCGCCGCCTGCAGCGCCTGGGCCAGAACCTGGCCACCGAATACGCGTTCGGTTCCGATGTCCCGGCTGACCCCCCGGAACAGGTTGTCTTCTAATTGCTCCAGCTGCATCAGCCGAAGCAGTTCATCAAAGGCTTCAGTTTGTCGGGTCATCGTTGATTACGTTCCTGCTCTGTGCCGATCTGTTTGTACCGGCTGAAAATTAGTTAATATGTTGGCATGTCCGGTGCCCCAGTCCAAGAGCATAATTCAGCACCCCCTGCCCTGGAGCCCCTGTTCCGCGGGTTACTTGAACGCATCAATACAGACCGTATAAGCGTGTTGGGGCTTTCAGGCCCGCCCGGCAGCGGGAAATCGACCCTCGCCGGGGCACTGGTTGCTCACGCCAACCGAAGCGGCACAGCGGCCTGCTTGTTAAGCCTTGACGATTACTACCTGGGTCGTTCGCAACGGCAACAAATGGCCTCAACCATCCACCCCCTGTTCCGGCAACGCGGCGTTCCCGGCAGCCATGATATAAACCGCCTGCTTTCCGACCTTGACCAAATCAAGAGCGGTCAATCCGACGGCCTGTCACTACCAGTGTTCGACAAATCAATCGATGACCGGGCAGCGTCAGAACGCTGGTGCCCACTGGAAACGCAACCACAACTTGTGGTGTTGGAAGGATGGTGCATCGGTGTACCGCCGCAAAATGAGGCAGCACTCGTGGAGCCGGTCAATGAATTGGAGCGTTTCCATGATGCCGACGGTAACTGGCGCCGCCAGGTTCTGCAGCATTGGCGGCAACTCCATACCGCTCTCGATTGCCGGCTCGACCAGTTATGGTACATTCGCGTACCCGACTGGAACTGTGTCATCGACTGGCGCTGGCAACAGGAACGGGAACTGGACAACAGAAATCTGGAGAGCCGGTCTGAGGTCGAAAAATTTCTTGGCAGCTTTGAAAGAATCGTCAACCACATGCAGGATAGTTGCACCGGGTGGGCGAACCTGGTGCTCGAAGCCGACCACGACCATCACATCAGCCTGGCAAACAAAATAGGGGAAACAGCGTGAAGCCCATTGATTCATTCCTGTGGCACGACTACGAAACTTTCGGCGCAAACCCGATGGCGGACCGGCCGGCACAGTTCGCCGCGTTGCGAACCGACACTGAGTTGAACCCCGTGGGTGAACCGGTGATGTGGTACTGCTCACCTTCCAACGATGTGCTGCCGCACCCCATGGCCAGTCTGATTACCGGAATAACACCGCAGGAAGCAAAATCCAGGGGCCTGAACGAAACCGAATTCGCACAGAAAGTGCTGGATGAAATGTCCCGGCACGGCACTTGTACTGCCGGCTACAACAGCATTCGTTTCGATGACGTTATTACTCGAAACCTGCTGTACCGAAACCTGCGTGACCCGTATGAACGGGAGTATAGAAACGGTAATTCACGCTGGGACCTGATCGATCTCGCGCGGGTCTGTTATGCACTTCGCCCGGACGGGATTGAATGGCCTATGCACGAACCGGGTAAGCCCAGCTTCAGGCTGGGAGACCTCACCACAGCCAATCACATAGCCCACGAAGGTGCTCACGATGCACTCTCCGATGTACGGGCAACCATCGGCCTGGCACGTCGAATCAAGATTGAACAGCCCAAGCTATTTCAATGGGCGTTGCAGATGCGCGACTACCAACACGTATCGAAATTGCTGGATACAGTCCAGCCCTCCCCCCTGCTTCATACCTCGTCCCGAATTCCGGCCACTCGCGGATGCACGGCCATGGTGCTGCCGATTGCCGTTGTTCCGGACCGGCCAAAGTCGGTGGTTGCATTCGACCTGTCGGCTGACCCGACGCCACTGATCACAGAATCCGCCGAGGTTATTCACGACCTTGTTTTCACCCCCGCAGAGGACATGCCGGAAGATATTCAGCGTCTACCGTTGAAAACCATCCATGGCAATCACGTCCCCATGCTCGCTCCACTTGGCACACTACAGGGGGTTGATACAGACCGCATTGGGATGGACGTTGAGCAGTGCAAACAACATGCTCAACTCATACTGGCCTCACTGGATACCATACGTAACAAAGTTATCGATGTGTTTTCCAATCCGGGGAACACCTACGAAGACAGTTCTGATCCGGACCGGATGCTTTACAGCGGAGGGTTCTTCTCATCGGCGGACCGCCATCTGATGAACAAGGTACTGGTGGTGCCTGCGGCTCAACTTGGCAGTCACTTATGGTCGTTCCAGGACAAGCGTCTGCAATTGATGCTGTTCCGCTTCCGGGCCCGCAATTACCCGGACACTCTGAGCATGGAAGAGGCACGACTCTGGGACAGGGACCGGAAGGCCAGGCTGGTTGATACACAGGACCCGGCATACTTTACGCTGCGTGATTTCAAGGTGGCCACACGTGAGCTTCGTGAACAGAGAAAAGATGAGCCACAGGCACTGCGAATTCTTGATCAGCTTGACTCGTGGGTCATTGAATCCGGTATATCAGTGCTGTAATTGAGTCGCTTTTATCCACAGCGCCTATTGGTGTGTAAACAGGCATGATTTAATGTGCCCAAAAAATATTTTTTCAACGAGTTACGGCGACTTCCTCGATTCATTTCGAATTATTTATACACAAGTGCCTGATTGTCAGTGTGACACCAAAATTTCAACCAAAATTATCCGAGTCGCAGATGAACAGGCTCGTAAGTCATTGTTTTATATATGCGTATTCAAAGTGGTTACTTTTTAACCAATCTCTAACAATTCGTACGTCATCTTTCACCCTGAACGTTTCTTCACAGGGTTATCCACAGGTTTTGTGGATAAGTTTTCAGGCGACGTTCAAAGCCATCTGAAGATCATTGGCTGGCCTGGAAATAACCGCTTTTCGCCTGCCTGAAACACGTCTCAAACGGCGCCGGGCCACCGGAGAAACGAATTCCACGTGTGAGCCGTCCGAAAACTGCAACATCCATATTTCACGCATGCCATCATCCGGTTGCGTAACGGCAACCACGCCGGTGATGGTCTTGCCAATCAAGTCCTGGTTTGCTTTCATCATTCTCTCCTGGTCTGTTCTGAATTTCTTCTGTGAGCCTATTGAACTACGCGACGTTCTCAAAACATGAGAGACCATCTGAAAATGATCCGGGCAGACAATCTGCCCGGACAAAGGCAGGGATAAAATTGTCAGTTTTTCGTGGATGCGTTTTCATCCTGAAGCAGAATCATGCCGCGGTTGCTGTCGACCGTTTTGATGCCGACACCCTTGACCTTGACCAACTCATCGACGTGCCCAAAACTACCGTTTGCTTCGCGGTAGGCAACAATCAATTCAGCTTTGCTCAGACCTATGCCCTTGAGACTTTCTGAAATCTGCTCGGCAGAGGCTGTATTCACATTGACGGGGGTCGCCGCCCAGGCAGAGAGAGAAAGCATTCCCGCCGCAAGTAAAATAAGTAAAATTTTCATTTCATGGTTCCTCTGTATTGGAGTTTAGGAAGCGCAAATTTGATTGCGCTGGTTTTCGTGAAAGAGCATGATTAAGCTTAGTGAAACAGCCCACCCGGCCACAGCCAAAATCTGCCCGGGGCCGTGTAGGAAAAATGAGCCTTGAACAGATATCACCGTTCCGGCACAATGCCATTCCCCACTTAGTTGGGGACTACAAGGGTGGCCCTCGCTGGTCCCCCCGCGACGATAAGTTGTGAACCCCGTCAGGCCCGGAAGGGAGCAGCGGCAACAATGGATTCGGGCGCCGGGGTGTGGCGGGCGGGGGTCGCCACCATCTTCCGCTCCCAGTTTGTTATAGTGTGAGCCCAATGATTTCCATCTCCCCAATCTACATCTGCTTCACCAACCGGAATTGTGTTGCTCTATTAACCAGTGCCGTTGAGCGCAGGCAATGCAGCAAGTGCGGTTTCGCCGAAGGCGAAGAAGCGCTTGCGGAATGCCGTGGCGCGTGCAGCCGCCTTCCGCAACAAAGTTGCGGGAGCAGGGAAACGAGACACAATTGATGAGCTACCAGGTGCTGGCGCGCAAATGGCGCCCGAAAACATTCCGGGAACTGGTTGGGCAGGAACATGTCACCCAGGCCCTGATCAATGGGCTGGATCAGGATCGCCTGCACCATGCCTTCCTTTTCACCGGCACCCGTGGTGTCGGCAAAACGACCATTGCACGTATTCTGGCAAAGTGCCTGAATTGCGAAACCGGCGTCAGTTCAACACCCTGCGGTGAATGCAGCAGCTGCACGGACCTGGACGAAGGCCGTTTCATCGATATGATTGAAATCGATGCCGCCTCACGTACCGGCGTTGACGATACCCGTGAATTATTGGACTCAGTCCAGTACACCCCTACCCGCGGTCGTTACAAGGTGTACATCATCGATGAGGTGCACATGCTGTCCACCAGTAGCTTCAACGCCTTGTCGAAGACGCTGGAAGAACCACCGCCGCATGTGAAATTTGTACTGGCAACTACCGACCCGCAAAAAATACCGGTGACTATTCTGTCGCGCTGTCTCAGATTCAATCTGCGGCGCCTGTTGCCCGACCAGATAGGCGCCTACCTCAAGACTCTGGTAGCGACTGAAAACATAGAAGCTGAGGCCGAAGCCCTGACCGTTCTCTCGCGTGCTGCCGATGGAAGTATGCGTGACGGACTCAGCCTGCTCGACCAGGCCATCGCTTTTGGCGGCGGCAAGCTGGTCATGAGCGACCTTGAAAAAATGCTCGGTTTGGTTGATCACGAACACGTCTCTTCGATGATCCAGGCGTTGGCTTCGGCGGATGCCCCCAGCCTGCTGGGTATTGTCGAAGAACTGGTTTCCCAGTCCCGCGACCTTGAAACCGTCCTGCTCAACCTGGCCGAAGTCCTGCACCGCGTTACGCTGGTGCAATGCGTGCCCGGCTATCGCGACCCCGAGCGCAGTGACTGGGACGCCATAGAAACACTGGCAGAGCAGCTAACGGCCGAGGACGCACAGCTGTTTTACCAGATTGCGATCAAAGGCCGCGCGGAACTCGGGCTGGCCCCGGACCCGCGCACCGGGCTTGAAATGACCCTTTTGCGAATGCTCGCCTTCCGGCCAGCCACGGCAGATGCCGGCAACACTTCGAGCCCGGCACCAAAGGCCGCATCGCAGCCCGCTTCCGCTGCGCCCAGGCCCCCAGCTCCACCAGTAAGCGTTGCCAGGCCCCCCGCCACGCCGGAACCGCAGCAGGCCCAGCCGGCTGCTCCTGAGGCTGCGCCAACTGCGCCCGAGGCTTCGCCTACCACTCCGGAAGCGGCTCCAACTGGCGGCTCCGACTGGCTGGCGCTGGCAAACAGCCTGAACCTGTCCGGGCAAGCGCGTGAGCTGGCCCGTAACGTGCAGCTAAAATCCCGCTCGGACGATCAATGGGATTTCGCGATCGATTCTTCATTGCGGTTCCTCGGCTCAGACACCTGCATCAGCCGGCTCAGCCAGGCGATCAGTGAGCAGGTAGGACACACGGTGAACGTTCGGCTGGTTGATGAGAAAAACCCGGCCCTTCATACGGCTGCGGCGATTGAGCAACAAAAGGTTCACGACAGCATGAGCGAAGCCGAAAAAGCCATTAACGATGACCCGACCATTAAGTCATTGAAAGAACAAATGGGCGCGAAACTGGTCGAAGACTCAATACAACCACTGCAGTAACCCTTTAACCCGACCCAGGATGAACACGAGACATGAAAGGTAATATCGCAGGCCTGATGCAACAGGCCCAGAAAATGCAGCAGGAAATGCAAAAAGCCCAGGAAGAACTGGCGAATCTGGAAGTGACCGGTGAAGCCGGTGGTGGAATGGCCAAGGTCACTATGACCGGCAAACACGCGGTACGCCGGGTGGAGATCGACCCTTCCCTGCTCGATGACCAGGAAATGCTGGAAGACATCGTCACGGCCGCCATCAATGATGCAGTCAACAAAATTGCTAATACCACGCAGGATCGCATGTCCGACATGACGGCTGGCATTCCATTGCCACCCGGTATGAAACTGCCTTTCTGATTAAGCCATCATGAGTTCCGAACCGCTGCTCGACCAGTTCATTGAAGCTTTGCGCTGCCTGCCCGGCGTCGGCCCCAAGTCGGCGCAGCGTATGGCGCTGCATTTGCTTGAACGGGACCGAGAAGGCGGTAAGCACCTGTCGACGATACTGGACGAGTCGATGGAACGGATCGGACGCTGTTCCATTTGCAGGAACCTGACCGAGGAAGAGGTCTGTAAAATCTGCGCCAATGACCAGCGCGACACGGGCTTGTTGTGTATCGTCGAATCCCCCAGCGATGTCATTGCCATCGAGCAGGCCACTGGCTACCGGGGTCGTTATTTCGTGCTGATGGGCCACCTCTCCCCGCTGGATGGGATCGGACCTGCCGATCTTGGCATGGAACAGCTGGGAGAACAGTTACGTAACACACCACCCGGCGAAATGATCATCGCAACCAACCCGACTGTGGAAGGCGAAGCGACCGCATTCTACCTGCAGCGGATGGCGCAAAACCATTCAGTCCCGGTCAGCCGAATCGCACACGGTGTGCCGCTGGGTGGTGAGCTGGAGTTCACCGATCAATCCACCATCGCACATGCTTTCAGCAGCCGCCTGAGCGTCAAGCAACCCTGAGATTCCATAACTGCAGCAGGCAGTGGTAGAACGCACATTGCTGTGCCAGACGCTGAGCATCGCGCTGCCCCACTTCACGTCCCAGGTACGCTGCCAGGAAATCCATCGCGGCTGATTCATCTAACCCGTGGTGGCGTACTACAACGGCCAGGTCAAAAAATGGATCGCCAATGGCGGCATACTCCCAGTCAATCAGCATCAATTGCTGCCCTTCCAGGATATTTCCACAGACCAGGTCGTTATGGCAAAGAACCCGCGCAACCGGCTCAAGCGCAGGTTCAGCGGCCAGTGACTCCGCTTCAAGCAGAATGCTGCGGGCCCGATCATCTCCCGAGTGCGCTGCATAACGCCGCGCGGCAGCCAGCGGATCGAAGTCTTTACCAACGGGTTCAATGCGGTGCAGCCTGCGCAAGAGTCTGGCCAGGCGCTCGCGATTGGCGGCGACAACAAGGTCAGAGGTCGTCCAGCTGCACCCGGGTATGAATTTGCGCAGGTACACACCTGCTGCAGGATCAAAATGGATGGGGGGTAAAGCCAACCCGGCCTCAGCCACCGCTTCACAGACCTGTTTTTCATTGCAACGGTCCAGTCCCAGTTTGTTGGCCTCCGGCTTGTCCAGACGCAGCACGAAACTCTGTCCGGAGTTCTCCAGCAAGTAACTGGCATTGGTCGGCCCGTTGGAAAGCCGGGACTCCACCCGTGCGTGCGAAAAGCCGGGAATTGATGCCAGCGCCTGTTCCACCCGACCAGCGTCGCGGTTCATGTCGCCAGCCCGCCCTGCTCCTTCATGCTGGCTCGCCAGCTGCGGTAGCCGATCACGATCATCACCAGGTAGAGCGCGAACAGCCCTGCGGTGAAATACAATTCGCGGCTGAGATAAAGCCAGATCGATACCGCGTCGATCACGAACCAGTAAAACCAGTTTTCGAGAATCTTCCGGGTCACCATAAAGGTGGCGACGATGGCCCCCCAGGTTGTCAACGAATCGAGAAACGGCAGGGCCGCGCTGCTGTAGCGGGTCAGCAGCTCACCGCTCACCCAAACCAGCAGCAGCACACTTGCGATCGACAACACGTGATAGCGGACCGGCCAGGTGCTCACGTGTAGCTCATCGCCATCCTTTCCGCCGTGGCGCCATTCCCACCAGCCGTAACCGGCCATTGCCAGGTAAAACAGCTGCAGGGCCGACTCCATGTACAGCTTCGCCTCGAACATGATGTACAGGTACAGCAAGGTACTCAGAGCAGCTGCCAGCCAGCATGCGATGTTCTGACGGATCGCCAGCACCAGGTACACGATGGCCAGGATCACGGCCAGCACTTCCCACCACTGCAGCGAGGTCAGCGGCCAGTCCATCAGGGCGTCAGGCTTGGCGCGCGCCCGATTTCAAGGTCGACGTTGAGGTACTTCACCACCAGCACCACGGTATTGGAAGAATCGATCATCACCTGCCGCATGCAGTGGTTGATGGCCGAGGTCACTGCTTCGAAATCACCACGCAACTGGGTGGCCAATTGATTGGTGACTATCTCGATGCCCTGCTGCTGACGCATGTTCTTTATGAATCCGATGATTTCCGGAACGGGTCCATCCTTGAGTGGATAGAGGCTGAGTTCGGCAACAATATTCATGGCTTCTTCTCCCGGTTCAGTAACTGTAGCTAAGGGTAACCCCATAATGCCGGGGATCACCCAGCTTGGTAAAACGACTCCTTTCAAACGTGGGTGGTGCCAACCCGAATGAAAAGCCCCGAGTGTAAAAATCTTCGTCAAACAAGTTTCGTACCCAGCCATAAACGGCCCACTGCGACCACTGCTTGCCGAATTTCAGATTGACCGTCTGGTAGGAACCTGATTTCTCGTCATTGCTGTAATCGAAATAGTACGAACCCACCGAGTTGAAATCCAGGCGCGCCACCCAGCCTTTGGCGGTGGCGTAGCTGGCGCCAAGGTTCAGCGTGTAATTCGGGGCGTGTGCAAACTCCCGACCGATCAGCTCACCTTCGATATCGGCCTCGCGATCCAGGCCGTACTCGTCGACCTCAGACTCCAACAACCCCAGGCTCCCGTGCAGGCGCCAATGATCACTGATCTGCCAGGTCGAGCTGGCCTCCAGACCGTAGGAATGTCCTTTCGCGTTACTGGTGATAAAAACAAAGTCATTCGGGTTGTCGGTGAACTGGGCGGAACTGCGCAACTGCATGTCCCTGCGGTGCATGTAAAACACAGCAAATTCAGCATTCAGTTTTCCGTCCAGCCACAATCCCTTGATGCCGGCCTCGTAGTTCATCAGTTTTTCCGGATCGTAGACGATCGCCTGTTCACCCATCCCTGCATCGGGCCCCAGTGCCCGCGACAAACTGGGGTTGAATCCTCCGGCTTTGTAGCCGCGCGAAACCAGGCCATACAAACGGGCCTGCCCGTTCAGTTGATAGTCGAGGCTGATGTCGCCACCCCAGAGGTTTTCCCTGGGGTGAAAATCGTGTTCAACCGGCTGCGTTGGATCAGCGTAAATATAATCTGTGAATGCATCGGCGTAATCAGCCTTCCAACGCTCGTAGCGCAGACCGAGATTCAGGCTCACCCGGTCGGTCAGGTCGCTGTCCAGGCGGCCGAATATCGAGTAATTTCTCGATTTGTAATCGCTTTGCAAACCGGTTCGATCAAGGCACGGGGGGCAATAACTGAAAGGCTCATCGGCGCTGTCGTCGTACAAACCAGCGGACAGGATATCGTCCGATTCCTTCAGCTTTTGCGCATAGACACCCAGCACCCAGTCGCTACGGTCATTGAACAAACGCCCCTGTGGAGAGGACAGAAGCCGGAACTCCTGGGTAAGCGACTTGCGGCCGCGATCGTCCGAGTAGATGTAGTCATAACCGTAAGGGGCCCAATACGCCTCATCGCCCCACTCGCCATCAAAGGAGAACAGAACATCTGATTTGGCATAACCCGTAATGCTTGCAAAATCCACCGACGGGGTCAGCGGACCGGTTAGCTTCAAAGAGCCGCCGTGTGTCAGTTGCTCGTCACGCCCCGGGTTGTTGCTGAAGGTGGTCCTGCCGTTTTCCGGCGACCAGGCGTCATAGCCATTGTCATAGTTTGCATACAGCAGGCTGAGCTTTGCTTCCCAGTCGCTGCCGATGTCCCAGAGCAGTTTTCCACGCACGGTTCCCTCGTCCCGTTCGTTGCTGTCATCGATACCCAGCGAAACGTTGTCG
>RCNC010002621.1_pt1 | contig 11963 bp, 6 predicted proteins | sample 2041301 | NCBI WGS metagenome assembly RCNC01 (sample SAMN09708231, study PRJNA481090) | Marine sediment metagenome, whole genome shotgun sequencing project. | biome: marine sediment; feature: ocean; material: sediment; isolation source: Sewage treatment plant 13A marine sediment (STP13A) ... | reverse complement strand
CCTAAGCGTATTTTTCATAATAGCGTTCGGCCTGGTTCAGATCGTAGGCGGTGTTTTGATTGCCCCAAATAAGACCAGGTTGCCAGGTGCCATCCTGGTTACTTTTGGTTTTGTTGTATCGACCGTGTTGATTTTAATAGGAGGCAGTGTGACGTTTGGTTTGATTTCATTAATACCTGCTGCATTGGCAGGTGTGATTATTTACCAAACTTTATGAATCACACATAACAAATCATTCAACACGATCGCCGACGATACCGAAGTCGGTTAATTCAGGCGTTAGATAAAAGAAAAAGCGCATCATGATGTATGCTTGCGTCTGCATTTGGATGAACTCAAGGTTCCACCGGGTAATCGCCTTGAGAAACTTTCAGGTAACAGGAAAGCTGAACACAGTATTCGTATCAATGAACAATACCGAATTTGTTTTGTGTGGGGCGAGGCGGGTCCCATGAACGTAGAAGTAACTGATTATCACTAGAGGCATATCATGGTTCGTATTCCAACACATAGGCAACCAACTCACCCTGGAGAGATGCTCCGGGAAGAGTTTCTGATTCCCATGAATATAAGTCAACGTGACTTGGCTGATGCTATTCATGTGCCCTATCAGCGTGTGAATGAACTGGTCAATCAAAAGCGAGGGGTTACTCCGAGCACAGCACTACGTTTGGCTAAGTTTTTTGGGGTGTCTGCCGATTTCTGGCTTAACTTACAAGTCAGGTGGGATCTCTATAAGGCGCAGTTGAGTGAAAGTAAAGAACTTGAAATGATTGAAGATTTTCACCATTTGCAGAAAATCGCATAACAAACAATTCAAAACAATAAATAGCCGGATAAACAATATGCGTGAGATCTATTTTCCCGAAAAAGACAAAGCTCTACGTGATGATGTACGAGTGCTTGGAGCCCTTGTGGGCGAAATGCTGGCCGAACAGCAGGGTACGGAGTTTTTGCAACGGGTAGAAGCTGTTCGACGCACTGCCATCCAGCGACGTGAGGGCGACACCAACTCATCAGCAGAATTGGAAGAGTTGCTCAGCGGCATGGATGTGCTTGAAGCCCGGTACCTTGTACGCGCCTTTACAACCTATTTCCAAGTGGTCAACCTGGCGGAAAAAGTTCACCGAATACGTCGTCGCAAGGATTATTTGAGAAGGGGTATAAAAGCTCAACCTGGCGGACTATTAGCCGTGATGCAGGAGCTCGGAGATAGTTCTTTCGATGAAGTCATGCAGGAGCTCAACCGACTGACGATTGAACCGGTAATGACGGCGCATCCTACCGAATCCACACGACGTACCGTGCTCGAAAAAGAACAACTGATCCTGCGCAGACTGGTAGACCGGTTGGATCCATCAAGAACGCCGGAAGAAGAGTTTGCAATGCTGGAGCGTGTAAAGGCCGCGGTTACCAGCAACTGGCAAACAGAGATGTACCCCGGGCAGAGACTCTCTGTCAGAAACGAGATGGAGCACGTACTGTTCTATCTCACCGATGTGCTTTACAGGATCGTACCACCATTTTATGAGAGCCTGCGCCAGGCCATGGAGTCGTGTTGGCCCGAGGCACAGGATCAATTATTACCCACATTACTGCACTTTGGCTCCTGGGTGGGCGGCGACATGGATGGGAATCCCAATGTAAATGCGGACACCATTCGACGCTCGCTGGAATATCATCGTCGGGAGATCATCAAAAAATATCTACCCGAGATGGGTTCTCTTTCACGTTTTCTGAGTCAATCTCTTTCCGAGGTTGAGGTAAGCCAGGCGGTTTTAGATCAGCTGGAAACCTACATCGAGATGTTGCCGGATGAAGCCGAAAAAATTGAGCAGCGTGTCCGCAATATGCCTTACCGTTGCCTGCTCAAGTTAATGATGGCCCGGATGCAGGGAGTGCTGGAAAACTCCCCGGGTGCTTATCGCAACTCGCAGGAATTCCGGGCTGATCTCAAGTTGATCAGGCAATCAATGGAAATGAACAAGGGCAAGCATGCCGGTATATTCCAGCTCAATCGCTTGCAGATCAGGGAAAGGACCTTTGGTTTTCACCTGGCAACCCTGGATATTCGCCAGGATTCACTGGTCCACCGGCAGGTCATCGGACGAATACTCAATGACGATGGCTGGTTGGAGCTGGATGCCAATGCGAGGGCCGACCGTCTGACCGCTTTACTCAGGGCGGATCATTTACCCGACTTGCCTGACGATACGTCTGTTGCCAAAACAATCGAAGTATTTCGCAGTATCAACTGGGGCCGCCGGCATTTTGGCCAAAGGGCACTTGGGCCATATATCATTTCCATGACCCAGGGCGCAGACGATGTGCTAAGTGTTCTGTTCCTGGCACGGATGGCCGGACTGGTCGAAGCCGATGGCTCCATACCCCTCGATGTGGCCCCCTTACTTGAAACAGTTGATGATTTAAAACACGGTGAAGTTATTCTGGAACGCCTGTTTACCGATCCGGTATACAAAGCTCATCTCGCTACACGTAATCATCGCCAGATCATCATGGTAGGTTATTCAGATTCGAATAAGGACGGTGGTTTGATATCTGCGCGTTGGGCGCTCGCAACAGCGCAGACCCAGCTTGCACAAGTCGCCAGGAAACATGGTATTAACCCGGGGTTTTTCCATGGCCGTGGTGGAACGGTCAGTCGGGGTGGTGGCAATGTTGTGGGCGGTATCCTGGGAGCGCCTGCTGGAACCGTTAACGGCTTTTTGCGGGTGACCGAACAGGGCGAAACGATAAACCAGAAGTATGGCAACCGTACCCTGGCAGAACGAAATCTCGAATTGGCAACCGCGGCCACCTTGAAAACCAGTTTGATAAGAGCGGTTGAGCCTGAAGCAGCCTGGCAACAGGTCATGACAAGCATGGCCGAATCGTCGAAGAATACTTATCGCCAACTGGTCTATGAAAACCCGCAGTTTATTGACTATTTTCGACATGCAACACCCATTGATGTCATTGAACGCATGGGCATCGGTTCACGTCCGGCGTCACGTCGTTCGGGACTGGGCGTTGAGAATCTAAGGGCCATACCCTGGGTGTTTTCCTGGGCACAGTGCCGCATCGGCTTACCTGCCGCTTACGGCATGGGCACAGCTTTACTTGCGGCACAAGAAACCTACGGCCTGGACACATTGAAAGCCATGTCGAACGGTTGGCTGTTCTTTGGAAGCATGCTATCGGATGTAGAAATGGCCCTGGCAAAATCCGATCTGGATATCGGCAGGCACTACAGTGAACTGGCTCCTCAATCCTGCCGGGGGGTGTTTGACCTGATCGATACTGAAATGCGACTGGCGCAGTCAATGATATTGAGTATCAAGGAACAAGCAGACTTACTGGACAAGGAACCCACATTGCAAAGGTCCATCCGCCTGCGAAACCCTTACGTGGATCCCATGAGCCTGTTGCAGGTAGACCTGTTAAAACGTTGGCGCGCAGTGCAATGCCAGGATGAGGATCTACTTGAGGCACTGTTGGTTACCGTGAATGGCATTGCTCGTGGAATACAAAACACAGGCTAACTTGCTTCAAAATCGTAAACTCATTATAAACTCGACAAGCCATTAATATCGGGGACTGTAGGGTGGGTAACTTGTTACCCACGTTTTGTAACCCGTCGGCCATCAATATCATTACACTCGTGGGTAACAAGTTACCCACCCTACGAATTTATCCAATCGGCGCACATAAACGCGCACCGTCGTATCAACGAGATCACCAGTATGTGGGTATGACTCCACACGATACCGCCTTTGATCATAAAGTGGGCTTTATGGAACATAAAAACATTGAAACCCCGGGGCATGATGAAAATCTGCCCCGGAATTTTATTGGTTCGAATAATAAATATCTTTGAGGTATAAATGTTCCCCGTCCAGATCAACGTCTCCTCTGAAATAGAGTAAGCCAGATAAGTCCTTCATGTTTGCACCTTTGTCCAACTCAGAAAACGGGATAGAATAATCTGACCAACCATCCTGGATAGAATATTTACTACCTGGTGCGAAACTCACATAATTTTTTACCTGTGTATCCCTGGCAAAAGACCCGGTATGAAATCCTAGTTCAAAAACTGATTTTGGATTGCCCTTGATCTTAAAATGAACATATCCGGACTTAAATGCTGACAGGTCTTCTCCTACTCCGCCATCGAGCTCAAGCGCACAGCCCCACCACTCACCGCTGCCGGTCGTGACTTTGATTGCGCCGTCAACGGTCAAAACCACTTCGCAGCCACCTCTCCAGGCAACCAGCTTTATTTTCTCACTCGGGTAAGTGGCATCATTCATTTCATCCGGCACCAAAGCGTCACTGAGAATGACATAGTTTGATTCGGTGACCGCTTCTCCCGGTCGACGATTGTCATTAACGGTTGATATTTCGCGGACAGGAATTTGACTTTTTGATGGCACCGGCAGAATGTCAGCCAGTAGGGCCTTTTCACTTCCAGCGTAGGTTTTGCTGATAGCCATACCATTTCTTGTCAAACCCTTGAATATACCTGCATCAACCCTATCCCATAAGGCATATTTTGCCTCGCCTTTGAGGTTAATCAGGCCAAAATGGTTCTCCGAGCCCGTGACACTTTTAAGGTCTTTCCACTGTTCATCAAATGCCTCAAAGAAAAATAACGACATTCCCGATTCATTGGTCCAATCGCGCATGTGCTGATAAAACAATTTTTGCTTGTACTCGTCTGCAGCCTGGGAGCCTGAAGCACCATAATGAGAGCTGTCTTTGCTGGCCCAGCCGGTTTCACCAATGTGTATCGGTTTGTCTTCTCCCAGGGATTGGATATAGTCCCTGGTGCTCTGATATTGAGAGACCGCGTAGTTTTTTACCCGCAACATGGCAGCATCGGCTCTATCTGTCTCAGACAAGCCCTCCTCTTCGGCAAGAGCACCCCAGAATTCAGGGTTGTGATAGCTATCCTGGAACGGGTAGGTATGCATGGATACATAATCGACTGCTTTTACCAGTGCCGCCAGATCTTCAGTATGGTAGCTCTTGTCGTCGCCTCCCCAGGAAGCAAAATTATCTGAACTGGTGATCCATACATCTGCGGGAATATCACCTGAGGCTTTTAATTCCTGTAGGTGATTAACCCACTTGAGGATGACTTTCGGAGCGACAAAATAGGTCACGGCCCAGTGCACCATCGCCTCATTGCCAACGGCGATCACTTTGACGATATCCGGATACGTATTGGTTAATCGGATGGCCGCTTCAATTTCTAAAGTGTTAGCTTGCACATCGCCTTCGCTGTGATCCGGCGTATCTGTCCAGGCGTCTTTACAGTCTATCCAGACACCCAACATGACATACATCTCAAAGTTCTGGTCTTCATCTTTTAACAGACGAATAGCTTCCAATAGATTTTCGGTATGGGCAAATTTCTGTGTGTTGTAGGTGCGGATAATTTTTACGCTCATGGCGGATAATATTTTCATATCCTCTTTCAGTTCATCCACGCTCGGTACACTATCTCGCGTTTTCTCGCGGTAACCACCGTAGGAAAATGCCAGATAATTCGGCTTACCCAATATATCTGCCGCCGTTATTTGCAGCGCAGTATCATTCTGTTGAGATTGGCCACAGGCAGAAAATGCCAGGATCAAAAAAATAATTACAATCAGACGCTTCTTCATATCAACCTCGCATTAAGAATCATTGCACAAGCCTGTCTTGCCCAATAATCATTTTATCCATTATATTCATATAGTTAACATCAAGGAGTATACGTCATTCCCTGAGATTTCTTAACCAGTTCTTTTACCTGAGTCGGGGATATCTCACCATTGGTGATATAGGGGTATTTGATGAATGGATGTTCAACCATAAAATCCTGAAACTCTGCGTCATCGGCGCTTTTCCCTTCAGGCGTAAAACCTTTGATCCAGTTAGGAACCAATTGTTTCAGCAGCTCGCGGGTTTGCCTATTGTTCCAGTAGTCTTTAAAAAAGGTGTATTCATCAAACGCCAACGGAACCTGTTGTGTCGATTGCAACATAACGGACTGTGACAGCCGGATATCCAGTGATGATGAAGCGGCAGATACTACAAACTCGCCACTTTCTGCAATCCACATTTTTCGGATAGCGTCGTAGTAAGAAAAATCACGACTGTCCAGTTGAAATGTAACGGTCTTTGCCTGGCCGGGTTCGAGCGCTATTTTACTAAATTTCTTGAGCTCTTTTTTGGGCCGCTGGAGACTGCTGTGTACGTCGGTCACATAAAGCTGCACAACCTCTTTACCCGCAACATCACCGCTATTGGTGATTTTCACAGTGACGTCCAGTCCTGTTTTATCGGTGATACTAGTGGCGGAAAACGCCAGCTCGCTGTATTCAAAATCGGTATAGGACAGCCCGAATCCGAATGGGAACAACGGTTCAATTTTCTTCTTGTCGTAATACCGGTAACCGACAAAAATTTGTTCGCCATACAAGACTTCACCCTGCTCTCCGGGAAAGTTAAAAAAGGCCGGTGTGTCTTCAAGTTTCACAGGAAATGTCTCAGCCAGTTTTCCTGAAGGGTTCACCTTTCCAAAAATCACATCGGCAATACCGCCGGCACCGGCTTGACCCGCCAGCCAGGTTTCGAGGATGCCGTTAACCTCATTAACCCAGGGCATGGTCACCGCACTGCCATTGGTCAAAACGGCAACCGTATTCTTTTGGACTTTGGCAATTTCGCTTATCAGGCGGTTGTGCGAGGCCGGCATGTCGATATGGGTTCGATCAATACCTTCCGATTCGTAGTGCAGCGGCAGACCGGCAAATACCAAAGCGATATCTGCACTCACCGCTACCTCTTTGGCTTCATCGATGAGAGAGAAGTCATTGTCGTTGGATAGTTGATATCCTTGCGCGTAGCTGAAGTTTATCTGCTCACCATACTCACGCTTAACCAATTCCAAAAACTGGTCAAGCCGGGTGGGTTTCACCTCCGAACTGCCATTACCCTGGAAACGCGGGTTAACCGCAAACTCTCCAATAATCGCAACTTCCTGGTATTTCTGTGGATTGACCGGCAGTACATTATTTTGATTTTTTAACAGGGTAATGGATTCAGCAGCGACGCGGCGGGCATGATTGTGATGCTTTTCTACATCAAGCTCGACACCCTGCTTCTCAAGGGATTTCGCCTTAAACACAATGGTGAGAATGTCTGTCACCATGCGGTCAATCAGCGCTTCATCCAGCTCACCACTTTTAACGGCGTCAATAATCAGATTGTCATTGACAGTATTCAGACCCGGCATTTCGATATGCATGCCGGCTTTGACTGCCGCAACCGGATCCACAACCGCAAACCAGTCTGAAATAACAATACCCTGATAACCCCATTGCTTTTTAAGGACATCCGTCAGCAGGTAGGGACTCTGGGTACCATAAACCCCCTGAATTCGATTGTAACTCGCCATAATTGTCCACGGTTGGGCTTTTCTGACGGCAATTTCAAACGGTGTTAAATAAATTTCATGCAAGGTCCGGTCATCCATACCGGAGTTCATGTACATGCGCCTGGTTTCAACATTATTCGCAGCGTAGTGTTTTAATGAGGTGCCTACACCCTGGCTTTGCACACCATTAATATAGGCGGCGCCAAGCTCACCCGATAAAACCGGATCTTCGGAAAAGAACTCGAAATTTCGACCACCCAGAACCGAGCGTTTGATATTTATTCCAGGCCCCAGCAGTACATTGACATCCTGTGCCTGACTCTCTTCGCCCAGAGATTGGCCGACCTGGTAAATCAAATCGAGATCCCAGCTGGCAGCCAGCGCAGAAGCGGTAGGATATGCCGTCGCCGGCAGTTGATCACCGTAACCGGGTTTATTGGTTTGTGGCGCCCGGCGCAATCCGTGAGGACCATCGGATAGCCATATCCACGGGATAGCCAATCTTTCAATTGACTGTGTACTCCAGTCGTCACGACCGGACAAGAGGCTTGCCTTTTCCTCTAAAGTCAATTGAGAAACCAGTCGTTTAATATTCACTTGAGAATCCTGGGGGTCTTTTGGTGTTTGTGCTGTTACTGTCTGTGACAGTGTCGTTGTCATAAAAGCCAACGCTGTTAACAACAATAAGTTTTTCACCAATAGGCTCCTGGAGTTTTCATACCGTATTCATGTCTAAATGACATAAAGATCCTTTGAAAAATTTTAGCTGATTGACACTTCAATCAGTTTGATTTTATTTTCGCGATTGAAAATTAAACGGCTGGTTTGTTTGTCCAGCAGCTTTCCGGGAAATTCCTTCTGATCGCCATTGTTATACCAGACGACCACTTTCTGATGATCGGCTAATGTGTATACGACCGGTACCTGGCAGAGGGTAAAAGCCAGTTGTTTTTGCTTTAAATCAACGCTTTGGTTTTCGCCGCAAACTGAAACAAACTCAAAACTCCTATCGCTTGTCAGGAACTCACGGTGGTCAATCAAGCGGCTATCAAATGTGATCGCACCCTGGGAGATTTTTATTCCAAGCTCAGCCATTCTGGTTATAAAGTCTTCTTTTACCTGGCCTGTCATTCCCGGTTGTTTTGCACCTGCTCCACCGGGGGTGTGTGAGTAAGGATCAGTTGGAAATGCGCCGTAGAGTTCTGGTGATTTATAGACACCCACTCCCGCTTTTATTTCAAAATAGTGGTCTTTCAGTTTAGCCTCAATGACGGCATCTGTATTTTGCTCGACGGCGTTAAAATACACCTGTTCAACGGCCAGTAATAACTTGGACACCATGTGCCAATAAATACTTCCCAGGCCTTCATACTCGAAAAAAGTACCTGACCTTCCGGTAAATGACTGGTGGTCAAACATCTCTTCATAGACGTCCAGTAGCTTGTTTTTTTCTTCAATGACAAGCTCAGCGTAGCCATTATCCGCAAGTGCATTAAGCGCTTCATCGAGCAAATCTGAGTTTCTTATACTGCCGTTAAAATGATGAACCCCAGCATCGTCAACACTGAGTATTGATGCGTTTTTATCTGCAATAAGCCGGCTCAATAATTTTGAATCTTTTACCCTGTTTTCGGGAATATTATTCTTTTGCGTGAACCTGGGTAATTCACGATTGGGGTAAAGAATGTAGCTATTTTGATCCTCTCTGAACAACTTGCTGTTTCTAAGACCGTCAAGTACATCAAGACTTTCTTGCGGGCTTAAATAACCTGCACTCAATACAGCGACCTGACCTTCGAGCATTTCATACAAATTTCGAATGGATAATTTATCTTGTTTAAAAGAAATCAGGTTGTAAGCATGATAAAGACCATCATCACGCTTATTCACCCTGATAGATTGATCAATGTAGTCCAGGGATAATCGAGTAAACGCCTGTAACGCTTCAGTGCTAATATTCTCTTTGTGTCCTGAGAATGATTTCCCATACAGTTTGTTTCGATAAACTGTACCGGCTTCGCCGAGGGCATCAACAAAATGACGCCGTTGATGATCGGAAAACCCGCTACTCAACACCAGGCTGTTGCTGGAAAACACCTTGAATATGTTATCAAAAAGACTTTTAACCTCTTCCGAGATACTGAAACCCACGCAAGAGGTCGTGCTAAATTTTTCATTCCAGAAACTGATAAACCGACGCAGGTAGCAGAGGGTTACCATGGACACACCATTACCAACCAATGCGTTATTGGCATCGTTCCATTCAGGGCGTTGGGTATTGAGCCAGATGCCGGCTTCCGGTACGAAATTACTCAGTTTAGCCAACAAAGTTACGAGTATTTTTTCGGTTAAATTGACATGATAAACTTCATTTTCGGCGCGCATTATCAGGCGCCCATCGGCACCGTTATGTTCTACTGCACGGCTGATATCCTGGTCGAGTGCATAATCAAACTCAACGGTATCCTGAGAATCATTAACGATGTCATCGTAAGGTTTAATCCGATAGGGAACATTGGCATAGGCAAATATTTCTTTGCCAAGTAACGCATCAATTTTGCCGGGATGATACTTGTCGGATAGTTCCAAAAGGCTTTGCAAATAGGCTATCTGATGATCGCCCCAATAACCGATGTACGCCCATGGGTCATCCTTGTCCGGGCGTTCCCAATCGATACCACTTCTCATCAAACGATAAGGATTATAGCCATCGGCTGTAGAAGCATTTACGAATTTACTGATAATGCTTTCAATATACTCAGGATAAGACAGGCTCAACGCTTCCCAGTTTTGAAAGATATCACGCCAATTGCCTTGATAGTCTGATTTTGCAGATCCATCAGGATTTCTATTTTCGATAGAAAACAGATTCCACGGACGGCTGGGGTCGCCATGGCGGCGGCTAAAAGTCAAAGGCAAATATTCGTAACTTATTCTTATCAGATTGGCATTATCTGTTGTTTCGGCAAGTTGAGTAAGCGCTTGAATAGTCGTCGTTTGTGGTATCCCGCCGAGTGTGGATTCAAAATCTTTGCTTAATTTTTTATTGGTTTCTCTGACAAATTGTCGGAAATCATCAGCTTCAACCGAATAATTATTAACGTAGGTACCACCGCGCATAATGTTATATAAGGTATTCGAAAAATGTCTGGCGGAACTCAGTGCTTCATTGCCGGTTTGCATCCCGTCGGCACCGGCGACCAACTTGATAAGATTGTCTGTGCCTTGCCGAATATCACTGTTAATCCATTCAGAGACTGATTTTTCATTGTTAAGAAAGCCATTCAGATTAGCGATATCCGTTGCACTTTGATTAATCTCGCTAACGATCATCCACTCTTGATTTTGATGTGGTTCAAGCTTCAATTCAGCATTAACGAGGTAAGCGCCGCGGCGAGCTCTGATATCGGTTTCTGTATGAACAGCCAATCCATTTTTAAAGTTTTGCAATTGATCAATACAAAGCAGAATTTTGGTATTGGCCAATCCGTACGACCAAACTGATGTTGCATTTAAGGATTCGCTCGGTTCTGCCCGGTCAACGGGGATCGAACTGAGCATGAACAACCCAAGTCCTGTTTCTGGCAGTAACTCATTCTTTTTGTAGGCATTGAGAAGATTGCTGTATTCATTTTGAAAATCATAATCAACACCACAAGGCAGGATATTGGTGATTCCATCGAGCAGTTCTATTTTTAAGTTGTTTTCACTGAGATTGGTGACGGTAGATTTTCTGACAAAACCAAATTTTTCGCTGTTGCACCAGGCGTATTGAAAAGCAACATCCAGTTGATGGTTTATTTCTTCATAAATAATTTTATTACCGTACTCGCTTTTATACAGATTTCTTTGTATCTGATAGACATCAGCGAATTCTTTTGAAAAGGGTTCCCACAAATAGGTTTTATCAGATTTTTCGACCAGCAAAACTGTTTTGCTGCCAGTAATACCGCAAAAGTCATCAATTTTGTCGACAGAATAATAAGGGAACAGGGCATTGTCCCGGTTTTTTCTTCCGGCCGACAAAGAACCATTACTGGAGATAAACATCCAATGATCGGAATCGCTGACGATGGTCATAAAAAAGTCAGGCATTTGATCGTAATGGCTTATCTTGTAAAAGCTTTCACCCTGGATCTCTGTAAAACCACCCTTGACTTGAGTATTGGCTTCTTTTAAGCAGGTATCACCCAGAAAAATTCTTTTCTTTATCATTTTTCAAAATATTCTCATGTTTTCTGATTTTTATTCAATTTCGTGTTCCGAAATGATCGGGATGAAAACCAGGTGGATCATATTCGCGTACACGAAGGTCATGTCCACGGGCTAAGGATCGTGCCGATGCCGGCCAGTGAATACGTCTCGCTGAGTCACCCGCCTGCCATGGCCGAATTCCCCGTGGTTCACCAAAGGACTGCCCCGTAGTCACCCCGCCACGCGGTTGAGAGTCGTGAAGCGATCCATCACTACTTAGCTCGATAGGATGAATAGGTCGTGGAGTCATCGTAAGCGCATGGCGAATCGTCAATGACCGCTT
>RCNC010002620.1_pt1 | contig 11965 bp, 8 predicted proteins | sample 2041301 | NCBI WGS metagenome assembly RCNC01 (sample SAMN09708231, study PRJNA481090) | Marine sediment metagenome, whole genome shotgun sequencing project. | biome: marine sediment; feature: ocean; material: sediment; isolation source: Sewage treatment plant 13A marine sediment (STP13A) ... | reverse complement strand
CTGAGCATCTCCAGCGGAACCGTCGGTATCAGCGGAGCGGATACCCCAGGTGTAGAAGATACCAGGTGCGTCAGCCGAGAGATCCTCGTGACGGTAGGCATCGAAGTTGAAAATAACACCATCATAAGCGTCGTTGGGCCAGACCATCACAGGAGAGTTGATGTCAACCTGAACGTGAGAATTAGGACCAGCCAGACCACCAACGGTGTTCACGATGTAGCCACTGGGGCCGTAGCACCAGTTGATACAGTCGGCGCCACCGGTGCCAGGCACAACTGTGCCGTCATCGATGAAAGCCACCTGCTGGCTGTAATTCGTGCGACAGGGATCATCGTCTTCCAGACCATTCCACAGAGCAGCGAAGTTGCCAACGCCGTCGGGGAAGCTCGTGGCCCAGTTACCGAAGTCGACCTGGAAATCGTCAAAAACGACGATATCATCCTGGCCAATTTGGCTCGTGGTCACGGTGATATCATCGATCTGGCAGGCGCCGGCGCCATAGTAAAGGCAGTCACCGTCGGAAAAGGCACCATCGGACTGCACGCGGAACAGGATGAAAACATCCGTGCCGTCAACCAGTTCGTTGGGCAGGTAGGTGATGGTATTGGCCACGGCGACCCCCGTGCCTTCGCCATCCCAGGACTGGATATCGGTGAAACCGAGGGCGCCCTGGATCTTGACGCTCAGGCGCGTGTAATCGTAGCCAGGCTCGGTGTTGTGCTGCAGCGTGGCAGTCACGTTCACCGTGGCACTCGACATAGGATCCGCAACCGTGCCGCGGTAACCCAGCAGGTCGTGCCAGTCATTGCCATAACCACCAACGACGTCCAAAGAGTCGTTGCAACTGATGATTAGGATGTCACCACACCAGGCCGCCATGTTACCGGCGACAGCTTGGTTGTAGTCACTGACTTGCCAGTGAGTCACGGTGGGCTGAGTAATATCAAGGGACGTCCAGTCATTCCACCCAGTGGTGAAATCACCGAAATAAGCGGCGCCGGAACCTTCGGGACCCATCAGATCGATGGTGTCACCGAGAGCTTTAGCGAGAGTGGCGCTACCGCCATGGATCGTGGAGTTACCCTTGGTGATCCTAGGCAGGTCACCAGCAAAAGAGCTCAGGGCAAACACCATCGCCAGCGCGAGAGCAGCGAACATGGTGAATTTTTTCATTATTTTCCCCCCATCATCGACATAAAGTCGACACATGGTCAGGCGAACGATTGCTGTGCAGTCACAAAGTAATTCAGGCTTCTTCATGCACAATACGGGCGACAAAAGGGTTCCCTCGACTGTCACACACAGACAAAGCTGTGCGCAAAATGCGAGACCTCCTTCAAAGATGCAGACCCAAGATGACGAGTGAACAAGGTGTCAAGTGATCGAAACTGTATTGAGAGTGGAAATCGAAGAGACAGCGCACCTCTAAGGGATGGGAACTTTTGTCTGTGAGTCGCTGCATTACTCTACCCCAAACAGGGTAGTGCGTCAATAGTATTTGTTAAAAAAGGCAATATGGTGATAACAATGGCCCCCGGACTGCACCGGGAGCCATTGCAACTGTTGGCTGGGGTGGCAGGCTTTTCAGGCCCTATTTGTCCCCGGGAGCCACGGCTGAAAAATCTGCGTATTGCGCAAATAACCCGTGTATTTCACGCAAGAACGCGTGTCTGAGCAAACGCAGACCTTCTTCCTCCGCATTGACCCGTACCCCGTCAAAGAACGCATCGATGGCCGGCCCCAGACCCGAAAGAATGGCGAAAACTTTGTCATAATCCCGCGACTCTTCGGCCGCCACCAACCCCGGAGCTGCGTTGGCAACCAATGTCAAAAGTTCCTGTTCCAAAGACTCAGGCAATTCGGCCAGGGCTTCACCCCCGGCTCCGGCTCCGCCCTGCAACCAACGCTCCCGGCAAGCCGGCAAACCCTCTACAGGCAGGATCTCACCCTTGAGAATATTGCGGCAGCGCTTGAAGCCCGTCGCCAAAAGCTGGAAATCTTCCTGCTCGCGGTAACCATCAAGCGCCTGCACCCAGGCCAGGGCATCGACGGCGTCGCGCCAACGGGCCGGCAAAACAGCCCGCACCACTTCAGGGTTGGCCTTAAGGTTGTCTGCCAAATAGCCACCCAGGCGCGTTTTGACAAAATCCCCAATTTCAGCACCGGTCGCAGCCAGATCCTTGCCTTGGGCCAAATCGGCCACCCCGGCCAAAGCCTGCTGCAGAGCGGCTTCCAGATCCACCCGCTGCCCCGAATCCAACAGGATCCGCAAGATCGACAACACGTGGCGGCGCAGGGCGTAAGGGTCCTTTGCCCCGGTGGGCACAAAGCCCGCCAACCAGCACCCGACAATATTGTCGAGACGGTCAGCCACCGAAAGCACATCCGAATGGCGATCCCCCGGCAACTCTCCCGTGGCACTGCGGGGATAGTGGTGGCGCTCGATACTGCGGCAGACCTGCTCGTTTTCACCCGCCAGGGCCGCATAACGGGCCCCAATAAACCCTTCGAGCTTCGTGAATTCCTTGCCGTCCTTGATCATCTCGCTCACCAGATCACTTTTGCAGATCTGGGCCGCGCGCGTCAGGTCGGCCGGCACTTCGCCGCCGTCGCCCATGCCATTGCTCCACAGCCAGGACACCAGCGCCTGCATGCGGTGGGTTTTGTCGAGCACTGAACCAAACCCCTCCAGCCAGGTGACGGTTTCGAGCATGGCGGTGCGCTCGTCCGGCGTCTTTTTCAGGTCAAAATCCCAGTAGAACAGCGCATCGGCCAGACGGGCGTGCAAAACCCGCTCATTGCCCCGCACCACATTGTCCAGATGCTCGGCGCCGCCATCGCGCACCGCAGCAAAACGGGGCAGCAGGCCTTCGGCACCCTGCTTGCCTACCGAGAAGTAGCGCTGATGAGCCTTCAGGGCCGTGGTGATCAGTTCTGCCGGCAAAACCGAATATTCAGCGCTGAACGAGCCCAAAAACGGAGTCGGGTGTTCGCATAGAAACACCACTTCGGTCAGCAGTTCTTCATCGACCAGCAAACGGGCGGCCTCATCATAAGCCGCCAGCTCCCGCTGCAGTCCCTCGGCGATCAGGCGTCGGCGCTCCTGGTGATCGGCCACCACACCGACCGCCAACAATTCCGCCTCGTAGGCCTCCGGATGGGCGATCTCCACCGTTTTGTCGGCCGACAAAGTGCGATGCCCCCGTGTCGTGCGGCCAGACTTCAGATAGCCAACCTCCACCGGCACAACATCTTCACCAAGCAGAGCCAGAATCCACTGCAAAGGGCGTGGGTACTCCAGATCAAATCCGCCCCAGCGCATGGTTTTGCGGAAGGGCACCCCCAGAATAACCCGCGGGATGATTTCTCCGAGCACCTCGGCGGCCGGACGTCCGGTTTCGGTCACCTTGGCCAGCAGGAATTCTCCCCGCTTGTCCTGACCGCGTTGGCAGTCCTCCAGGGCCAGGCCCGCCTTTTTGGCAAAACCCAGGGCCGCGGGTGTCGGATTGCCGTCGGCATCAAAAGCCACCGAGGCCGGTGGCCCCTTGATTTCCAGGTTGCGATCCGGCTGCCGCACGTCCAGTCCCGCCAACATCACAGTCATCCGGCGGGGCGTTGCCATCAGCCGCAGGCCAGTCGCCTGCAGGTGGGCCTTGTCCAATTCGGCCTTAAAAAGTCGCTCCAAATCTTTCAGTGCCCCGGGAATGAACCGGGCGGGAATCTCTTCACTGCCGATTTCCAGCAGGAAGGGCAGCTGAGAACTCGGGTTCTGGTCTGTTGCTGTCTGTTCCGCGCTCATTCTGCTGCCTTCTCCTTGAGCAGGGGATAACCGAGATCTTCCCGGCTTTTGACATAAGTAGTGGCCGTCAATCGGGCCAGGTTGCGCACCCGGGCTATATAACCGGTGCGTTCGGTCACCGAAATGGCCCCGCGGGCCTCAAGCACGTTGAAGATGTGGCTGCATTTGATCACCGCGTCGTAACCGGGGAAGACCAATCCCGCTTCCAGCAGGGTCTGGGCCTCGGACTCTTTGTCCTCGAAATGGCGGCGGTACATCTTCACATCGGCGTGTTCGAAATTGAAGGCACTGTAGTCCCGTTCGAACTGCCCCATCACATCGCCCCACGTCAGGCCCCCACCCCACAGCAGGTCCTTCACGTGGTCGACCTGCTGAACAAACATGCACAGGCGCAACAGCCCATAGGTCAACTCCACCGCCACCGGCTTGCAGCGCACTCCGCCAACCTGCTGAAAATAGGTGAACTGCGACACTTCCATGCCGTCCAGCCAAACTTCCCAGCCCAGACCGGCGGCCCCCAGTGTGGGCGACTCCCAATCATCTTCCACAAACCGGATGTCGTGCTCTTCGGCCTTGATGCCCAAGGCTTCCAGGGATTTCAGGTACAGTTCCTGGCTATTGCCGGGATTGGGCTTGAGAATGACCTGATACTGGAAAAACTGGTGCACCCGATTGGGGTTTTCCAGGTACCGGCCGTCCTTGGGCCGCTTGCTCGGCTCCACATAGGCCACATTCCAGGGCTCGGGACCCAGGGCGCGCAGGAAAGTGCTGGGGTTGAACGTGCCCGCCCCCACTTCACTGTTGTAGGGCTGAACGATGACGCAGCCATAGTCGCTCCAAAATTGCTGGAGGTTGGCGATCATCTGCTGGTATTCCATCATCGGCTTGGGTCCTTTCGGGCCCGCAGCAATTCCAGCGCTGCAGGCAGGCGGTATCCGGGCAGATGGTAGCCCAGGAAGTTGTGCAGATGAGCCCCTATTTCCCGCCGCAAAGGGCGCTCAAAAGGCGTATCATCGGCCAGGTCGAGCCGGCGCTCGGCCATGCTCGTAAAAATTCGCAGCGCATCCATACTCAATGGCTTGCCACTGCTGACTCCATCACCACGGGCACAAGTGCCGCAAATCATGCCACCTTCGGACGGGCTGAACCACATGGTCAAATCCGACATATCGGCCTGAGGTAGTCCGCAAGCCGTGCAGCCCGCCACTTCCGGCACCATGCCGTGGCAAACCAGCAGTTCCCATTCGAAGGTGAAAAAGGCCAAATCGGGCCGCGGACAGGACCGCGAGGATAACACCCCGACGAACGCGTCGCAAATCTCAAACAACTCCGCCACCGGCGCGTGATCGTCCTGCTCACCACTGCCGCCACCCTGGGGGCGACAGCGGTCCACCAGCTCCAGCGCTCCCTGCAGGAAGGCCGAATCCTCCAGGGTACTGCCCGGTCCCAATGGGTCCACTTCCACCGAGCCTCCCCGCAGGTACTGCAACTCGCGGCTGGGGTCGAGACTGAACTCGGCCGTCACCACCCGCCCCGGTTCAACCAGGGCGCGCAGGCGGGAATTGGGTCGGCGGGCCGCTTTGGCGATCACTTTCACATAGCCATGGTCCCGGGTCAGCAACGAAGCAATCACACTGCTCTCGCCGCAGGGCCACACCCGCAGCACAAGACTTTCGCTGCTGGACGAAGGCTGGGGCAGAACACCCATCTCAACCGCCGGTCCCGAGGCTCAGCATCCGCGTCGCCAATCCCACGTAGATCAGCATGCTCACCACATCGTTGGCCGTGGTGATGAAAGGCCCGGTGGCGACGGCGGGATCGATGCCAAAGCGGTGCAGCAACAGCGGAATACCGGCGCCGGCCAGGGCCGCAAACAGGACCACCAGCAGCATCGTCAAGCCCAATACCAGGGAGACTGCGGGATCGCCGCTGAAGATCAGTGATACCACCGCAATGGCCACCGCGATCGAAAGGCCCACCATGCAGGCGGTGCCCAGCTCGCGCAGCAGATGGCGACCCAGATGGAAAAAATCGATTTCACCAGTGGCCAACCCCCGCACCACCACGGAAGAATTCTGGATGCCGATATTGCCGGCCATGGCCATGATCATCGGAATGTAAATCACCAGCGTCACGCGGGCCTCAAGGCTCGCTTCAAAATGGTTCAACACCGCCACGGCACCCAGCTGCCCCAACAGGGCCCCAAACAGCCAGGGCAGGCGCGAGCGCGCGACCCGGAACGAGCTCTGCTCACCAAATTCTTCGACACTCACACCGGCCAGGTGCGAGATATCCTCGGTGGCCTCTTCCTCCATCACGTCCAGCACATCATCGGCGGTGATCCGCCCCACCAGACGCATCTGGTGATCAACCACCGGCACCGAGATCAAGTCGTGCATGCGGGCAAAGCTGGCCACTTCTTCCTGGTCAAGATCCACTTCAACATACAGGGGATCGGTTTCCATCAGCTCACTGACCGGTTGGTCCGAACCCGAGATCACCAGGCGGTACAGGGGCACCCGACCGGTCAGGCGACCGCGATTGTCCACCACGTACACAAAATGGGTTTCCTCCAGATCGCCTTCTTCGAGACCGCGCAGGGCCGTGACCGCTTCGGCGGCCGTCTGCTGTTCGGTACACGTGGTGTACTCCTTGCCCATCAGGCCACCGGCCGTCTCCGGGGCATACTGCAACAGCTCGGCAACTTCGGAGCGTTCTTCCTCATCCATGGCCGCCAAAACTTCGGCCGCCTGCTCCTGGTCCAGTTCGGCGATGACATCGGCCCCGTCATCAGAGGGCATCTCTTCAATGAGATCGGCGATCTCCGCCACATCCAGCAATTCGAGCAGCACACTCAGGCTGCGATTATCGATCTCGCTCAAGACCTCGGCCAGTTCATCGGGCGGCAGCAATTTCAGGATCGAAGTGGTGTCTTCGACGCTCAACGGCCGCAGCACCTCGGACAAATCACCAGGCGAAAGCCCCAGGGCCAATTCGCGCACGTATTCCTGGTCGCCGCTCTCCAGGTGCTCGCGAAATTCCAATTCCAGGGCGTGATGCTCGGCATCCAGGTTGCCCGGATCAAGCACCCGCTCATCCAGTTTGTCGGCCTCCGCCGAATCGGGTCCGTCCTTGATTTCGTCGGTCATCAGGCACCCCCTGTCGCGTCGGTTTCCGGGATCCGGTTGGCAACGGTTGCCGCTTCAATGAGCCGGGACTGGGCTTCGGTCATGATCGATCCGCCTGAGACGATCAGCTTGATGGCCTCTTCGATGGGAATATCCACCTGGCGAACGTCTATCCGCGGCACCAGCAGCATATAACCGGAAGTCGGGTTGGGAGCTGTGGGCAGGAACACGGTCACCATTTTGTCGGCTGCCTCGTCCCGGGTAACAAAGCCCAGGGAATACAAGCCCTGTCGCGGGTAGGCAAAGACCACCACTTTCTGAAAGGCCTTGCGCTGATCCTGCAGAAATACGCTGGCGATCTGTTGCACCGCCGAAAACAGGCTCTTGACCACCGGAATCTGTTTGAAGAACCGTTCGAGCAAACGGAAGAAAGCCACGCCGATGAGATTGCGGGTGAACATCCCCACCAGGGTGATGAGCAGAACGAAGACCAGAACGCCGGCTAGGGTCAGGAAAAAATCAGGATAGGCCTCGCTCAAGGCCGGGATGCGCGCCAACAACGGCCGCATCCTCGCACTGATGAATTCATAGAAACGCCACAGGATCAGACTGGTGATCGCCAATGGCGTGATGGCCAGCAGTCCCGTCAAAAAATGCCGTTGCAAAAATTTCAACACGGCGCTTCCCTATTCGCTTTCCTATTCGGATTCCGCTTCGGAGCTGCGGGAAAACCCCGGCAGTTCCTGTCCGTACTTCATCAGCACCACCATCAGGCGCTGGTCCGTCACCTCTTCGACCGTGACCTGGAAGCCGGCCACCTCCATGGTATCACCCTGGCTGGGCACATTGCCAGCCGCCTCGTAAATCAGGCCGCCCAGAGTCTCGCTCGTATCCACCCCTTCGGCTTCGGCGAAGGTCACCCCCAATTCCTCGGCCAGATCCTCCAGGTTAATCTTGGGATCCAAGCGCACGGTGCTCTCATCAACCCAGGTCAGCAGGCGCTCCTCCTCGTCAAACTCGTCTTCAATTTCGCCCACGATTTCTTCGATCACGTCTTCGAGAGTGACCAGGCCCGCGGTGCCACCGTATTCGTCGATCACCACGGCCATATGGATGCGTTTGGCCCGAAACTCGTCCAGCACCTCGTCGATCTTCTTGCTCTCGGGAATGTAGTAGGCTTCGCGCACCAGGTCGGCCAATTTCACGCCCTGGCCCGCCGAACTGTCCTGCCGGTACAGCTTCAGCAAATCCTTGGCGTACAGGATGCCCACCACCTTGTCCACGCTGCCGTCGTAGACCGGAATTCTGGAGTGGCCTTCCTCGATCAGCATGGCCAGCGCGCCGGCCACTTCCAGGTCGCCATCGACGGCCACCATGTCGATACGCGGAATCATGATCTCGCGCACGGCCGTATCGTGGAACGAGAAGATGCTCTGGATCATCTCCCGCTCATCCTCGTCCAGGGTATTGTCCTGGTTGTCGGTATTGATCAGGCTGCGGATTTCACCGGCCGACAGGTGCGGCTGCGCCTCGGTCAGCCACAGGGTATCGTCAAGGCGGTTCATCACCGCCAACATCAGGCTGGACCAGGGCCGCAGCAGCCAGTTGAAAGGGTAGACGATCGTGCCGACAAACCGCGCGTAGTTCAACGCCGTACTGGCCGCCAGCATCTTGAACACCAGACCGCCCAGACTCCAGGCCAACAGGGCGACCACCGCAAACATCAGGTGAAACTTGAAATCCAGGGCGCCGACCCACAGCAGGTCCAACAAATGCCCCAGCCCCCACGCACCCAGCAAGGTCAGCAGCAGATACATCGTCCCGATGGTGACCTGAAAACGGCGATCATCTTCAACGTAGTCCCGCAACACCGTACCCAGGGAGGCCTCTTCAATCAGGCCATTGCGGTACAAACCGCTGACGCGGTAGTGGGCCGACATGAGTCCACCCAGCAACATGGCCCCCAGCCACGACACCACCGTCATGGCGATGAAGCCCGTAGCCTGTGAAAATTCTGTCGCCGCACCGTCCATCGGCCGCTCAGCTCCTTTGCCGCAGGGGATGGGCCAGGCCCTCCCCAGTCAGTATGCTCACTTCATGGTCCTGCATGGCCTGCAACTGATCGGCCTCCTGGTGATCCCAGCCCACCAGGTGCAGGCAACCATGCACCACCAGCATGGGAATTTCCGTCCCCTGGGGCCAATCGTTCTGGGCGCAGCGTTCGCCGATGAAACCCGGCGCCAGCACCAATTCGCCCACCGCATCGCCCGCCTCTGGGCCAGTCATTTCAGCAGCCAACCAAAGGTCAGCGGCCGCAAAACCCTCACCGCGCACCAAAGCCGCCGCCCCCTCTCCTTCATTCTCCAGATAGGAAAACGACAGGATGTCCGTCACGCCCTGCTTGTCGCGAAAGCGTTCGTTCAGGTCGGTCATGCTCTCCACATCGACCAGCACCACATCCACCGGCCAATCGGCGCAGCCAACGCCCGCGGCCAGGCGCTGCAGGCGGGCCCAGTTTTCGCCGTGAAATTCGGGTGAGGTGCCATCGGCGGCCGTCCGTCGATCCACCAGCGTGAGGATCATGCGCGCGGTTTCCTCTCGCCTTTGGCCTCGGGCGCCTTGTCCGCACTCTTCTCGCCCTGGTTCGGGTAAACGATGCGGGCATGGTGAATTCCCGTCAGCAACGGAATGAAAGCATCCCGCACCCGGGCAATGTCACTCAACGTCAGGTTCGATTCGTCCAGTTCGCCACTGAGCATCCGTTTGTCCAGGATCTGTTTGGTGATCTCCTTAATCCGACTGGGCGTCGGCTTGGCCAGCGAACGGGTCGCCGCCTCCACCGCATCGGCCAGCATCAGGATGGCCGTCTCGCGCGACTGCGGCTTGGGTCCGGGATAACGAAAATCGTCGACCTTCACGGTTTCATTGCCATCGGCTTCGAGCGCCTTGTGATAGAAATAGGCCATCACCATGGTGCCGTGGTGCTCGGGAATAAAATCGATGATCATCTCGGGCAGACGCCACTTGCGCCCCAACTCGATGCCGTCCCTGACATGCGCGCCGATCACCAGCGCACTCATGCTCGGGCTCAGCTCGTCGTGTTTGTTGTACTCGGGCCGCTGGTTCTCCACGTAGTATTCGGATTTCTGCATTTTTCCGATGTCGTGGAACAGCGCCCCCACCCGGGTCAACAAGGCGTTGGCGTCGATGGCCCGCGCCGCGTGCTCACCCAGTTGTCCCACCACCTGGCTGTGGTGGTAGGTGCCCTGGGCTTCGAGGGCCATGCGCTGCAACAGGGGATGATTCAGATCCGACAGTTCCAGCAGCGTCAAATCGGAACACACGCCCACCAGCGGTTCGACCACCGGCAACAGGAACAGTCCAAAAGCCACCGACAGCACCGGCGCAAATAGGCCCACCAGATAAATGTTGGTACCCTGATGCCCGAGGGCATCGCCACCCAACAGGAAGATCATGACCACCGACAGGCCGGTCAGCAACAGGATCGTCTGGTAAAACTGGCTGCGTTTCTGAATGCGCCGCACCGAGATCACCGTCACGATGCCCAGCACCAGCCAGGCGAACACCGTTGCGGCGCCCACACCCGGCAGCATCGCCAGTAGCACAACGGCCAACAAGGTTGTCGTGTAACCGATCTTTTCCTTGAACAGGACCGTGGTCAAAAGCGCCAGCAGGACAATCGGCACCGCCATCGGGCCCAGATTCGGTTTGCTCAGGGCCAGCGAGGCGCCGACGATGAATAGCGCCACGACCACCGTCAGGGCCACCAGCAAACGCCAACGCTTCAGCTCGGCCCGGAAGTGGATTCCAGCCAGCCAGCCGTACAATCCGAGGGCCAACATGAGCAACAGGGCCCGCGAAAAATAGCGGGAGGTCCGGCCTTCGCCGTCCTCGCCCCCGCCCCGGGCGGTCAGCAACTCGCCCAGCTCGGCCAGGTAGCGGGCCTGTTGTTCGGTCACCCGCACGCCCTGGTCGACGATGCGCTCGCCGTTGATGAACTCGCGTTCGGTGGGCACCGCCTGCCGTGCCTGTTCGTGCCTGATACTGGTCAGGTCCTGGTCATAGACGAGGTTCGGTCGGATAAAATGGCGGATGACCGAAGCGGTCTCCACCGATTCCAGCGGCCCCATGCCCGCGGTCCGCAATTCGGCCGTCAGACGTTCTTCGAGATTGGCCTGGGCCACCACACGTTCCCGATCATGCATCGTCTCGGCATTGTCGGTCAGAACCACCACCCGATCGTAGTTTCCGGCCGGCAGCAGATCAGCCACGCCACCGCGCACGATCTGGCGCCAGGCGCGCTCCATGCGGGGCATCAGGGAATCCGGTTCGTCAGAACTCAACAGATGCAGCAACTCGGTCGTACCGGCGGCCGGGAATTGCAGCGAAAGCAGACCCACCCGTTCGCTCGCCGTAGTGCCCGTATCGGCCAGGGCCTCAGCCAGGCCCACCAGCCACAGATCCATCCGGGCGCCCTGGGCCGTGTTTTCCAGATCGCGCAGCACCGGCGGTTCGACCACCACCCGCTCCAGCCGTTTCATTTCCACGTCGCGGTCCAGCAACGAGGCTTTGAAGCCGAAGGGTGCCCGAACCTCTTTGGCCGAAATTTCGCCTTCCTCGGGGAAATTGGTCGACAGGTTGGGCACGGGTCGGAAAATCAGCAGATGCAGCGTCAACAGCAACAGGCCCGAGACCAGTAACCAGGTCGCCTTGTGGTCGTTCACGATCTTGTCGGGCACAGCTCCGCTCTTGGCGGCACCTTTGCTCACGCCCCGCCCGGTGCCCTTGCCTTCCCTGGCCAAGGGACCGCGCCCAAACAATTCCATAATTTTCATTGGCAACAGGGACATCGCGATCCTTCCGTCCTGTTAATCCCGGCCCGGGTTCACCCCGGCCGCGTCAAAAGCTTCGACAATACGCCGCACCAACGGATGCCGCACGACGTCGCTGCCATCAAGGTCCGCAAACGCCACCCCCTTGGTCTGACTCAGAATACTGCGCACGTGCACCAGGCCCG
>RCNC010002619.1_pt1 | contig 11966 bp, 12 predicted proteins | sample 2041301 | NCBI WGS metagenome assembly RCNC01 (sample SAMN09708231, study PRJNA481090) | Marine sediment metagenome, whole genome shotgun sequencing project. | biome: marine sediment; feature: ocean; material: sediment; isolation source: Sewage treatment plant 13A marine sediment (STP13A) ... | reverse complement strand
GTAACTGCGGGCCACCTCGGGGTCCTCGGGCCCCAGTCGGGCGATGCGGATGTCCCGCGCCCTGAGGTACAACGGCTCAGCTTTATCGTAATGCCCCAGCCGCCGCTGCACGCTGGCCAGGTCGTTCAGGCTCTGGGCCACCTCCAGGCTGTTTTCCAATTCCGTGCCGCGCATCAGTTCCAGCGCATCGTTGAGCATCTTCTCGGCCTCGTCATACCGCGCCACCTGCATGTACAAATCGCCCAGTTCCACCAGGCTGATCGCCAGGTCACGCCGGTCGGTCGACGGCTGGGCCAAGCGCAACGCCAGGGCCGCCTCCAGCTTGGGCCCGGCCTCTTCATAAAGCCCCAGATTGCGATAGACCGTGCCGATGGTATTCATCAGGCGGGCCTGGGTCAGGGGCTGGTCTGCCAATTCGCCTTCGATGCGTCCGGCGCCCGCATCCAGAATTTCCCGCGCCGTGATGCTATTGCCCCGCGCCTGGCCCGGATCCGACACTTCAAACAGGTCGACGAGAAAGTCGGACACCTGCCGCGCGGTTTCGGCCTCGACCCGCGCCTGCTTTTCAGCCCGCACCGCTCGAATCATGCCCGTGGTCGTGCCCAGAATACCGGCCAACACCGCCACCAGCAGCACCCCGCTGGCGATGACGCCGGTCCGATTGCGGCGCACGAATTTTTGCATGCGGTAGGTCGTCGAAGGCGGGCCCGCAACCACCGGCCGATCCGTCAGGTGGCGTCCGATATCCAGGGCCAGGGCATTGGCGGTTTCGTAGCGGCGGTCGCGCTCTTTTTCCAGGGCCTTCATGGTGATCCAGTCGAGGTCGCCCTTCAAGGCCCGTCGCAGATGCGAAGGGTCAGTCTTGCGGTTCCCGGACAATTCCGTCATTTCGGATCCGGCCCTTTTGGCGATGGTGCCGAGCCGGGTGCTGGGTTTGGGCGGTTCAACTTCCTTGATCGTGCGCAATACTTCCTTAAAACCGAGCTCCTTCAATTCCACCGAAGTGAAGGGCAGCTTGCCCACCAGCAGTTCGTACAGCAAGACGCCCAGGGCGTAGACATCGGTGCGGGTATCGATGCCGCCGCCGTCCATGTCGGCCTGTTCGGGGCTCATGTATTCCGGCGTGCCCACCAACTGCCCCACACCGGTGGTCATGGTATTGTCGAACATCGTGGTGTCCATGGCCTTGGCCACACCAAAATCGATAATCTTAGGCATCGGCTGGTTGTCCACCACCGTCACCAGCACGTTCGACGGTTTCAGGTCGCGGTGGATGATGGCCTTCTGATGGGCGTGCTGCACCCCTTCGCAAACCAGGATGAACAACTCCAGCCGCGCCTGCACCGTCAACCGATGTTCGTCGCAATATTCGTTCAATTGGATGCCGTCCACATATTCCATCACGAAATAGGGCCGGCCGTGCTCGGTGGCTCCGGCGTCAAAAACGCGGGCGATGCAGGGGTGGTCCATCATGGCCAGGGCCTGGCGCTCGGATTCGAAACGGGCGATGAATTCTTCGGTATCGAGGCCACGTTTGACCATCTTCAGGGCCACTTTGCGCTTGATGGGCTCCAGCTGTTCCGCCTCGTAGACCAGTCCCATGCCACCTTCACCAATTTGGCGGATCAGGTCGTAAGGGCCAATCTGGCCCAATTCCGCCACAGAATCTTCGGCAGACGCCTCCACTGCCGGGTGCGTGGGCAGCCCGTCGTCAGGGTTCAGGTTGATGGTCCGGTCATCGTGCAAGCAATATCCTCAATGGAAAAACCCTCAATGAGGAGTGAATGGGTATATGATACACCACTTGCGCCGGTCCGGCTTGGGCGAATGGCAACCGTTCCGGTTGGATTCCCGGCAAATCCGATTTCCGGCGACATTTCTTGACTAATGAACAGCAGACGGGAATAATTAGCGGCATCTTTGAAGCTTGAATTTTTACCCCTGCAGCTTCCGGTAGCGATGGACTCCGAATCGCATCAGGTTCGTCGCCGCCCGTTGAAAGGAACCATCAGATGTCCAAGCATATCGACGTTCTGCTTTTGCTGGCGTTGCCCGCCAGTGGCAAATCCGAGGCCCGCCGTTACCTGGCCAATCTCAGCCCCGAGCAGTGCCATGATCAGTTTGGCCTCGGCCACACCGTCCAGCTGGACGACTTCCCCTACGTGCACATCATGCGCCGCGTCAGCGACGAATTGACGGCCCGCGGCCGCGAGGGAATGTTCTTCATCTCCCCCGCCTTGCCGTTCCGCGATCCGGTCGATTGGTTGACGCTGATCGAGTTGATCAACGAGGACTACGAGGATCTGGTGAACCAGAACCGGCCGGCGCCCGAATCGGCCGCCCTCTGGATTTTTGACCGCATCGACGCCGCCCGCGTGCGGGCCGGTGGCCAGGCTGTCATCAACGCCCTGCCCGAAGCCCTGCGTCAGGAAATCGCCGGCCCCATTGAAGCCGAAGCCCGCACCCTGTTGAACGACAAGGTGGCCGAGGTGCCCGATTCGATGGACGGCAAAACTGTCGTGATCGAATTTGCCCGCGGCTGTGCCGATGGCCAGACTATGCCGGTGCCTCATCCGTTTGGTTACCAGGGCAGCTTAACCCAATTGAGCAGTGCCATCCTGGCCAAGAGCAGCATCCTGTACATCTGGGTCGAGCCCGAAGAGAGCCGGCGCAAGAACGCCGCGCGCACCGACCCGAACGATCCCGGCAGCATCCTGCATCACGGTGTGCCCCTGGCGGTCATGTACGGCGACTACGGCGTGTGCGACATGGCCCACCTGTTGGCGACCTCGGGCAAGGACGACAGCGTGAAGATCGAGCGTGATGGGCAGACCTACTTCGTACCCGTGGGCCGCTTCGACAACCGGGTCGACAAGACCTCGTTTATTCGCGAAGAGCCCGCCGACTGGTCCGAAGCCGATGTGAACGCCCTGCAGGCGGGCATGCGCGAGGCCTTTGATCAGTTGGAGCACGGGAACGCAGGCCGCTAGTGAGTGAACCGCGGGTTGTCGACTCCCTGGTCAGTCCAGAGTGGTTGCAGGACAACCTGGCGAACCCAGGGATCCAGGTCATCGAAAATGCCTGGATCCCCGAGTCCTATCTGAAGGGGCACATCCCCGGCGCGGTGTGCATGCCCTGCCATCCCCATATCAAACATTTTGACGGTGAAGAGAAAACGCAGCACGTGCTGCGGGCCGGCGAGTTTGCCGACCTCTGTTTTGCCCTGGGCCTGCGACGGGACCGGCACTACATCCTGTACGATGATTACCATGGCCTGTTCGCGGCACGCTTCTGGGCCGTTTGTCGTCGCTATGGTGTGGACAATATCAGTGTGCTCGATGGCGGCTGGCATGGTTGGGTGGATCAGGGGCGGCGGATCTCGACGCGGATCACCGAGGCGGTGCCCGGTGCCGATATCGAGATCGCGCAGAGGCCCACGCTTTTTGTCGAACAGGAAGAATTGCAGCAGATTCACGCCGCGGAGGGAATCCAGATCTGGGACACCCGTCGCGCCGAAGAGTTCGACGGCAGCGAAGAGACCGACAATGTGCGCCAGGGGCACATTCCCGGGGCCCTTCACCTGCCCTGGACGGATCTGCTGACCGGCGATGGAATGGAAGGGGAGCCGCGATTCCTGAAATCCGAAGCCGAGTTGGTGGCCGACCTGACCAGCCTGGGCCTGGACCGCAACCAGACCATCATCACCTATTGCCAATCGGGCATCCGGGCAGCTTTCTGCCTCTTTGTGCTGGACCGTCTGGGCTTCCGGCAACACCGGCTCTACGACGCCTCGATGGGTGAATGGTCCAACCTGCCGCACACGCCGTTGGCCTTACCGCCGACTAGTGAAGCCACCTGACCCAGATCCAGACCAAGCCAAATCCCGCCAGAAAAATCAGGCCCACCCAGCTCAGTGCCGTCAGCCAGCGACCCGGACGATGTTCGATCGGGACCTGCGGCGAGCGCACGACCAGAAAATTGAGCACCGCCACCAGGGGTGCCGTCAGAAAAGCCAGCACCGTCACCACGTCGACCAGGGCCTTCATGTTGCTCATGAAGAAGGCGATGATCACCAGCGAGACCACGACCAACAACAGAGCATACCAACCGGCGCGTGAGGCCGCCGCCGGTTTGGCGGGCCCGGCCGACAGCAAACCCAGCCCGCGATCCAGAGTGCGGGAATAGCCGTCAACCACCGTAATGGTGGTCGAGAACATGGTGATGAAGGCCACCAGGGAAATGATCCAGCGGCTCCACGAGCCCAGGGCCGAACTGTACATGTCGACCAGTTGTCGGGCGAAGGTCGTGCCCGACGGGGACATCTCGACACCGGTGCCGAACATGATCAGGGCGCCGAAACTGAGAAAGGCCACCGCCAGGATGGTGGCCGCAAGATAGCCCACATGGAAGTCGAACTGCGCGCTGTCCATGGTGGTTTTGGCCGGCGTTTCCTTGTCTTTTTCCAACACCCACAACGAGGAAAATACGCCGATTTCCAGGGGAGCCGGCATCCAGCCCATCAGGGCCAATAGAAAGGTCAAACCGCCCACCGACCAGACGCCAGGCGCCACGTGGGCCGGATCGCCGACCGGACCATGGGCCAGGGCCATGCCGACGGCCACCAGGGTCAACAGGCCCAGCACCAGCACCATCAGCTTCATGGACCGATCCAGCAGGCGATAGTGCCCCAGGCCCAGCAACCCCAGGATCACCAGCAGCAGGATTGAACTGAGCATGGTCAGCGAAACGTCGACCTTGAAGAGGGTACCCATCAGGCCCGCCGTCACCACAGTGACCGCCGCTGTGGTGATGAAAGCACTGCCGACAATCACGACCATGAAAAGGCCCAGGGCCCAGCGGCCCAACCGGGCGTAGCCCTGCAGCAGGCTTTCGCCGGTGGCCACGGTGTACCGGTGGGCGTATTCAAAAAACGGGTATTTGCAGAGCAGCACCAACAGCACCGCCCACAACAATTCGAAACCGTAGGCCGCCCCGGCCCGCGTGCTCTGCACCAGGTGCGAAACACCGATGGCGGCGCCGGCAAACAAGACCCCCGGTCCGAGGGCAGCCATCCGGGCCTGCCACTGGGCGTTCCTCTGGGCGCTGCGGATCACAGACTGCCCTCGCCCGGCGCCACAAACCAACTGCGCAATTTGTCGTCCATGGGCACGGCACGTCCGGTCTGCAGGTCGATGATGGCAAAAGTGACCTGGGCGTCAGCGACAATCTTGCCCGTCGCCTGGTTGTAGACCTGCTGGTGCATGACCGCCCGCTTGCTTTCAAAAGCACCCATTTCGGAGCGGACCTCGACCGTTTCACCCAGCCCCACAGGCCGTTTGTATTCGATCGATATCGCCGCCACGATAAAGCCCAGCCCCTTGTCGGCCAGGTTCATCAGTTCCGGTGCTTCTTCGGTGTACGACCAGCGCGCCTCCTCCAGAAATTCCAGATAGCGCGCGTTGTTCACATGATGGTACAGGTCGCAGTGAAAGCCGCGCACCTTGATCGGGTAGATGTGGCTCATGACGCTCCTGGTTCAGGGACTGGTGATGAGTTTGTATTTACCACGGCAGCCGACCCAGATCAACATTGCCGCCCGAGATGATCATCCCGATGCGCTTGCCCGCCACCAGTTCCGGCCGGGCCAAAACCGCCGCCAGGCACACCGCCGACGAAGGTTCGATGATGATTTTCATGCGCTCCCACACCAGGCGCATGGCCGCCACAATGGCCGGGTCATCCACCAGCCAGATCACACTCACGTGTTCCTGAATGATGGGAAAATTTCGAACACCCAGGCTCGTCAGCAGCCCGTCCGCTACCGTGTCGGGCTTTTCGGAGGGGATGATTTGGCCGGCGGCCAGCGAGCGGAAAGCGTCGTCCGCACCTTCGGGTTCCGCGGCGATGATCTCGGCTCTCGGGGCCAGCGCCCGGGTCGCCAGGGCCGTGCCTGAAAGCAAGCCGCCACCACCGACCGGGGCCATCACCACCTCAAGATCCGGATAGTCGGTCAACAACTCCAACGCCGCCGTGCCCTGCCCCGCAATGATGTCGTCGTTGTCATACGGATGCACGAACGCCGCACCGGTGCGGGCCACCACATCCTTCAGGGTCGATTCGCGCGCCGCCAGGGTGGGCTCACAGGTGATGATCTCGGCGCCGTAGTCGGCCACCGCGGCCCGCTTGACCGCAGGCGCCGTGCTCGGCATCACCACATAGGCGGGCACTCCGCGCAGTCGAGCCGCCAGGGCCAGGGCCTGAGCGTGGTTGCCCGACGAATGCGTCGCCACCCCCCGCGCCGCTTCTTCGGCGGCCAGCGAGAAGACCGCATTGGTGGCGCCGCGCATCTTGAAGGCCCCCACTTTCTGCAGGTTCTCGCACTTGAAAAACAACTGCGCGCCAGCCATGCCGTCGATCGTCGCGCAGGTCAGCACCGGCGTGCGGTGGACCTTGCCAGCGATGCGGGCGGCGGCGGCCTGAATGTCTGCAAAATTGACCATGGGCGTTTCCTCGGAACCGGAGGCAGGGAAATATATGGGTGGGCTCAGTCTAAACCACATCCGGCCGGATGAAACGGGGATTTTGCCGATGACTGCCCTTGCCCCCGGCCTGGACAACGCCCAATTTCGTCCCGACACCACTTTAACCGGGAATAGCCATGGAAACCTACACCATCTGGGTTGCCGCCAACCCCCTGTTGGCCGCCGCCCTGCAATTTGCGCTGTTGGGCACGCTGGGCGAAGTGCTCAGCCACCTCATCATCACCCGCCGCCCGGGTTTGCCCTGCACGGTGCCCCAACTGCTGGCCAAGATGCTGGGTTGGGCGGTGCTGGGCGTGATCATCAAGTATGGTTTTGCCGGGATGAAAGGATTCACCAGGGCCCTGGTGGATCACAAAATGCTGCCCGCGCTCTGTGGCACCGGTCTGGGCTGGGCCTTCGCCGTTTCGGTGCTCACGAACATTTTCTTCGGTCCCCAGATGATGGCTTTTCACCGCCTGACCGACAATTTGATCCTGCGCCGTTCCGGTTTTGGCGGTATTCAGCGGGCCTGGTGGACACTGTTGTGGTTTTGGATTCCCGCCCACACGCTGACCTTCAGCCTGCCGCTGGATTACCAGGTGGGCCTGGCTGCGGTGTGGTCGGTCGTCCTGGGAATCATCATGGGTCTGAGCGCACAAAAAGGGCCGCGTTAGCAGCCCCATCCGTCGTTGGCCAGGTATGATTGGCCGGAATGGTATTACCAGGAGCGCCGCGGTGGCCGGGCGCCCCGGTCCCGCGCTTCATTGACCCGCAGCATGTGCCCTTCGTACTGGCAGCCATCCAAAGCATCGATGGCCCGTGTGGCATCGTCCAAAGGCATCTCCACAAAGCCGAAGCCGCGGGGTGCGCCGGTCGTCAGGTCTTTCACCAGACTGACGTTCTGCACAGCGCCGTGCTGGCCGAACAGCGCCGCCACTTCTTCTTCGGTTACGGTGAGGGGCAGGTTGCCCAGATAGATCGTCTTCATGAAAATGCTCCCGACTAAAAACTATTGAACCTTCAACTTCACCGTCACCGGCAGATCAATGGGTGCCAGGCAGGTCTTGTCGTCACAGGCCTGGACCGTTACCCCGAACTCGAGCTTGTGCTCACCCTTGGCCATCCCGGCCGGAATCAGGGCCGAGGCTTTGATCTGACTGACACCGTCGATCATGAAGACCTTCTCGCCAAAAAATTCACCTTCGTGGCCGTGGGGATATTCCGCTTCCATTTTCTGGAGGGGAAAATCTTCGGCCGGCGTCAGGTCCACGCCGATGAAATTGGTGTCGCCGTGGGCATAGATGTGCCAGGTCTTGCTGATGTCCAACTCGATGGCGAAATCGACGCGCTCGCCGGCCGCGCCGGTGACCACTGACTGGGCCGCACTGGCTTTCACCACGTCGGCCGAACCCTTCATCGCCGCCGTGGCTGCTCCTGCGGCCAGCAGCACCGTCATTACCATCACCATCGCCACCATGCGTTTCATCTTCTGTCCTCCAGATTTTCGGTTGTGTTTACTGTTGCGCCAAAATCCGATCGGCCGCCCGCTCAATCACCCGGACCAGCCGCTCGATATCGTTCTGTTCCATATTCCGATTTTCCACGTTGACCCGCAAGGCCACCAGGCCATTGAGGCGGGTGAAACTGAACCAGGCGTCGCCGTCGTGCTCGACCAATTCCTGCAGCGCTTCGTTGAGCTGGTCATTTTTCTGGTCAGAATACCGTAAAGTCCCATCCGGCCCCGCCGGTTCCCACCTGAAGTTGCAAATACCCAGGGTATTGGGCCCCATGATACGGAAATCCGGCTGCCGGCGCATGCGCGCGGCCATGACCCGGGCCAATTCGATGTCCTTTTCGACCCAGGCCGCATATTGCTTGCGCCCCACCGATTTGACCGCCAGCCACAGTTTGAGCGCGTTGAGCCGGCGACTGCCCTGGATGCCGTACTGAAAAAAGTTCACCTTGTCGCCCTGATGGAAGCCGCGCCGATCCGGAATAACCCTCCGGCCGCGATCATCGCTTTCGGTCTTCGTTTTGCCGTCCTGGACATCTTCCATATAGTACTCCGGGTGCACCAGGAAGCTGCGCCGCAGAAAATCCCCGTCGCGCACCAGGATGCCGCCGCAGCTGAAGGGCATGTAGAACCATTTGTGCGGGTCCACGGCAATGGAGTCGGCCTGGTCGATGCCCCGCAGCATGGCGCGATACATTTCCGACAGGATCACGGCCCCACCATAGGCCGCATCGACGTGGAACCAGCAGCCGTAGCGCTTGGCGATTTCGGCCATGCGATCAAGCTTGTCAATACTGCCGGTATTGGTGGTGCCGGCGATGCCGATCACGCAGGCAGGCTTGAGGCCAGCGGCCACATCAGCCTGGATGGATTCTTCGAGAGCCTCGAGGTCGATCCGGAACAACTCGTCGTGGGGAATTTTGCGCAGTTGCCCGCGTCCGAGGCCCAGCAGATCAACGGCCTTGTCGAAACTGTAGTGGGCCTGTCCCGAGACATAGAAGGTGAGGCGGGCGATCTCCAGGCCCGGCCCTTCCATGTTGTCGACCTGAGATAAATCGCGCCCGAGAGCCTGGTTGACGGCCAGTTTGAGGCCCGTGATGTTGGCCAGCGAACCCCCGTCGGTCAGGGTGCCAAAACCGGTTTCGGGCAAGCCGAACAGGTCACACATCCAGCGCACGACCCGTTTTTCGATGGCCGTGCCGGCCGGCGAATGACGCCACGAGGCGGTGTTCTGGTTCATCGCCGCGGTCAATGCCTCACTGAAAACCGCGACCGGCAGGGGCGCCGGGTTCATCATGCCGAAGTAGCGCTTGCTGCCGATGGCCATGGTATTGGGAAAAACGCGGGTGCGAAAATCCTGGATCAAATCAGCAAAGGGCACGCCCTCTTCGGGCAAATCTTCGGCGAAGGTGTCGTCCAGGCCCAGGGGCGTCAGGGGGCCATAGACGCGCCGGCCCTCCAGGCCACTCATGTAGTCGACCGCCAGGTCGACCATGGCGTAGCCCATCTCGCGCAGACTGGTTTCGTCTGTCACCGTCTCGCCCACGGCGCGGTCCCGTCCGCCACCACCGGTTTCGTCGGCCGCCGAGTGGGACTTCGTCGAGTCGAATTCCGGCTTTTCGTTATTGGGCCAGGGTTTCACGCTGTGTCACCTTTCCTGACTGGCAGTCCGGTCGCCGGCCAACTGCCGGCCGCTATGCGTTCCAGGATCACTGCGGCACCGCCATCTTCGGCCGACCCGGTCACCAGATCCGCCTGCTGCAAAACTTCATCCGGGCTGCCGGCCATCGCCACGCTCCAACGGGCCGCCGCAAACATGTCCAGATCATTGTAATTGTCGCCGATCGCAACGGCTGAATCCAGGCTGATGCCCAGGAAATCCGCCAGGACCCGCAGGCCCGCACCCTTGTCTGTGGCGCGGTCAAAGACCTCGGCCCAGTAATACGCCCCGCCCCCGATCAGGCTACGGGTATTGATGACCTTGACCACATCGCCCATCTCGCGGGTAATCGCCGCGGTCAGGGCCATGATCCGGTCCTTCTGGTCAATGGTGCCGACCTCCAGGGCCTGCGGCACGTCAATGGCCAGCAAGTCGTCAACAACCTCGACGGCGCCGACCGAGCCCCGCCGGGCATCCAGGTAGCGCCCCAGGACATCATTCACCGGCCGGGTCTCGTGGTGCAGGTGGCCACCCGTATCGTCAGTGCCATACACCATGGGCACCGTCTCATGCTCCCGAAACAGTTCCACCAGACGCCGCACCCGCGCGCTGTCCAGCTCCTTGCTGGACAACTTGCGCCGCGGTTCATCGCCCCAGACCACCGCTCCGTTGAGCAGCACCATGGGCAAATCATCCGGAAACCAGCCCGATTTTTGCAACAAAGCGCGGGTCGAATTCAGGTTGCGCCCCGTGCACAGGGTCAACACGTGGCCCGCCGCCCGCACCGCCTTGAGGGCCGCGATCTCTCGCGGTCGCAAGACGTCGTCAAACTCGGTGTTCAGCAAGGTGCCGTCGACATCAACGGCCACCAATAATCGGTTATTTTCCGGCTGCGCCAAAGCTACCCCGTCACTTCAAAAGTTGCAAAATCGCCCGTTGCTTCGGCCCAGTCGGCGTCGACCAGGTCGACACGGGCATGGACCGGTCCCTGTTCAGCCCAGGTCAGCAATTGCCCGAGTGAACCCGAATCACCTTCGGCCACCAACAGCACCGTGCCGTCGACCCGATTGCGCACCCAGCCCGTCAGGCCAAGGGCTTGCGCTTCGCGCTGGGCTGACCAGCGAAAGGCGACACCCTGAACCTGACCGTGGATCTGCAATTCCAGACGTTTCATAAGGGCTCAAGATCGACAATTCCCACGCAGAGCGCAAAGAATCGCCTTTCAGCGCTCCGACCAGGGAACAGGCAGGTGGCCACTCTCGGTGCTCAGCCACGAACGGCTCATGCGGCTCAGCGCACTGGCCAGCTCGCGCCCGTGGGTCAGGACCTCATCGTTGGCGAAGTCGAATTCCCCATAAATATGGCGACCCTTGCGGCCCAGGCTCACACCCAGGCCCATCAGGCGGCCCTGTTCGCGGCCGGTCACGAAGCCCACGGTCCACGAATCGTCCAGGCCCGCGCCCAGCAGGGCGTCCAGCCAACCGTCGGCATCCAGCACGACATGGCCCTTTTCCAGGGCAAAAATCCGCACCTCGGTGACGATTTCGGATTGCCGATCTTCGCCACCGCCCCAGGCCAGGTCCAGGTCGATCGCGGCCAATTCGGCCAAGACCAATTCGCCGCCGATCAGCAGGCTGCCCGGATGGTACCCCATGATGCTGTAGGGCATGGGCCGGTCCTGGTCTTCGGCCAGCACAATGCGCCAATTTGCCTGCACCCGGGCGCCGGTATAACGCCTCGCGCTCACGCTGTCGGGCCGACTGCGGGACAGGGACACCACTTGGTCCAGGGGAAAACGCGAAGGGCGCCCGGCGTCTTCGGCTGCGGCCCGAAGCTCAGCACCGGTCCACTGGCCCAGAGAATCGGCCTCGACCATACCCAGGAGGAAGGCAAAAAACGGTTCCCGGATTTCGGGGCCTTCGGTTGCCAAGGCCGATTTTTCTTCCGGCTCGCCAAATTCGGACCAGGCCCACAGCTGACCGGGAGCGGCCAACCCCAAAAGCACGAAAAAACCAGCAAGGGCCGCCCGGGCGGCCCTCACTGAGTTCAAATTGCCAAATTCCAAATCAAGACAGCGCAAACAGGAACCCGCCCATCAGGGGTTGATGGTGAAGCGATCGCTCTCACCGGTGCAATAGCTATCAGCAGCATCGATGGCTTTGATCTTGTAGTTGGTATTTGAGGTCGTGAAACCGAAGTCCGTCACGGTCCACGGGTAACCATCGGCCGTCGTGACGTTGTTGGCGATCAGCCCTCCGGGCACCCATTCGTT
>RCNC010002618.1_pt1 | contig 11973 bp, 13 predicted proteins | sample 2041301 | NCBI WGS metagenome assembly RCNC01 (sample SAMN09708231, study PRJNA481090) | Marine sediment metagenome, whole genome shotgun sequencing project. | biome: marine sediment; feature: ocean; material: sediment; isolation source: Sewage treatment plant 13A marine sediment (STP13A) ... | reverse complement strand
CGCACAGGATTATGGGATGTTTTTTTCCAATTGTGCAGTATTCTGCAACCTGGGTGGTGCACCCCTGAATGCAACTCATGCGGTCGATATGGTAAACCATGTCACCGGATTTGATTATACAATAGATGATGTAATGAAAATAGGCCGGAAGGTCTGGTATTTAAAGCGCGGTCTGACCAACCTGTTCGGCGCCGGAGCTTCGGAAGACAGGCTTCCTAAACGACTGATGACGCCAATGACAGAAGGGCCTAGCGAAGGAAGCGTACCTGACATGGACCTGATGTTGAAAGAGTTTTATGAAATGCGCGGACTCGATGAGAACGGAATTCCCGGCAAGGAAGTTTTAACTGATCTTGGTCTGGACGAACTGGCGGAGCTGCTCTCTATCAAACAGTCTGCAGAGTTATAATTGATAGCATCGGCGTTATTTTTTACGAGTTTATCATCTTTAATATCCAGGTAATCTATGATTTGCTTTACCTGTTCTGTGGCTGTACCTGGGCGTATAAAAATTCCGTGGGTTACATCTTTGAATTTAAGGAGCTTTTCACTCTTTGTGAGTATAACTCTGTTTTCTCTTTTGGATATTTCAATTATTTCACGAGTGGAGAGTAAAGAATAGTAATATATATCAAATCCCAAGACTCTCATATATTTAACTATATCCCCAAGGTTTATATCAGCTATAAATTTGTGCCTGCGAAGGGGGATTTTTCTAAGCCGGGTAACGTCTGTAATATTAAAGGATTCAAAAACAGGATATACACTTACCCGGTCTTTATCTTGAAGTGTGTAATTAAAATCTACTGATTTTCCATTCACCAAAATAAGATCAATTTTCGTATGAGGAACTCCGAGGGCTTCTATCATATCTTTTATTGATTTTTTCCCTTTAAACTCCGCTTCAAAATCAGTCTTTCTTCTCTGCTTTGGAAGAAAGTCATTTAATTCTTCATAAAAGCGGAATATTCCTTTTGGCATCGTTTAAGTTTTCCATCTATGAGCCAGTTTCAAAATGTTCAATTATTTTCGAGATCAAGGAAGGCGAAAATCTTAACCACAGGAATACATGTAGTATTTCGAAGATTAAAATTTGAGCCTGACGCAGATATCGGACAGATAAGCGCAGACTTCGAAAGGGGACGTTTTGAAATTGGCTCCTATGTTTTAATTTATGTTACGGTTATGTCAGGTATTTAATGACTTAAAATGTTAAGACGCAGGTATCAACGGGTAGAGGTAACGTGCCGGTCATCAGTGCAAAATGCTGCCATCATCCTATTCGATTCTTCCATTTTTTCATTTTATCATGGTTCCATCGCACACAGAGGGCAGGTTTCTTTTTCATTACCAGTTTCATGCAAGTGTCGCCGCAGCCCGGGTCACAGTGGACAATATCGTTCTCTTTACCCTTTTTCGTTTTTTCAGGCCATTGGGGATCCGCCCACAGAACCCGCGCCAGTCCTATTAAATCAGCTTTATTCTCTTCAAGGATGCTTTCCGCCAGAGAACCCGTTGCTATTCTTCCGGCAGTAATAACCGGAATATGGACTTTGTTTTTGACAGCGGCGGCAAGATCAACCATATAGCCGTTTTCTTTGGATTTGCTGATAATATTGGGAAGAAAGAAAGACTCATAAGTTCCGCCCATGACCGAAAGATATGCAATGCCTTCAGATTCAAGAGAACGGGCAAACCGAACCGATTCATTCAGCTGCAGCCCGTCAGGCAGCCATTCATCTGCCAAAAATCGATAACCAACCGGGAAGTCTCCCACTTTATTTTTGACTGCCGCAACAACCTCAAGGGCAAATTTCTGCCGGTTTTCAAAGGAGCCGCCGTATTCATCATTTCTCTTGTTCGTTCTGGGGGAGAGGAATTGAGCCAATAAATAGCCGGTGCCCCCATGAAGCTCTACCATATCAAAACCGGTATTTTTAACCCGTAGCGCCGCATCAGCATATTGGTTTACAACACTTCGGATTTGCGCTTTGGTCATCGCTTTCGGGACTTTTCCAAACGTTTCAACAGCAGATGGTGCAATCGGTTCATGCACACCGGCAAAACGCCCGGCGTGGTTGATTTGAAGACAGGCAACACAACCTTCCTGCTTAATTGTTGAAGATAGCTTTTTTAGTCCGTCGGTATTTTCATCGGTATCAGCCCGAAGCGTTCGATCAGAACCGCTGCCGGTCGGATGATTGATCGTTGAATTTTCAACCACTATCATCGAAACGCCGCTTTTAGCCATCAACCGGTAATGCTCCAGTAATAAACTGCTCACCTTACCGCCTTCTCCGGCATATCCGAGATACAACGGCGCCATGGTTAATCTGTTTTTCAGAGTAATTCCGGAAACTTTTAGTTCAGAAAATAAATGTGTATACATGGTTGATCTCCTTTAACGTCTCGCAGGGAATGGGGGTCGGGCCACGCTATCTTATTAATATTTCACGCCACCGATGCGTTATATGCCAAACGTGACCCGGAAGAAAATGCCGTAACCCCTATCGGGAATTTCATAATTTATTGGGCGTACCTCATCTCCTCATTTTCAGTGACATCTTGAAAGCTTAGTGGAATAAGAAGAGCTTTTGTGATTCATCGTTCTTCCTATTTGAGAAACAGTTGATGGTATTCAGGCTCAGTCAGATATTTTTTCATCATCTTATTTGTAATCTCAAATATCTCATTTAAATCGTCCTCAGTCATCCGTTTCAGAATTGTTTTCATCAATTGATCATCGGAAAATTTCTGCAGGTACACTTGCACTGTACTCTCATTGGATTGCCTGTCCAGACCATACCCCAAAAAGCCATCAAACGTTTCTACAAAACGATGGGAGTGCTTTGTCATAACGACGCCCTTTCCTATATCCACTTTTGTATTCTCCTCCGCATACGATATAATACGAAATTTGATTCATCCGCATCCACCAAAAAAATGCTTTTACCTCTTTTATGCATGGCACTGGCCAAAAGAGCCGCCACTGTGCTTTTACCACTGCCGCCTTTTCCACAGATAATTATTTTCATGGTTTGGTGTAAATCTCCCCTAAATAGTTATTAACTGATTCAACAAAAATACGTCGCGGTGAAGCGTTTCGGCGAGCGAAGCGAGTCCTACACCAACATGTGGTTCTATGATCTTTAGTTATTTTGCTTCACCCATCGAAGGAAGAACCGGATTGCGGTCATCAAGAATATCGTCCATGCGTATTTTAATCAAAAAGCACCATTTGGCTAATGTTGTTAGGTGTATCAGCGTCGATAATCCTTAAAAAAATCCCAGATAATTTTGGCTGCATCATATCCACGCAACGGATGATCAGGTTGGAGGGTGCCGGTGAAATAGGGCCCTGGCCAGACATGCCCCCAGTTATTTAAAGTGTATCGTTGAACACGAACATTGCCCTGGCTATCGCGCCAGGTGTTACGGACGATGCCTCCCTGACAAAGAGAATCTTCTTCAGCCCGGGTTACACACCGGTTGTGCTTTAGCCAGAATTCGGTCGATACGGCCACCGAAAGGTACTCCCTACCACCCACTTTACCCTTGGCGAATCCCCCTGCATAGGGAACCGCTTTATCCTCCAGACCGTGAAAAATAATAACCGGTAGGGGGGATTCAGGCGGTCTAATTCGCCATAAAGGTTTCTCAGGGCTTAATCGCCCACCTATTGATGCCGCCAAAGGGGCAATAGCCGCCAGCCGGTTCGAACGTTCGGATCCAAAGCGATGGGTCAACATGCCACCGTTGGAAAAACCGACCATGTAGATGCGGCTTTGATCCACCTTGAGCATGTGGCAGGTTTCTTCGATAGCCATGTCTATAAATCCGACATCATCCACATCATCGGAGGCCGCTTTTCCGCAACAATGCCCGGCATTCCAATGTTGCAGCCAACCAAAAATACCGATGCCGTTGGGATAGAGTACGAAAAAATTTTCTTTGTCAGCGAGGTCGCTAAAACCTGTTTGCTTTTCCATCGACCGGGCGGTTTCGAACGCACCATGCACCACAATCACCAAGGGCAACGGCTTCGATGGCTCCCAGCGGGTGGGTAAATGTAAAAGATAACTGCGTCGAGCCCCGTTGTAACGTATATTCAGGTGATGGGTATAGGACAGGCCACCCTTGAGATGATCTGGCTTGAGGGCGGGCGTACAGCCGCCAATCAGCAAACAGACAAAAAGGCCACACAGACTTTTTAACATATTAAAAATTCCTGTTACGATAATACATCTATAGAAGTTTCTTTGCTCCGGCATAAACCTCTTCCACTTTCAAGGCTGCCGCAGCATGGCCGGGATGCTTTTTTGGATTCCATTTTTTCATATCCTCAAACAGAGTCCCTTCGGTGTGGTATTCAATGCTTCCCTTGATCTGATAGGACTTTCTTTCTTTGGTTAAGAAAAGAATAGATGCTTTGCTGCCTGACTTAATATTTTTCAGTGTTTTAGAAAAATAGTTATTTGCAACCACGATAGTATCTTCGCTGAATTTTGACACGCAGGTGGCGTATATTGAATTGGGAATTCTATCATTATTTACGGTTGATAAAACGATGGGACCTTCCCGTTCTTCCCATGCCTGACTCACTTTTTCTGGTAATGCTGCCATCACATTCCTCCTTTTTTTTCACCATACAACAGGATTTTAACTAAAATTGATACAAAAAAATGCCATGCTGCCTCTTCGGTATTATTTTACATAAAGCCCAGCTGGACAAATCTTCACTGTCTATATGCGGATTCAGGATTTGGCCGTCACCCTTTAATGTTGACGTTATACGGATTTGTTTTTTACCTTTTTTGTTCTCCATGGTTTGAAGATGGAAATAAAAATTGTAACCATCAGCAGTAAGACTTGAATAGTACCAAAGATTAAGTTCATCTTTTGATTGTATAAGTATGCTTGGTCACTCAAAGAAGTCATTCCAAGTTTCCCAGAGATTTCCATCATAGTTGTTTCCCATGGACCAAGAAAGAATGTTCCAAACAAAATAGCGGTTGCAGTGACAATCCATTTGAATATTAGCCAGGTGTGTTTGAAGAATCCCCAATTACTGAAGGATGAGTATATTAAACCTGTAACCAGACAGCCAAAGGCCCCAGGAATTACAATCACGACCATATCAACATGATGAATGCTCTGATTTATCCCATATAAGACCCCTCCATTACTGGCTCCGTGTTTTAATACATAAAGCAATGTCAGGGCAACTGCTCCGCCAACCCAACATGAAACGGCAATCAAGTGAAAACCTTTGAGCCATTTTAATCCTTTTGCTTTTAATTTCTGCATGTAAACCTCAATTTAGTTGAGCTATATAACGTTTTTCACGAGCAGCGGTCCATAAAATTCACCTAAAATGCCATTATTACTACCGTCTATTCAATGAAATTGATATATTACTTTTCGAAAAAGATCTGATACATTGAAACATATTTTTCTTTTTCCAAAAGAAAGCTATCATCCTCCGGATAGTATTTGGCAATTTCAGCATTGTCACCTGCAAATTTTGTAACAGCTTCTAATGAATCCCAGATAGTTACAAGAAGAAAATGTGCTATATCCTTTTCGTTTTTCCGCTGAAAATATAATTTTTGTAAACCTTCAACAGAACTATAATCTGGTGCGGCTTTTTCAACCATGAAATTTTCATATTCAGCTGCTTTTTCAATTGCAACTTTACCATGCCATAGTCTCATAATTGCCATGATGAAATATCTTCTGCAATATAAAACGGCCAAGCTCACTTGCCCGCCTTTGGGTTTGTTACGACCTTTCACAGAAGATATATCTGTTGCGTTATCAACCAAAAAGTCAACAAGTAGCAGGTCAAGTGAAGTGCCTGGCTCGCCGATTTTGCCGATTAAATTATGAATTAAGTAAAATATCCCCGGAACTCTGGGTTTAGGCTCATCCTATTTAACCTGTATTGAAAGAGAGGAATCATACTCAAGCATTTTTCCTTGTATGAATTTATTGTTATCTCCATCCACCAGAGTAAATGTCCATAGGCCTTCTCTTGGTGGAACAAATGAAAAACTCCCGTTGCTGTCTGTAAAAATAATGGTATCAGCAATATCTTCCTTGATGAAAGCGGCAGTGGTTGTATCAAGCTCTGTATCGCCTAATGTATAGTTGAGGTATTCAATTTGTATCTTTGCATGAGGAATTCGCCTGCCTTCGTCATTGACGGCCTCGGCTCTAAAAAGACTTCCGGCATACACACTATATGGTTGAACTAAGGGTATTATTTCAGGCATATTCTTGAGCACCCGATTCGGCCAATCTGACATAACCCCCCAATAATTGAGACAAAGTTTTGCAACTTTTTGCCTGTAGAGAGCTTCATTTTTTTTCCAGTGAGCTTTATGCGTTACAACAACGATGTAGTCGCCAGGCTTGAAAAAACCACTTTTTTTATTTATTGGGATTGTATATGTCTCTCTTTTCTCACCTCTCACTGTATAATAATCGGGGATAGCCACATTATTTAATTTTATTTCTTCCTTTTCGTGAATTTTAAAAATCGAATCCAATCCTTTAAGATATTTTGAATCTTCAGCGCCTAAGCGTATCCCCATAAGATTAGAACCGGTAGAGGGATGAAAATGAAGAACCTTAACGGTCTTCTGGCCATCTTTATTTATGTGCGGGATAAGCGTCGTGGTATGTGCAATTGCAGATATAGGGAATAGCACTATTATGAAAAAAAGAGTTAAAAAATATTTCATCGCAATACGCCTTATATTTGATAAGTTATATGTGTGTTTCATAGTAATATCACTTTATTTTATTTGTTTTTTGGTGAGCACAAAAGGGCAGTTTGCAGTCGCTGAACGGCAGAACTCACCCGCCGACGAAGGAGGTCGGGTTGCGGGACGCCCCGCAACCTAAATTTTATCCATACTCATATTTACAATTTTATAATGAGTATAGTTATTTGACTCAGCATATTCGTTAAAAAAATCTTTCGCTAATTGTTCAAAATCAGATGATTTACATTTTCTTCCCGTGAATTGAAGTCGAAAAAATATATGATCACCAGGTTCTTTTATGGAATTGGGGTCAACTACTACCTAAATACATAGCCTGGCCCGATCCCAATTGCAATCAATATGGCTAAGGGCCCTCAACCTTCGCAACGTATATTCCATTCTCCGACATTTTGCCCTGGATCGGATTTTCAAACTCAACGATATGTCCATCAACCTGATCAAACACATTGGACAGCATGGCAAGGAATCCCTTATCTGGCACATCATTAGACCACAACCCGAACACCCCTCCCGGTTTGAGGAACGGTCGTAAGCGCATTAACCCATCCTCAGAATAGAGGTCAGCATGGCTATCATTAAGCAATGAATTAGGAGTGTGGTCAATATCGAGAAGTATGGCGTCGAACTGGTACCCTGGTTCATCCGGGTTAAAGCCGTCACCTCGAGCGAGCATAAAGAAATCCTCATGGTAATAACGACATCGTGAATCTTTCGAAAGCAGTGTACCATTGGGAACAAGTTTCCGCTGATGCCAATCAATCACTGGCGCCAGGGCCTCCACCACAACCATTCGTGCGACCTTGCCATATTTCATGACGGCTGCTGCGGTGTAGCCCAAACCCAATCCCCCTACAACGACATCCCAGTCCTCACCCGTAAGCTCTGCCAACCCAAGATCGGTCAGCGCAACTTCTCCTTCATAAAACAGTGACGACATGAGGAATTCATCATTAAGTTTCACCTCGAATATCTCACGCCCGCCCATTTGCAACAGCCGACGTCGCCTTAAAATTAATTCACCGAGAGCGGTTTTCTGGTAATCCAGTTCTTCAAAGTTCATGCATGTCATCCTTCTTGATATTGGTCATTTATGATTCTCACCACTATATAATGTCAAACCTTGAACTTTGAATTAGAACAGATTCTTATTCACAATTCAAGGTTTGACCCCAATTGCTCTGGGCCAAATATGATGAAATTTTCGAAATCCTCACACATCTCTTACGACTTAAAAAGTCCCTTGAAGCGGTTTTCCCAAATGCCCACAAGTTCATACGGCCCGGGTTTGATGACGTCGGTGTAAAAAACGGTATGTAATTCGATGCCATGTCTATTAATCTGCGATAGCCTTTTCAACCAGTTTCATAACCTCGTTTAAGGGTATTCTTCGTTTTGTCTTGGCAATAAATCCTGTTTTATGAGCAAATATTATTTTTTCATCGCCTTCCAGTTTAGAAAAATCCACGCCCATAGCCTCATTTAGTCTAGCCAGTCGCCAGCCTTCACCACGACTGTCATAGGAAACCGAAATTTCAGCAGGTGGATCCATCCGACTGCTGTACCGTTGTAAACCGGTCGAAGTATTCGTCAGGCCAATCAGTACAGTTTTGTTTTTTACGATACGTTTTTCGGAATTTGCCCAGAATTCAAACTGTGAAGAGAGGGTCATGGCACCCTTAATAACGTTTTGTCCGAATGAGCGCATCAGGGGGTAAATTTCATCGGGATTTTGCTCAAACAGTTCAAGAAACCAGTCTTCAATCGGGTTGATAAAGGGTAAGAGGTTTAGAAGGCCCAGCTCATCAGCAACTTTAAAGGGGCCGAAACGGTCAAATTTATCCTTGAATTCCCACCAGGGTAAAATGCTGAGTGTGGCCGTAAGACCTAAATGGTCAGCAATCAACATAAAGCTTGCGGAGGTGTCAGTACTTTGATGATGATCAAAATTTTTCAAGTCGGGTTCAAGCTTCTTGCCCACATCAATCACCCAGATTTCGGGATTTACCAGTTCCTCTTCCGTGGGGTGTCGGCGTTCTATCGTATAAATGACGTCATTATTGACGGCTAATACAAGGGATATGGCAAAAAAATCATCAAAATGTGCTGAGCCTGGATGTGTAATAATTAGCTTGTTCACTTCAAAATCTCCATTTTAGAAATCCCGTTCCTGGAAAAGTTACCATCTGTTTAATCCATCTTATTTTGTAACCAGGTTACTGTTTCCGGGAAAGTATTGAATGTTACTTCCGTTCCTGTTTCGTCGTGTGTTTCATTTATGATGCTGGCTTTGGTTCTTAACTGTCCTAAAAAGCGTCCTTTGTCGTACGGGATCACCATCGTCGTTTCGATCATATTTGATTCGAAATACTGAAGAATTTTCTTTCGTAGAAATGCGACATTCTCGGGGTTATGCGCAGAGATGAAGATTCCATCGGGAAATTCACAGCGAAGCGCTTCCAGTTCCCCGGTTGTGAGTTTGTCAATTTTGTTCATGATTAGCCGGCTTGGGATTTTTTCACCACCGATCTCTCTCAGGACCGACTGCGTCACGGCCAATTGAGATCGAAAAGCCGGATCGGAGGCATCGACCGTAAACAAAAGCAGCGAAGCGGCTATCGCCTCATCAAGCGTCGACTGGAAAGATGCAACCAAATCAAGAGGTAATTTCTTGATAAATCCAACGGTGTCGGAGATGAGTACAGGAGGAAAAGCCGCTGGTTGCATAGCTTTCACACGGGTATCAAGGGTTGCAAATAATTTATCCTGTACAAAGACATCGCTGCCGGTCAGTTTTCGCATCAGCGACGACTTGCCGGCATTGGTATAGCCGACAAGAGAGACCTGAAAATTTTCTTTCCTTCGGCTGCGTCGTCTAATTTGCTCGTCGCGAATGCCGACAAGGCGTGTCTTTAACTCGGATATCCGGTCTCGGATGCGACGTTTGTCGAGCTCGTGAGAAGTCTCTCCTGCTCCTTTAGCGCCAAGACTGCCGCCTTGGCGATCACCGCCAATATGAGATGCCCTTATCCTTGGCGCCAAATAAGTCAGCTTGGCGATCTCAACCTGAATGAGGGCCTCCCGGCTTTTGGCATGACGGCTGAATATTTCGAGGATCACACCGGTTCGGTCCAGAACTTCTACGCCGGTCGCTTGTTCAAGGTTTTTCAATTGCTTAGTGGAAATTTCACCATCATAGACGACAACATCGGCTTTCACGCTATTTTTTGCAATTGGGTCATCGCTTGAACTCTCTTCATCATCGTCGGAGGTTTCATCTTCTGATTTTCGGCTAAATCCTTCAACAATTCCAGTGCCGCCGGTATAACCGGCAAGTTCTTTTAATTTTCCTGCGCCCAATAAGGTTCCCATCTCTGGTTTTGGGCGGCGTTGCGTTAGCGTTGCGACGACTTCGAGGCCCAGGGTTTTAACCAGACGCCTGAGTTCGAGGAGAGACGAATCGTTCTCCTCATCGGAAACGCCATGAGTTTGAACTGAAAACAAGACCGCCGTCTTCTTTCCTTTCTTAGCATTTGATAGTTCGATCATCTTTTTGTTTAACCATCCGTATTCAATTTAAAAAGTTATTTGAGCAGATTTCAACCCATAAGTGCAACGCACTGGGTAATAAAAAAAAGAGCTAACTACATGTAGCGGCCAGGAATAAACGAAGCCCTGGCTTGATATAACAAGCTGGCCCCGGCCAGAATTAACCGTTACTACAAAACCACCTTGGCCTAAATTATTCGTGAATGGGCCAGAATTATGTGTTACTGTCCAGGAATAATCAAGTCTCGGCCAGGATTATTTGTTACTAAAAGATTATACAAATTAATTATCCTCACTCTATATTGCTATTCATCATTTGCTTGAGCATGGGGTTTTTTGCCCAAACCCCCGAAAAGTCCGGTAGGATTCCCTCTGTCAATTTGACAAGCTTGTGACAGCCTCCTCCAAAGCAGATATAGGCCCAACAGAAACATAGCTGTGTTTTCACGCACTGTGTTCCCTTTTTGTGTTTTGACCGGGAACTTTTGGCTGTTTTTTTCTAGAAATCGCGGTGTCTAGCTTCAAAATGATGCGCTTTAACAAAAACACTTCAGGCTCTACCTGTTCTCGGAAGCCTTGACTGCTTTGTAAATTGAGCCCGAAATAAAAGCAAGTTTCTTTTAATATTAACCGTTTGCAAGGCTCTAATGCTGTATATCGCAGCTATGTTTCCGCTGGGCCAGATAGCATGATTGAATATCAAAATCGGACGGCTCTCAAGTGCTGGATCTCCAAACGGACGCACTTAAAAAAGCCGGTGTGAAGGCCAAACATATTTACAGCGATCGGGCGCATCCGTCAAAAGGGATGACCGGCCAGGGTTGGCCAACTGCCTCAAGGCTCTCCGGAAGGGCGATGTTCTCGTTGTTTGGAAGCTTGATCGGTTAGGGCGAAATCTGCGGCACCTGGTTAACACGGTTCAGGATCTTTCCGAACGTGGTGTAGGGTTTAAGGTGCTGACAGGGCAGGGCGCTAATATCGATACCACCACTGCAGGCGGCAAGCTCATATTTGGTATATTTGCAGTGCTGGCCGAATTTGAACGGGAATTGATACGCGAAAGGACAAAAGCAGGGCTTGAGGCTGCTCGTGCACGGGGGAGAAACGGGGGAAGGAGGTTTGCTTTTTCAAAGGCTCAGGTTCGGCTTCTACAGGCCTCGATGGGCAAAAAAGAGACCGTTGTAAGTGAATTATGCTCAGAGCTCGGCGTTACTCTGGCTACACTATATCGCTACGTTGGTCCTGATGGGGAATTGAGGGAGTATGGTAGCAGGGTTATTAATAAATAACGCTGGAGCTGAGACGCGGGAAACGCGCCAACGTTTTCTCGTCGATTCTCCAGGTTCCGGGACGCCCCTAAAATTATAAGATTCTATTCATCCATTAGTGAATATCCATTTTCTGATGCTATTTGCTCTCCACGCTGAGCACTCATACTGACCGCTGGCTGTGAGATATTGAGCTTCGGAGCTAAATCCACCATTGTAAACCCCAACTCCCTAACCGCCCAGTAACAGAAAAGGCTTCTTGCCTTTACTTTTACCGGCTGCTTTCCAGGCTGAAATATATCTTCCGGGTTAATGGAAAAAATCTTAGCCACTCTATCAGAGAGTTTATCTATATTATAACCTTTTGA
>RCNC010002616.1_pt1 | contig 11977 bp, 10 predicted proteins | sample 2041301 | NCBI WGS metagenome assembly RCNC01 (sample SAMN09708231, study PRJNA481090) | Marine sediment metagenome, whole genome shotgun sequencing project. | biome: marine sediment; feature: ocean; material: sediment; isolation source: Sewage treatment plant 13A marine sediment (STP13A) ... | reverse complement strand
CTCGACTACGAGAGCCTCGACGCCAACATCAGTTACGCCTACGGTCTCGGCGACATCTTTCAAATCGAGGCGGAGTACGAGCAAAGGTGGCGCTTCGGTGGGGGTATGGACGGCTTCATCGAGAGCTTCCACGACCTCTTCGGCCTCGGCCAGGGTGGGCGCGACGAGTGGCCGCGGAACCAGGCCAACATCTTCATCGATCCTCAGAACGGTGATCCGCCGGTGGACCTGGTGGGAAGTGACTTGAGCGGCACATTTGCCCGCGACCTGCTCGTGACGGTCCAACACAACGTGACCTGCGGCACCGCCAAGTGGCCGGCGCTGTCGTGGGCGGCAACCGGACGCTATTCCGTGGGTAATCCTGGCGACCTCGAAGGTAGCAACTTCGACTTCGCGTTGTCGGCGGCTGCCTCCCGCAGATTCGGCAAGTTCTACGTCTACCTCACCCTCGGTTATGCCTGGTACGGCAGCGATGCCGTCTTCGGCCTCGAGCTTGAGAGCACTCAGGCGACGGTCCTCCTCGCCGGCGAGTGGCGCTTCAAACCGCGAATGTCGTTCGTTCTCCAGTACCTCGGTAGCCAAGGTGTGGCCAAGAACCTCGGAGTGTTCTCCGACACCTCCAACGAGATCGCCCTCGGCTGGAAGTGGGAGGTTCGTCAGGCCGGAGTCCTGGAGATCGGGTTGTTGGAGAACGTCGTGTCCTTTGACAACAGCCCGGACTTTGGAGTGCACGTGGCGTGGACGCAGAGGTTCTGAAGCAATCTGTTGCAGGCTAGCCCGCTTATCTCACCGGGTTTCGTAGCGAGGGCGGCGAAGCGCAACTATCCGCTGGGTTTGTTGTGAATTGGGCGACGTAGTCGCAGTAGCGCTACGTGGCGGCGGCTGCGTCGCACCGCCACCAGCGCGTGGCTCATGGCCTCCTCCTTCGGATGAGGCCTGAGCTCACTCCGCTGTTGACGGCGGGATGAGGAGCACGATTTGCGACAAGCACGGCGGGACGCCGCGATTCGCCGCCCGCGGTAAACACCCGGTGAGATATGCGGGCTAGAAGTCGTAGTACCAGCCGACACCGACATAGGTCTCATCGTGGAAGGAAAACTCACCCAACGCCGAACGGCCGGTGCCGACCTCGATCGCAAGACGGAAGCGACTGGTGCCGCGGCCGGTAGGCAGGAGAAAACCCAGCTGTGCAGTGGACATCGTGTGCCAGTCGAGCTCTTGGAAAGACTGGAGATCGAGCGCTGCGTACCAGGTCATGCGCTGCTTCCAAAACGTTCGACTGCCGTAGTATTCAATACCGGCTTGCACGCGCCCCGGATCCTGGAAGTCATCGAGGTCGAATCCGACACCGCCCTCGGCGTAAACCTGCCATTTGGGTGTGAGACGCCAGTTCACACCGGCGACAACCTCCTGCCGGGTGTAGCCGATGCGCTCTCTCCCGGTACGTTCTGCATACTCGTCCCCGACATGTGCCGAGTCATGCTTGATGCCGGTCCGAAAGCCGAGATCTTCGCGTGGCAGCCAGCTGAGATAGAGTCCAAAGAGACCGTCCCAACCGATGTTGTCGAGGCTGTGGTCCATATCGAAGTGACCAAAATAACCACCTTCGAAATCGATCTGCCAGCCGCGATCAGGCTCTCCCTCGGGGTGCCAGCGAACAATTCCCCAGCGACCCCCGAGACGCAAGCCGAATCGCGATTCTCCGCTTTCGGGGATATCCGAGTCGGCCATCCACAGAATGGTGAGCGCCGATTGTGGACGGAGCGGGTCTGCGATGTAGTGGGGGTAGAAGTTCGGAGCAGGCATCCACTCCGTCACCAGGCGAGCCGTGTCCGGAACGGATGGATTGTCCGCGGCCGTAGCCAGAAACGGCACGAGACCGAGAACGAGGGTGCCTATGGCGTAACGGGAGAAAATGCCTCGTCTCACCGGCCTGGGTGGCAGGTTGACTCGCCCTGGTTTCGGTTTCATCCGCAACGTGGTCGTGGGACAACCCGCGGGTTGGCCGGCGGTGTTGATGCTGTGGTTTTGCATCTGAGCTCCTTCATTGCGACACCACCGACTGGCCGGCCGACGAGCTGATCGGGTTGAGAGCAAGCGTCCAGGGTGAGCCGAAGAAAACCCCGTGGTCGATGGTGACGAACTCATCGCTGGCTACTTTGGCCGTTATCCGGCGCAGGTTACCCGGTGAGAAGTGTGGGCTAGGCTATGGTGCTCCTCACAGGAGACTGACAATGAGCATCCCGAATACCGACACCCCGGTCCCGTGGCTCACTACCGAGCAGATGGTCGAGGTCGACCGAGCGATGATCGAGGACTTCCATATCGAGCTCATCCAGATGATGGAGAACGCCGGCCGCAATCTTGCCTACCTCGCCCGCGAGCGGTTCCTCGGTGGCGACCCGCGAGGCAAGACGGTAGTGGTGATGGCCGGGACCGGCGGCAACGGTGGCGGCGCCCTCGTGAGCGCCCGCCGCCTCCACGCATGGGGGGCGCGGGTCGAGGTCTTCGTCACCCGTCCGGACAGCGATTTCACATCAATTCCCGCCCACCAACTCGACATCCTGCACCGTATGCGGGTGCCGGTGGCGTTGGCGGAGGCGGTTGACCGGGCGCCTGCCGCCGCCCTCGTGGTCGACGGCATCATCGGCTACAGTCTCGACGGCGCGCCCCACGGCGGGGCCAGCGATCTCATCCGCTGGGCCAACGCGCAGGGCGCTCCCGTGTTGGCGCTCGACACGCCGTCGGGAATCGACACCACGACCGGCACGGCGTACGACCCCGCGATCCGGGCCGCCGCCACCATGACTCTGGCGCTGCCGAAGGAGGGACTTCGTGCCGACGGCGTCACCCAGCACGTGGGCGAGCTCTACCTGGCGGACATCGGCGTGGTGCCGTTGCTCTACGCCGGAGCTGCGCTCGGCTTTGAGGTCGGGCCCGTGTTCGCGACCGCCGAGATCGTGCGGCTAGCCCGACCTTCTCACCGGGTTTCGTAGCGAGGGCGGCGAAGGGTAGTCAGATGTTGGGTTTTTCGCGAATCGGGCGACGCAGGCGTAGTCGTACTACGTCGAGGAGCACGATTTGCGAAAAGCACGACAGATGGCTGCCATTCGCAGCCCGCAGTAGACACCCAGTGAGAAGACCGGGCTAAAGGATTGATGGACCTCCGCCCCCTACTCCGACCCGTCCCGTTGATTCTGGTTTTTCTCTTTGCTGCGGTCGCGATCATAGATCTCGTGCACTCACTGCGGGAGACCCCCGAGCAGCCGCCGGCCCTCCTGCGCCAGGGGATGATCCAGTTCGAAGAGCTGAATCCGGTCATCGACTTTCGCCCGCGATCTGCCGAATCCGATGCGGTGTTTGAACCCGAGTCGCGGTTGACCGGTCGCAAGTGGTCGGCGCCCGAGCGGCGGGGAGTGTGGATGACGGCCGACGGCTCCGCCCTCGAGCTCGCCGTCGCTGCAGGTGGTCACAGGGTGATGATCCTCGACTGCAGGCCCGCCGGCGGCAGACAGCCGATTCGTAGTGTGACGGTTACAATCAACGACCGCGAGTGCGGTGTGGTTGATCTCACGAAGGGCTGGGGGCGATACCGCTTTGTTCTGCCCGCCAACGCAGTGCGGGCGGGGAACAACCGGATCATTTTCGGGCTCCCGGACGTGAACGGGGCGTCGACACTCCGGCCGTACCTCCTCGTGCGACGCCTGGGCTTTTTCTTCGACGAGGGTGTCCTCGACCGTGCCGTCTTCCGGGAACGCCCGGTGTCGGTCGACGTCGCGGAAGGCGCAGTCAGCTTTTTCGCATCGGGGACCCTGGAGGTGCCGTTTTCAGTCGATGATCGGATCGACGCCCTGGTCCTGAAATACCGATTCCACAAGGCCGGCGGCCATGCGGAAGTGGTTGTCGGCCGCCCGCAGGGGGAGGGTGAGGGGCGTGACGCCGACATCCAACGCTCGATGTCCGCGGAGAGGAGCCGGGGCGGACGCATTCGCATTCCGCTCCACGGACGTCGAGGCGATTTCGTGCTCAGGATTCGTGTCGTTCTGAACCCTCAGCCGGCGCGGCTCGATCTCACCTCCCTGCGGCTGGTCAAGGAGAACCGGTCGGCCGATCGTCCCCGCCGGCGCCGAGCTCGTCCGGAGGAGTGATGTCGCGCGGTGGCGGATGGTCCTCCTCACGCCGGGTGGTAAAGGTTGCGGCGATGAAGGTGAGGACAGCCAGCAGCATCTCGTCGACAAGCGGGATCGGGTCAGGGATGACGAGATCGACCAGAAACAGACCTCCGAGGATCAGGAAGAGGTAGGGATATCGTAATCTCGCCAGGTACCGTTGAATGATGGAGACCAGCGGGGAACCGGTCGATGACACGTCAATCCGCCGTGTCGGGGTCGGGGGTCATTGCCTCCCTGGGCTGGTAGCTGGAGTAGGCCTCGGGTTTGCCGAAAAGCCCGGTGATCTTGAGCACCAGCACATTGCCGGTCGGCGCCGCTTCGATCCAGTGCAGGACCTTGTCGTGGATGCGGCGGACCTCATGTTCCCCAAGCTCGACTCCTTGCTCGGTGAGAAAGCTGTCGAGCTTCTCCTTGGCCTCGACCGTCAGCTCTGAGATGCCCTTAAAAGTCTGGAGGAGCGGGGGCTCTTCGGTGTCATCGAGGATGAGGCGCGCATCCCGGTCGACGTCGGCCACCGGGCCAAGATCATCGACAGTCAGCGACTGGGGTTCATCGGTGGTCTCAGATTCCGAGACCGTGGCGGCGAACGGACGGTCTACCGTCGGGGCCGAAGATGATTCCGTCGCGCCCGCAGTCGACCTGGTGTCAGTGATTGTCTCGAGAGCTGCGGGCTCGAGCAGCAGACCCAGGGCCTCACTGGTGCCTCCAAGAGAGCCCTGGATCGATCGTATGGATTTCTCGGAGCCTGCGGGGAGCTCAAGGTGCTTGTGGGAGGCAAACCACTGCTGGAGTTCCGCCATGAAGTCGGCGAACTTCGACAGCCTCGTGGCCGACACCTTGCCCGATGGCTCAAGCAGGGAAGGCTGGTTGAACGAGGACGAGAGCTCGTCCTCGCCATCCGTCATTCCCGCGATCTCCATGGAGAGGGATTCGGCAGCCTCGCACGCGTTGGTCGCGGCGGCTTCATCGCCCGACGCGAGGGCCCATCCGCGGCGCGCGCCGATAAACTCGGCCAATCTCTCAAGGTTTCGGGAGGTCTTTTCGAGCTCCTGAATGGTGATTTCTTCCGGCATCCACCCTTTTCCCTACTTCACCACATTGTAACCTGAATCGATCCGCGGCGGTTTCTGTGTTCAATATTTCCCGCTGCCGCTTTCCCAGACAGTGGGAGTGGAGAAATGTTGTGCGATGATGCGGGGGGCGTCAGCATATGATATTGACTATTGCGCAACCCGACGACATGCACCTCCACCTCCGTGATGGGCGCGCGATGGCGGATGTGGTGGGGCGAACCGCGAGGTCATTTTCGCGGGCGGTCATCATGCCGAATCTGAAGCCGCCGATCACCACCGTGAGCGAGGCCCTAGCGTACCGGCAACGTATCATCGACGCCCTGCCCAGGGGGTCCGCGTTCGAACCGCTGATGACGCTCTATCTCACCGATTTCACCTCGCCAGACGAGATCATCGACGCCGCGGCCGACCACGCGATCGTGGGAGTCAAACTCTATCCAGCGGGAGCCACCACAAACTCGGAGGCGGGGGTCACCGATCTTGATCGGGTCATGCCGACCCTCGAGGCGATGTCTGAACACGGTCTGCCGCTTCTGGTCCACGGCGAGGTCACCGACCCGGGCGTCGATGTCTTCGACCGCGAAAAGGTCTTCATCGATCAGGTCCTGGCGCCGCTCATCGAGCGGGCGCCAGGCCTCCGGGTGGTCTTCGAACACATCACAACTGCGGATGCGGTGGCATGGGTGCTGCAGGCGCCATCCCGGGTCGCGGCCACCATCACGCCGCACCACCTGCTCCTGGACCGCAATGCGATCTTCAGCGGCGGGATTGACCCCCATCACTACTGTTTGCCGGTCCTCAAGAGGGCTATCCACCGGGAGGCGGTGCTGTGGGCCGCCACGAGCGGCAGCCCGCGCTTTTTTCTCGGCACTGACAGCGCTCCCCATCCGCGGTACGCCAAGGAGTGCGCGCACGGCTGTGCCGGCATCTTCTCGGCCCACGCAGCTCTGGAGCTGTACGCGGAGGCGTTCGAAGACGCGGACGCTCTCGATCAGCTCGAGGGTTTCGCCTCGCACCACGGCGCCGATTTCTATGGCCGACCGCGGAATGGCGGCGCGGTCACATTGGTTCGTGAGGAGTGGACCGTGCCGGCGACCTATGCTTTCGGCGGCGCCGAAGTGGTGCCCCTCCGTGCGGGCGGCACCATCCGCTGGCGGGTGGCCGGGGAGGAAGACGTTGGAACGTTAGAACGTTAGAACGTTCAACGTTGGAGATTCGACTAACACCAGCTGTTGGGAATGAGGCAGACCTTAGCGCGTTCCACGCGGCGTACGATGCGCAGAGGAGATGAATCATGGCGAACACGAAGAAGCACCGGACGATCGGGATCCTGACCGGTGGTGGCGATGTGCCCGGCCTCAACCCGGCCATCCGCGCGGTCACGGTACGGGCCCTGCGCGAGGGCTTCCAGGTGCTCGGGATCCGTCGGGGCTGGGCCGGGCTGATCGAGATCGACCGCGACCGCAAGAACGGTTCGGATCACGTGATCAACCTCACCGAAGAGGTGGTCAACAAGGTCGGCCGCACCGGTGGGACCTTCCTCCATAGCTCGCGCACCCGTCCGTCGCACGTGCCGCTGACCGCGATGCCCGATCACCTCCGGGACCGCTACGGGGACGACGTCAACGACCTCTCCGAGGAGGTTCTGGCCAACATCGAGTATCTCGGGATCGACACCCTGGTGCCCATCGGCGGTGACGACACACTCTCATACGGTGTCCATCTTCACGAGCGGGGGGTGCCGGTGATCGCGCTCCCGAAGACCATGGACAACGACGTTCCCGGCACCGACTACTGCATCGGTTTCTCGACCTGTGTCACCCGCACCATCGCCATGACCCACGCCCTGCGGACCTCGGCGGGCAGCCATGAGCGCTTCCTGGTGATCGAGGTCTTCGGGCGCTACGCGGGTTTCACCGCCCTCCTGCCGACCATGGCCGGCGCCGCCAACCGCTGCGTGATTCCCGAGCACACCTTCGACATCGATCATCTTTGCGAGCGGCTGTCGAAGGACCGGAGGAAGAATCCGTCCAACTACAGCGTCGTCCTGGTGTCGGAAGGTGCGACCTTCACCGGGGAGAGCGAGATGGTGTACGAGGATCAGGAGAAGGACATGTTCGGCCACAAGAAGCTCGGCGGTATCGGCGACCGGGTGGCTCGAGCCCTCAGGGAGCTATCGCCGAAGTACAACAACGGGCACCGGATCAACGTTGTCAACCAGCGGCTTGGTTATCTCGTGCGGTCGGGCGACCCGGATGCCCTCGACTCGGTGGCCCCTATGGCCTTCGGCAACCTCGCCATGGACCTGATCCTGGACGGGGTTTCGGGGCGGCTGGTTAACATCCGCAACGGCCGCTATGACAACGTGCCCATCGATGTGGTGACCAGCCGCAAAAAGGTGGTAGACGTCGGCAAGTTCTACAACACCGAGCGCCTCCGGCCGAAGTACACCCGATTCGAGGGTTCACCGGTGTTCATCATGACCTCGGACTACTGATGAATTCTGAATTCGGAATTCGGAATTCAGACCGGAGGATCGCATGAGGCTTCTTCACACCATGATTCGCGTTGGTGATCTGGACAAGTCGATCGCCTTCTACACCGAGGCCCTTGGGATGACGCTCCTGCGCAAACACGATTATCCGGAGGGGAAGTTCACGCTCGCCTTCGTAGGTTACGGTGACGAGGATTCCAACGCCGTTGTCGAGCTCACGTACAACTGGGACACATCCAGCTATGAACTCGGCAACGGCTTCGGCCACCTCGCGATTGGCACCGACGACATAGCGGGCGCCTGCGAACGGGTGCGTGAGTACGGCGGGCAGGTGACCCGCGAGCCGGGACCGATGAAGCACGGCGCCACCGTCATCGCCTTCGTCAAAGACCCCGACGGCTACACCATAGAATTCATCGAACGTTAGTGAATTTGGAATTCTGAATGATCCCCCACGCACCAAAGTCGGTAGGGGAGGTTGGGCGGCAATTCCGAATTCCGAATTCCGAACTCCGAATTCAACACGGGTGCTTGTTCTTTGGGGCTCGTGCCTGTAGTTTGCGTCCATGATCGAGCTCGGCAAGCCCCAGCCCTTGACTGCGACCTGTGCCCGCGGTTTGGAGAAGGTGCTCGCCGACGAGCTGCGTGACGTCGGGGTGGATGCCGTGGCGCCGGACCGCGGCGCCGTGATGTTCGCGGGCGATCTGCGGACCGTGTACAACGTCAACCTCAGGTTGCGCACCGCCATGCGGGTTCTGGCGCCGCTTGTTCGTGGTGCCGTGACCACTCGCGACGACCTCTACGATTTGGCGGCGTCGGTGGACTGGGACGAGATCATCGCTGACAGACAGACCTTCGCCGTCGAGGTCGTCGGCAAGCATCGCAGCTTCCACAGGACGACCTTTGCCGGCCAGGTCGTCAAGGACGCGATCGTCGATCGTTTGCGGGAGATCCGCGGCCGGCGACCAAACGTGGATCGCGAAAACCCAGACGTGCGTCTCCACCTACGCCTCGTGGACACGGGATCGTTGACTCTCAGCCTCGATTCCACCGGTGAGCCCTTGTCGCACCGTGGCTACCGCCCGCGCGGAGGGCCCGCGCCGCTCGCCGAGACCCTGGCCGCGGGCATCCTCCTGCTGGCGGGTTACGACGGATCCGAGCCCCTGCTCGATCCCATGTGCGGCACCGGCACCTTTGCGGTCGAGGCGGCGCTGATTGCGACCCAAACCCCGCCAGGCCTCCACCGCGCGTTTGCCTTCGAACGGTGGGGGGTCCACGACCAGCTGACCTTCGAGGAGGTCCAGCACGAGGCCAGCCACGGCCACCGGGAGGCCCCGCAACCGATCATCGCCCGCGACCGCGCTGAAAGAGCGCTCCGCGCCACCGGACGCAACCTGAAGGCCGCGCGGATGGAGCGGTGGGTAGAGCTCGAGCAGCGGGATGCGCTGGATCTCCTGCTCCCGTGGGGCACCGGTGGCGTGATCGTCGCCAACCCGCCGTACGGCAAAAGGCAGGGCGAGGTGGAGAAGCTCTTCGGCCTCTACCGCCGCTTCGGCGACAGCCTGAAGAAGCAAGCGACCGGCGCCACCGCGTGGATCCTCGCCGGCGAGCCGCGGCTGGCCAAGAACATAGGCCTCAAACCAGCGCGTCGCGTCCCCCTCTTCAACGGCCCCATCGAGTGCCGGCTGCTGAAGTTCGAGATGTACGAGGGAACCAGGAAGCACAAGGCCGGCTAGCTACAGATACTGGATGCTAGATCCTGGATGCTGGATTCACCCGACCACTCCTTGACAGGGCGTCTCGCGAATCTACGCTCTCGTCGCATCGAGCATCGAGCATCGAGCATCGAGCATCGAGCCCGGAAGATCGTCAGAGAAGCTCGAGCAGGTGCGCGATCATTTCGGTGCCGCGGTGGAAGTTATCCACGATGAGCATTTCGTTGGGGCCGTGGATGCGTCCCTCGGGGACATCGACACCGAGCAGGAGGCAGGTCGCACCGAGCTTCGAGTTAATGGATGCCACGATCGGTATGGAGGCCCCATCTCGGATGTAGTGCACAGTTCCCTCGAATGCCCGCCCCATCGCCTCGAATGCAGAGCGGACGTGTGGGTCGTCGGTCGGCGCGAGGAACGGGCGGCCGCCGTGGCCCGGGCTGACCGAAACCCGAACCTCCGGAGGGGCGATCTTGCGGACGTGTTTCTCCAGCAACTCGAGCATACGTTCGGGTTCCTGGTTCGGGACCAGTCGCATGCTGACCTTGGCCGTTGCGTGTGCCGGGACGATCGTCTTCGAGCCCTCGCCGCCGAAGCCTCCGGTGATTCCGTTGATCTCGAGGGAGGGGCGCGCCCAGATGCGCTCGAGGGTTGTGAAGCCCGCTTCACCGTACGGCGCCTCCGCGCCGAGGTCCCGGCAGAAGTTTTGCTCGTCGAGCGGGAGCGACGCAAAGCCTTCGCGTTCGCTCGGCGACAGCTCGAGAACGTCGTCATAGAAGCCGTCGATGGTGATTCGGCCGTCTCGGTCCTTGAGGTCGTTGAGGATTCTGGCCAGGAACTCAACCGGGTTGGCAATCGCTCCGCCGTAGTTGCCGGAGTGGAGGTCTGTTGCAGGTCCCTCGACTCGGATCTCGGCTGTGGCTATGCCGCGCAAACCGTAGCAGACCGACGGACAATCGCTGGCGAAGAACGGCGAGTCGCTGATGACGGCTATGTCGGCGGCCAATAGATTGCGGTGGCTGTCGAGCAGCTGCTCCAAACCTTCGCTTCCCTCCTCCTCCTCGCCCTCAATGGCAAAGATAACGTTGACAGGCAACGTGCCTTTGATCTTGAGGTAAGCCTCGACGGCGTTGATGTGCATCATCACCTGACCCTTGTCATCAGCCGTGCCGCGGCCGAACACCTTCCCTTCGCGAACCTCGGGTTCGAAGGGAGGGCTCGCCCACTCGTCAATCGGATCGGCGGGCATGACGTCGTAGTGGCCGTAGAAGAGGACCGTCGGAAGATCATCCGAGATGTGTTTCCGGGCCCATACGACGGGGTTGTGCTTGTCGACGACGAGCTGGCGCACTTCGTCCATTCCGGAGCGCTCGAGGCGCCGCTCGAGCCAGTCCGCTGCCTCGGTGATGGCCTCGGGATTGGGGAGGCCGGGGCTTATGCTCGGGATTCGGACGAGCTCGATCATCTCAGCGAGGGCCTGTTCGCGGTTTGAGCGCAGCTTGTCGATGACCTGCTTCATGGATTCCTCCCGACGGGACTAGCGACGACGGAGAGTATAGGACAGTGGCTTGAGCCGGTCGAAGGTGGAACCGAATTCACCCATACACCCGGAATTTGCCCGCAGATCACGCAGATGGATCTTTCGTTTGTTATCTGCGTCAATCTGCGTCATCTGCGGGCAGACCCTTTTCAGCGATTCAAGTTCAAGAGCTCGTTTTCAAGCCGATCGACAAGGGAGTCCATTTCCGCGACGAGGGCTTCGGTGGGCTCGGTTGTGGCGAGATCGACTCCCGCCTTTTTGAGTAGGGTCACGGGGTGGTCGTTGCCACCGGAACGCAATAGATCGAGGTATGCCTCGACGGTCGCCGTGCGGGATGCCTGGTCACCGTTGGTCATCCTCCGGTGGAGCAGGCTGGCTGCAGCCTTCGAGGTGGCGTACTGGAAGACGTAGTAGGGGGCGCCGTAAAAGTGGGAAATCCGCGCCCAGGTGTTGCGGTACCACGGCTGATCGTCAAGAGTGCCGGCGAAAAATCCGTCCAACACCCCGAGGTAGATCTCCTGCAGGACCTCGGCGGTAATGGGGCGCCCAGACTCTACCGCCCGGTGGGCCTCGAGCTCGAACTCGGCGAACATCGTCTGCCGGTAGAAGCCGGCGGAGATGTCGTCGATGGCGTGCTGGAGGAGGGTGATGCGTCGACCGGGGTCCGTCTCCTCGGCGAGCAGGCGGTCGAGGAAGAGGGACTCGTTGGTCATCGACGCCACCTCGGCGACGAAGATCGAGTACGAGGATGTGGCGAATGGCTGGGTCTCGTGCGACAGCACGGTGTGCATGGTGTGGCCCATCTCGTGCGCAACCGTGAAGGCGTCGTTGAGGGTGTCGGCATAATTGAGGAGCATGTATGGGTGGACGCCGTAGACACCGGCCGAAAACGCTCCCGAGCGCTTGCCCTCGTTCTCGTAGACGTCGATCCAGCGATCCGAGAAGGCCCGTTCCACCGTTTTCTGGTAGTTGGCGCCAAAGACCTC
>RCNC010002615.1_pt1 | contig 11980 bp, 10 predicted proteins | sample 2041301 | NCBI WGS metagenome assembly RCNC01 (sample SAMN09708231, study PRJNA481090) | Marine sediment metagenome, whole genome shotgun sequencing project. | biome: marine sediment; feature: ocean; material: sediment; isolation source: Sewage treatment plant 13A marine sediment (STP13A) ... | reverse complement strand
TAAAGACACCCAGCAAGGCAGGGCGTGAACGGAAATAAATCTATACTCCTTCGCATAGGCGACTAACTGTCTTATGTCGGCCTCCCCATGCGATGTGCGCACAGTGCTGACATCAATCAACCTTGCGATTTCTTCGGATTTTAATTCTCCATGGCTTGTCATATGGCTGCTCTTCGACGGGTTAACAGTTTATAAAAAAAGATATTGATTTCGTACTTTCCCCATTTCGTGTTTTCGTAATTGGTTCGAGCTGTTTTAACAAGGCAATTGGTTTAAAAGGTAACCCGACGCCCCGCGTAGGTCGGATCTGAATTTGCTAATAGACTTCTATTCATCTTTTTTGATTTTGCGATAAAGGTCCCGGTAATATTTATCGTGTACGGCGCATCCAACCTCCTTTTGGGCAAACATCAACGCCAGGCATCTGTCGCAGATCGTACAGTAGTCGATCGAGCCGAGTTCTCCAGAAATGATCTTTTTCGCAAACAGCGGGTCGGCGAGCGACTGCCTTCCCACCCCAACCATGTCTACCTTGCCGTCTCTCAAATTTTTCTCGGCCCAGTAAAGAAAACTCTTTTTCGCAAGATCGGCTTCCGGAAGCCCGTTTCGGCCGTCCCGAAGGGAACTGTAGCCCGATCCGATAACGGGAATGCTAACGGCCTTTTTGATGGTATCCGCCCACCCGAAAAGCCTGTACATACCTTCCGGATACTTTTTCGACGGCTGGGTTATCTCTGAACCCGCAACCCCGGCCGAAACGTTGATGTAATGCATTCCTTCCGCCTCCATCATCCTGGCAAACGCAACGGGTTCGGTGAGGTCTTCGATAACCTCTTGCGGTCCTGCCGTGCCGAAGCCACCGGTAACGCCGTCATAGGCGTTGAACCTCATTCCCAGCAGGAAATCATCGTCTTTCAGCGCAGCCTTCATCTTTCGGGTAGTCTCCCTGAAAAACCGCGTCCGGTTTTCGAACGACCCCCCGTACTGGTCCTGGCGGGTATTGGCCGGTTGGATCATCTCAGTACACACGTAGCCATGGCAATGTTTGAAGTCGATGCCGTCCGCCCCCACCTGCTTGGCGATCACCGCGGCTTTTACGAAATTGTCACCGATCTCTTCGATCTCCTTCTCCGTCAAAACGTGAATATCCGGGTCACCGGTGGGATAGACCGAGATAACATTCGAAAACGCCGACTCGCTGAGTCGTCCCGATTGGTTGAGCTGAAACAATACCAGGGACTCGCTGTTGACCTCCCGCATCGATTTGACCAATCCGGCCAGCCCGGCCGCATTTTTCTCCGTGATCGCCATCTGACTTTTCCTGGCCCTGCTCTCAGAGGTCAGGGTGAGCGACTCGGTGAAAATAATCCCGGCGCCGCCTTCCGCGAACCGCCGATAGCGTTTGATAGAAAGCTCGGAAGGATCTCCGCTCGCGTCAGCATCGTTGCATTCCATGGGTTGAAACACGATCCGGTTGATGGCTGTCTTTTTCCCGACAGGGATTGGCTTAGAAATCATCTCGGCATGCATATCGCTATCCTCCTGGTATTGATGTGATCGTAAGCGCGCAACTGTCAATTGCCGGTTTGCAGAGAGGAGTCGGATCTTTTCCAATACTCCCTGATCGTGAATTTGGGTTCCTCAATTATGCGATTGACTTACACGGATAACCTAATATAAGGTCAGATCTGTTACCAGATAAGTATACTTTGTTTCGGTTGTCAACAAAAAAGTACCCATAGCCAATCCAGCTTAGCGACGTTTTGGAGGTCAACTCTCGAGCGTTTCCAGCAAGCGGCTAGCGACACCATGAAAGGAGGAAAAAATGACCCAGGCAAAAAAGATCGGCGTAGGCATGTTGGGATACGCCTTCATGGGCAAAGCGCACACCAACGCGTTCAAGAAACTGCCCTACATGTACTATCCACCCCCGGCGATACCCGTCTTGAAGGGGATTTGCGGCAGAAACGAACCGGCAGTCAAAGAGGCGGCCGAACGCTTCGGCTACCAGTATGGAACCACCGAGTGGCAAAAATTAGTCGATGATACCGATATCGAAATTTTCGACAACAATGGCCCCAACAACGTGCATATGGAGCCGTGTATCGCTGCGCTGGAAGCCGGCAAGCACACCATTGTCGAGAAACCCCTGGCTTTGAATGTTGCCGAGGCGAGAAAGATGGCCGAGGCTGCCGAAAAGGTCGAAAAGAGCGGCATAAAAAATATGGTCTCCTTCAGCAACCGCTTTTCTCCCGCTGTATTGCTGGCCCGGCGTCTCATCCGCGAGGGTAAAATCGGCCATATCTACCATTTTCGGGCTGCTTTTCTTCAGGATTGGCTGCTGAGTCCCGACTTTCCATTGGCCTGGCGACTCAAAAAGGAGGTCGCAGGCTCGGGTGTGCTGGGAGATTTGAATGCCCACAGTATCGATATGGCCCGTTTTCTGACCGGGCTGGAAATCACGGAAACCTGCGGGGTGACGGAGACATTCATCAAGGAGCGCCCCATACCCCTTGAAGCTTCGGGACTGTCCGGCAAAGGCGGCGAGGAAAAAGGCGCCGTTACCGTCGATGACGCCTCGCTGGGCATGTTTCGGTTTAACAACGGCGCGCTCGGGAGCATAGAGGCGTCCCGTTTTGCCACCGGCAGAAAGTCCCTTTGGCAGATCGAGGTGTACGGCAGCCGCGGGGCCGTGCAGTTCGAGCTGACACAAAACAATCTGCTCCAATATTTTTCCGTGGATGACCCGCTTGAAGTACAGGGCTACCGCACCATAATGGTCACCGAAGCGGAAGTTCACGACTTTATCAAACACTGGTGGCCGCCCGGACACGTGTTGGGGTGGGAACATCATCACTGCAACACCATTTTTCACTTTTTCAGCTGTGTTGCCAAAAATCTGGATGTGTCCCCCTGGGGGGCAACATTTGAAGATGGTTTGAAAGTTCAACTGATACTGGACGCCCTGCAGCGCTCGGAGAAGGAGCGAGGCTGGGTCAAAGTAGAACAGTGATACTTCGCCCATCGCGCAGGAGGATAATGGATATCCTTTTGAAAGGGACGAAAATCATTATCCTAAATTTTCCGGGTTGTTTGGGTTGATCGACTTAAATAGAATTAATCCTTCAAACTCAATCACCCAGTCAACTAATCAACTAGTCAACAACGATTCGGCTATTGCTCTCTCCGTAACGTTGGTACGATTACGGGTGTTTTGGCAGAGCCTGAAGCTTATTGACTATTGCCAATCGGCAAGGAGGTTATCCAAATGAAAATAGGAATGTTCACTGCCAACTTTATGGATCGCGATCTGGAATCCGTTTTTGGCATGATGTCGGAAATGGGGTATGAAACCGCCGAACTGCCTGCGTTCACCGGCAACGGGCACCTTGACATCGACGAAGTCCTCACCGGCAATAACGCCAAAAAAATCAAGGATCTTGCAAAAAAATACAACCTCACTATTTCCGCCCTGAGCAATCACACCGAAGGGCAATTGGTGCTGGGTCCGCACACCAAGGACACCGACGCCTTTTTCAAAGGGTCACCGGCGGAGAAGATCAAATTCGGTATGCAACGGATGAAAAAGACAGCCAAAGCGGCAGCAGCACTCGAGGTTCCCGTTGTGTGCGGGTTCATCGGCTGTGAAAATTTTGCCCGCTGGTTTCCATTCCCCTACCCCGAAGGGTGGGACGAAATGGGAAACGATTTTGTGGAACGTTGGGGCGAAATTTTGGACACCTTCGAAAAGGAAGGCGTCAAATTTGCTCATGAGCCGCATCCGAACGAATACGTTTACAATGTGGAGACCGCCGTCAAAAGCGTGGAGCTGATGGACGGCAGAGAGGCGTGGGGATTTAACTTCGACCCCGCCAACATCGTCATCATGGGAATCGACCCCGTCATTTTCATCCAAGAGCTCGGCGACCGAATCTATCACGCCCATGCCAAAGACGGTGAAGTGGTGGAACATAACTATCGCCGTTCCGGGCTTCAGGCAACCGGCAAGTGGGGACGCATCGACCGCGGGTTCCGTTTTCGAATTCCTGGGTGGGGCTCCGTGCCTTGGAAAAGGGTGTTAACGGAAATGCGATTGGTTAATTACGATTACGTCCTCAGCTACGAGCATGAGGATGTGGTCATGAGCCGTGAAGACGGCATGGAAAAAACCATCGCATATCTGAAGCCTCTCATCATCAAAGGCCGTTACGAGGGCAGAGGCGATAAACTGTTTGAATAAAGAATCCAGGCCCATCGTAGATCCCGCGTTAGTTTGCGGGGGAGGACCTGGCTTTGGTTTGTCCCCTGGAAGAGGACTCTCCATGACTTTGCTCTGTTCAACAAACCTATGGAGTACTCCATCACTCCTTCAAACTGTTACAGGTAGAGCCTGCAGCTCGGAGAGAGAGGTGACATGGGTGATAACGTTTACCAGCAGTGTTCCCCGCTGCCGCTTCGCGCCAGACGGGATCTTCGACAGGTTTCGGGTGCCAGCCCAGCCGCCGGCTAAAAAAACGGCCAGTTTGATCGAGAAAGAAACTCTGAAAAAGAGAATATCGAATGTCGAATGCCGAAGTAAGGTATTCTGTCTATTTTGCAAAAAATGACTGAGCGAAGCGAACCCACCCTTCGACATTCGATATTCTGCGGTTCTGCGGTTCGCTTTTAATTTGGTGTAGTTTCATATGAGGTTTCAGCAACCGAATTCGATACGCTTCTGACAGATGGGGAGAGACATGGCCAGTGAAATCAAACGGCTGACCCAGGACAGCTTCACACCACTCTATTTTCAGCTCAAGGAGATCTTTCTCGAAAAAATCGAAAACCACGAACTCAAAAAGGGCGATCTGGTCCCTTCAGAGAATGAACTTCAGAAAACCTGAGGCATCCATGTCCACACCCGAGGAAACGCGTCTGATGGGGCTCAAAACAGCCGTTCCAACGCTTGTTCATCCGCAGGCTGGCCTATACCCTCAATGGAGAAGTCGTCGAATACGTGAAGGGCGTATATCATGGCAATCTCTACAGCTACCACTGCCGGTTGTCCCGCTTTGCCTAGAAACTGAATCCAAATCACAGATCAATTTGCCGTTCTTCTTCAAAGACAGATACCAATTTTATCTTCCCCCACATTCTTCGACTTAATTCACAAGCCACCGGCATCGAACAGATTAGCACCAATGGAGCATGCCCTCGCGGTAACGGTAGAACCTTTTAAATTCTCACAGGCATAGCCGGTGGCTTATGAATTGAGCTACTCCGCTTTTCGCGTGTACACGATGAGCAGTATCAGCAGGACGATCGCCGTTATCATCCGCCTGGAGCCATCATCCATCTGCATGGTTCTAAGGATGCTGGTCAATGTCACCAGAAAAATGGAACCGGCCACGGCTCCCAGATATTTACCCTGCCCCCCGTTGAACTCGATACCGCCGATGAGCACCGCTATGATCGACGACACCATGTATCCTGCCTTGGCTTCCATGCTCATGTTGGGGTTGTTCACGAACCCGAGCAGAAAAAAGCCGGAGAGCGCCGAGAAGGAGCCGCTCACGCCGTAAACTATCATGCGGAATCGCTTGGTTTTAACCCCTAAAAGCTTTGCCGCCCGATCGTTGGCCCCTATGCCATAGAGGGTCGCCCCAATTGCGGTTCGGTTCATGACATACGAAACCACGATGATGATGACGCCCCAGATCGGTACGACCCACGGCACCTGAAAGACGTTGCCACTGATCGTGAACCTGATCGAACCCTGCCCCAACAGGCTCAGGAATGGAGACGACTCGCCGATGATCCTGCCTTTGGTGACGATCAGCATGAGACCCATGATCACCAGGTACCAGGCAAAGGTCATGATGAGCGGTGCAATTCCCAGATAGGAGACCCCAAAACCGTTGACCAGACCGAGAACAAAGCCAACCGCCAGGACGGCGATAAAGGCCGGAATCAAATAGGCATCGTTGCCGTTGACAATGGCGGCCCCCAAAAACATGCCCACCGTCAGCATGCCCCCGACCGACAGGTCCAGACCCTCTTTGCCCGAGATAACAACGACCGCCTGCCCCAGCGCAATCAGCCCCAGAAAGAAGGACGCCTGAAGGATGTTCATGATCTGCAGGAAGGAGATAAAGGCCGGATTGATAATAGCGCCAAAAATAAACAACCCGAGCAGGAGAACGAATGATGTCCTGACCCGGTCGCTGATGATCGCTTTTGCCACAGCATTTATACGGTTGTCGGAACGTGAACCGCCCATTTAAAATAAAACCTTCATGATTTGATGCTTTTCAACCACTGTGGAATACCGCCCAGGCTCAGGGCCAGGACAATAACCATCCCCTTCGCAAACCCCTGATAAAATGCCGATACTTTGGCATAAAATATTATATTGTTGATCAGTCCCAGTATCAGCGCGCCCAGAATGGCGCCCCGGATGTTGCCCTTGCCCCCGGTCAGTGCAATCCCACCGATCACCACCGCCGCCACCGAGTTGAGCGCGTACTCCTGTCCCACCCGAAAATCTCCGCTGGCTGTGGACATGAGTGAACACACCCCGGCCATCGCGATAAAAATGCTGGCCGCCACGTGGGCCAGGAACCTGACGTTGGACACCTTGATGCCCGAGGCATAGGCACCTTCTTGGTTGCTGCCCACGGCATAGATGTATCGACCGAATGCGGTCCGGCTGATAATGATCCAGATAAAAACGGCGATGAGCAGGACAACAAGCGGAAATGGCAGCAAACCGGCCACTTTGACCCGGTAGATCTTGTAGAAATAGCGCGGAACATACCCCCCCGCCACCGGTAGTATGGTTTGGGCGATCCCCCAGAAAAGGGTCATGGTGGCAAACGTGGTGATGAGCGGTGACATTTTGAGTTTGCCGATAAAAAACCCGTTCATGATGCCGCTGCCGAGGAAAACGGCAAGAAACCCGAGACAAATGACCGGCAAGACATTGGTATCGTTCATGAAATAAGCCGTCAGGCAGGTAAACAGCGACAGGGCGTATCCAATGGAAAAGTCAACGCCGCCGGATATGATGATGATGGCCTGGGCCATGCTGATCAGGATCAGGGGGGTGAAGGCCATAGAATTGGATCGCAGTATCCGATAGGTAAAAAATCGATCCTGAAAATAGTAATTTACAGCGATCAAAACGAGAAAAACCACAAATGCCGGAAAGGCAGGGTCTTTCACCACCCGCATTAAGAAGGTTTTCTGTGCACTGCCCGGGTTGGGTTGTGCCGTCACCATCATACCACCTCGACCCGAAGCGATGACCTGACCAGCTTTTCATCCGACAAATCATCATATAAGATTTCTTCTGCAATCTCGCCTTCAAACATAATCAGCACCCGGTCGCAGTTGCAAATAAGCTCCTCGTTGCTGCTGGCATACAGGATAACCGTGGTGCCCTGATCCGCCAGTTCATGGACCAGTTTATACAGAGTGTCCTTAGCCTGGATATCGATCCCCTTGGCCGGGTCGTTCAACAGCAGCACTTTGGGTAAAAACTGCAGCCAGCGGCCGAAGACGACTTTCTGCTGGTTGCCTCCGCTCAGGTTGTTGACAACCATCTTGCGCTCGGGGGGGACGATCTCCGTTTTTTGAATAATGCGGTCCGTGATGTCAAAGAGTTTTTTTAAATTGAGAACCGGTCCGTCTTTTTTAAGACAAAAGCGGGGGAAAATCACGTTGGCGAAAATGTCGTGCTGGCTGAGAAGGCCTTCTTCCAGGCGATCACCCGGAACCAGATAGACCCCATTGCGTATGGCATCCTTGGGATGTTTCGTTTTTACAGGAGTGTTTTCCAGCAAAATTTGTCCCCTCGAGGGCGATAAATCCCCCGCCATCAGCATGATTAACTCCTCCTGTCCCTGCCCGTGCAACCCGCCGATACCCAGAACCTCTCCCCGTTTTACGCTCATGCTGACGTTTTTCAGCACATCCCGGTAAGAGACATCCTTCAATTGGAAGGCCGGGACGGCCGCCGGCAAATCACGCAGTTTCTTTTTCTCGAATTCGATCGTGCAGCCCTCTTCACCGGCCACCAGCGGAATGATCAATTTTTCCGACCGTTCCTCCGATTCGAAGTCCACCGTCCCAACCGTTTCACCGTTTCGAAAAGCGATGACCATGTCACAAATTCGGGTAATTTCCCACAGACGGTGGGATATAAAAATGACCGACACCTTGTTTTCCTTGAGTTCCATCACCTTTTTGAAGAGTTGTTCGACGTGGTAATATTCCAGCGCCGCGGTCGGTTCATCTAAAATGAGCATCTTGGGCTTCTGAGACAGTGCTTTGGCAACTTCGACCATCTGCTTCTGGGCCGGCGACAGGACCGCCGTTTTTGCATCGATGGGGATCTCACCGGGAACGAGGTCCTCCAGCATCTGGTACGCTCGGTCTTTGGCTTCTTTATTGTTCAGAAAAACTTTCCAAGACCTTTTTTCATTTCCAAGGGAGATATTTTCCCATACGGTCAGATCGGGAATCAGACTGAGGTTCTGATGGGCCAGAACGATACCGAAATCCTTTGCAGCTTTGGGGGAATTGATGTCTGCCTGCTGCCCGTCGATGATAAAATTGCCTTCGTCGCTTTTTATCAGCCCCGAGCAGAGCCTTGCAAATGTGGTCTTGCCCGATCCGTTCGCGCCAACCAGACCGCAAATTTTGGATCCTTCGAAACTGAAATTTGCATTCTTCAGCGCCGTGACAGCCCCGAAAGACTTTTTAAATCCCTGTGCTTCAAAAAAGTTCATGCTGTTAATCCCAACTATTGCCCATCTCAAAATTGAAACGGGCGTTAACTAGTTTCCCATTTGGAAATGAGCAATTTTTTCGTTGAGCAAGGCCGCACAAGGGCTTACGAACCGGATGGAAACTAATTAAGATTCTGGCGCACCGGTTAGATGCGCCAGAATTTGTTATGCGATCATGCCTGGAATAAAACCAGAAGTCCCGCTAGTCAAACAGCGTATCGATAAATTCCTCGGACTTCACCTCGTCGATATAATCCTCAACGCCACGATAGCGGACGTGCTCAACCAACGCTTCTTTCACATTCGCATCGGTGATGACGTTTGCGTGGTCGATCCTGAGTACTTTGCCGTCCCACACCGAAGCCTTGGGCTTCTTGCCCTGTTTGATCCTAATGGCCGTCCCCAGGGCGAGTGTCATCGCGTTGCCGGGGCCGTTGGCGATGGCATAGCTGGTAAAACCTTTGTCCAGATTCTTGACCCAATACTCGAAGAAGGGACGGAAGCCCGAACCATTGACGATCGGCTGGGGTTTACCCGCCGCATCAAAAGCCCTGATCACGGAAAGACACTCGCCGTCATGGGCAACAACACCGTCGATTTTCGGGTATGCGGCAATGGCATCCGCCATGGCCTGCTGCGCCAGGGCCGGGTCCCAGGAGCCGTATACCTTTGCAAGCAGTTTGATGTTCGGGTAGCCTTTCAAGGCACGCTCGAAACCCCTGTCCCGCATGTCGCTGGCGGGTGCGCCGTCGATACCGCTCAGATAGACGACACTGCCCTTGCCGCCCATGCGGTCGAAGACATACTTGGCCAGTTTTTCCATCCAGACATCATGGGTGGGCAGGATGACCCAGGGGGCTTTCGACGTGACGGGCTGATCACTGACGACCGTGACAATGCCCTCATCCACCGCGTCCTCGATCACCGGATTGAGGGCCGTCAACGAAACCGGATCGATCAGCAGAATATCCACACCGGAATCGATAAAATTTTGGATGTGGCTTCTTTGAAGATCGACATCGAACCCCGCATGCTGAATATGCAGTTCACTGATCAATCCCATGCCCTGATAAAGCGCCGCTTTCTTCTGCAGGTTGTTGATCATCTGGGTACGCCAGCTGTGGGTAATAAAACCATTGGAAACCCCAACTTTGAAACCCTTACCTCCGGCCGTAGCAACTGCCGGCACGAGAAAAATTGCGATCATTAGAATAACTATCAAGCGTTTCATGAGTCTTTCCTCCCTTTTTTATTTGATGTTTGGTGTCCTCGTTTCCGTTTTGGCTAAGGCAGGTCGATACCTTACGGCCGCGCGCTTCCCATCACCCCCTTCCTGACAATTATTTTTTTTGATTTCTTAATGGCCTTCATGCGCAGATTGTCGGTTCAGCTCAAAACCAGCTTTCTGCCGTCCTCTGCAGATTTCAACCCCGCATCCAGTATCTGCATCTCCTTCATTCCATCATAGAAGTTGGGTTCGATGGTGGTGCCGTTTTCAACGGCCGCCAAAAAATCGACGACCGCATGGACGAACTCATGTTCGTACCCGATAATGTGTCCGGGCGGCCACCAATTTTCCATGTAGTCGTGGCAGGCCTCCGTTGCGATGATGGTTCTGAACCCCTGCGCATTTTCCGGATCTTCGTTGGAGAAGAATTTGAGCTCGTTCATTCTCTCGAGATCGAAAATAATGCTGCCTTTACTCCCGTATATTTCAAAATAGTTGTAATTTTTTCTCCCCGGTGCAAACCGTGTCGCCTCAAATGATCCCAGGGCTCCGTTTTCAAATTCCACCAGCATAAAGGCCGCATCCTCGACCGTGACCTTCCCCTTGCCTTCTCCGGTCGTGGCGCCCTTGAATGTTCCGGCAGCCTCCTCGTCCGGCAGGGGTCGCTCCGGGATAAATTGAGCGGTCATGCAGGCGACGCTTTTGATCTCCCCCACCAGATACCGCGCCAGGTCCACACTGTGGGAATTGAGATCGTTGTGGGGACCCGACCCGGCCGTCTCCTTTCGAAGATGCCAGGTTAACGGGAACTGGGGATCGATGATCCAGGATTGGTGATACGCACCACGCCAGTGAAAAATTCTGCCGATTTTTCCATCGTCGATCAACTGCTTTGCCAGCCTGACAGCCGGGCAGCGACGGTAGTTGTGATTAAGATAGTGCGTGATCCCGTTTTCTTTGGCCGCCTCGAACATCTCTTTGGCTTGATCGTATGAAACAGCCATGGGTTTTTCACAAAATATCTGTTTACCCGCCTTTGCGGCGGCCAATGCAATTTCGTGGTGAAGGTGCGTTGGCACCCCGATATCCACGATGTCGACATCTTCTCGCTCGATCACCTTTTTCCAGTCCGTTTCAATCTCTTCCCAGCCCCAGCGGTCGGCGAATGCCTTTAAAGGCCCCGCGTGCCGTCCGCAGACTACTTTAAGAACCGGTTCGACCGGCGTATCGAAAAAATAGGGTGCCTTTTTCCAGGCATTGCTGTGTGCCTTACCCATAAATTTGTAGCCGATCATGCCCACATTCAGCTTCTTCATTGGATCACCTCCCTATTCTACCTCCATGATAAATTGGGTTTGCGATGAAACGTATTGACGGCAAAGAATTGGATTTCTATGTCCCTGTATAGCAGGCCTTGCATGGTCGTTGTCAAGAAATTTTTTTTATTCAAATTTGAAAAAATAAAATTTTTCTCATCGGAACCGCTGCTGGTGCCGCCCAGATTATGCCTGTCTCTGCCATAGCCGTCCACCGTGCTGTATCCCAAAACAATATTTTCAATAAACACCATACTCCCGTGTAAACTCAAACATCGCCTTTACATTTTCCGGTTTGGCCTCATCGAGCAGGGCCGAGGTGTCCATGATGTACCCGCCGTCCTTCCCGCAATAGTCGATCAGTTTTTTGCAATATGCTTTGACGTCATCCGGTGTACCGGTAACCATGAGAGAATTTGGCAGATTTCCTGAGATGCAGCAGACCTCCTTCAGTACGTCTTTGGCCTTGAAAATGTCCGTCGTGGCAAAATGGAAAATGGCCTTGCCTTTCGGAATGTCGGTGTAATACTCCAGCCGCGAAGTTTCGTTGCCTTCGCCGTATACGACAGGAATGACACCGTTGTCGATCAGGCCGCAGATCAGCTTTTTCAAAGAGGGCCAATAAAACCGATTGAACTGTTCAACCGACATAAACTCGTCGGAAC
>RCNC010002612.1_pt1 | contig 11987 bp, 9 predicted proteins | sample 2041301 | NCBI WGS metagenome assembly RCNC01 (sample SAMN09708231, study PRJNA481090) | Marine sediment metagenome, whole genome shotgun sequencing project. | biome: marine sediment; feature: ocean; material: sediment; isolation source: Sewage treatment plant 13A marine sediment (STP13A) ... | reverse complement strand
ATCAATTGACAGAGTCTCATCCTCATTAAATTCTCCCATTGAAATTGTAACAGTCGTCCCTGGGAGCTGTAAGCAAATAGCGATGAGCTCCCGCCCATTTACCGGCCTTTGGCTGTGGCTACTCGGCCTCGGCCGTTTCTTCAACCTTTTCTTTGGGCAGCGCCTCCTCCGTGCCGGGCAGCATGCCAAGCGCCTCGCGCAGCTTGAGCTCGAGCTCATCAGCCACATCCGGGTTTTCCTGCAGAAACTGGCGCGCCGCCTCGCGGCCCTGGCCGATCCGGGTGTCACCGTAGGAGTACCAGGACCCCGACTTCTGCACCAGCCGGTGCTCGACACCGAGATCGAGGAGCTCGCCGGTAAATGAGATCCCCTCGCCATACAGGATGTCGAACTCGGCAACCTTGAATGGCGCCGCGACCTTGTTCTTCGCCACCTTGGCCTTTGTGCGGTTGCCGATGACCTTGTCCCCCTGCTTGATTGCACTGGTGCGCCGGATGTCGATGCGCACCGAGGAGTAGAACTTGAGGGCCCTCCCGCCGGTGGTGGTCTCGGGGTTGCCGAACATGACGCCGATCTTCATCCGAATCTGGTTGATGAAAATGAGGCTGGTGTTCGACTTGGAAACAATGCCGGCGAGCTTGCGCAACGCCTGTGACATGAGCCGCGCCTGCAGACCCATCTGCGCGTCCCCCATGTCGCCTTCGAGCTCTGCACGCGGAACCAGCGCAGCCACCGAGTCGATCACGATGGCGTCCACCGATCCGGAGCGGATCAGGGTCTCCGTAATCTCCAACGCCTGCTCGCCGAAATCCGGTTGCGAGATCAATAGCTCGTCGAGGTTGACGCCGAGGTTTTTCGCATACTCGGGATCGAGGGCGTGTTCGGCGTCGATGAACGCGACCAGCCCGCCCGCCTTCTGCGCGTTGGCAATGATGTGCAGGGCGAGGGTCGTCTTGCCCGAAGACTCGGGCCCGTAAATCTCGATCACCCGGCCCCGCGGCACACCACCGACCCCGAGCGCGGCGTCAAGGGTCAGCGACCCGGTGGGGATGACATTGATCCGCATCAGCGATTTCTCGCCGAGACGCATCACCGAACCCTTGCCGAACTGGCGTTCGATCTGACCGATGGCGGTCTCCAATGCCTTCATCTTGTCGACCTTCTGACTCATAAGATGCTCCTTACTGCGGATGCAGCGTGGCGGGGACCCCGCCATCGTAGAAGCGTCGGCCGCGTGCGTCAAGATCCGATTCTCTCGCCTGCATTTCTCACCAGCTTTCGGCTGTCGGCGGGCCATACGCGCCGGTCCGTGCTGCGGAGGTCGAGCTTCACGCGCACCCCGGTGCCGGCCGCTACAACCGTAACCCGACAACCCATCAGTGTCGCGAGTATACCGGCCGCAGAAAACACTCGGAGAGATATGTCGGGTCAGATCACATTTGGGAAGAGCACCACGAATGCCAGCCAGGCCACCACCAAGGTCAGAACGAGGTTGAAGGACTGCCCGACGACGTACAGGATCATCGTCTTGCCCCCTTCTAACTGCTCGGCCATCTCCTTGAAGTTGGATTCCAAACCGATGGAGACAAATGCCAGACAGAAGAACCAGCCCCGGAGGGGATTTGTCACCGCCTTGATAACGCTTGATTCCACCAACTTGAGACCATTTCCATCAAAGAGCGAGGCAAAAAGGGGCACCAACACGAAGGAGAACAGGAGCGACGCGGCGACGAAACCGACGATGAACTTGGGAAACCTGACCCATATCTGTATTAATCCGGGACGCGGAGCGCCCGGAACCCGCTCGACAGATGTGATCCAAAACAGGGCCACGCAGAACCCAACCACGCCGATCAGGACGTTTTGGATCATCTTGACCACTGCGGCCACGGCTTCGGCTCGTGGCCCAAGGAAGGCACCTGCGGCGACGACGGCGCCGGTGGAATCTATCGTGCCTCCCATCCACGCCCCGCCCAACACCGGGCCCATGCCGACGGCACTGATGAACATCGGCATGAAAATCATCATCAGTACCGTGAAGATCAGCGTCATCCCGACTGCGAGAGTCAGTTCTTCCTTTTTTGCGCGTGAGGCGGCAGCCACCGCGATGGCCGCCGAAACGCCGCAGACCGATGTTGCAGCCGCAATGATGATGACCAGCGATTTGCTGGCAATCTTTAAGACCCTGGTACCGAATAACCACATGAAAATGATCACTGTAGGCGTTACCAGCCAGGCCACCATCAGGCCTGGAACGCCGATGCTGAGGATTTTCCCAAACAGAATCTCGGCCCCCAGCAAAACCAGACCTGTCTTGATGTACATCTCGGTTCGTATTCCAGGCTTGAGCCATCTGGGTGTACCGATCGTATTGGAGATCAGGAGACCGAAAACCAGTGCCCAAGCTGCATAGCTCAGACCGTAGGCATGGATGGTGTACTGGTTGGCAATGGTAAACGAGATGATGCTCAGGATGAAGATGGCGAGAAACGCCAAAGCGTACTTGATCGTATTCTGCCCCATGCTCCAGATCCCGATCGCGGTCAGAAGCATGAGGCCGATCACCGTAACCAGGAGCGGCAGAACGATCGATGATGATCGTTCTGCGGTCACTATCACTTTCCCTTTCCCAATATCGACGCTCGCGGAGGGGAGGAGTTGCGAAACGTAGGCCTCCGCTCCCATACCAGCGGAATCCGCCATCTCCATTGCGAACTCCAGCTCTGTCGTTCCGCCAGCCAGCTGAGTTTTCAGGGTGATCGTCTCCCCAACTCCGGTCCGGGATGTGGCCACCTGCAACCGCACTCCGCCTTCGTCGGGCACGATTTCAGCCATCGCGCCTGCATTCGCCGCGTTGATCCTGTCCGCCAGCTTCGCTAACGTTGTGCCTTCGTCGAGGCCGATTGAGGTCGTCTTCGCATGGTAGAAGGCATCCGCCGGGTTGTATTCCCACTTGCCCATTTTCGGAACGTTCTTGGCGGTGATGCTGCCGGACAGAGTCAGAATGCCAAACACCGTGGCGATCAGAAGAATGGTCAAGCCGAACCAGACGGTCCACCAATCTTCCTCCACTAACAAAGGACTGTACTTCTTTTCGCTTGTCATAACCTTGCCTTCGTTATCGACATCGAGGTGACAGCACTTCTGACAATCGACGAGTCATCTGCTCTCCATCCGTTTGCCCACGAGGTACGAACGACGGACAGCCTTGGGCCAGCACGGGGTCCATGAAACGGTCGAGTTCGTAGCAGATCCCTGCATGGCCCCGCGCTGATGAGTAGGCGGAACCGAAGACAGTCATGTAGGGAAACTCAGCTTCGATAGAGGCAGGGTCGTCGACAAAGTGGGCACAATGCTGACAGGTGTGTTTGATCATCCTCGCATCTCCTGTCACTCAGGGACAGTCATGCATTCCCCAGGGTCGAACGTACCACGCCCCGGAGCGTTCGTGGTACGGATAAGGAAAGGGAACAAGGAATGGCGTGTCTGGCAGCTTCGGCAGAAAAGCGGCGAGACATGCGGATTGAAGCGCCAACCCATCGGTGTCCCGAGTGGAGCAGTCAGTTCACCGGGAAGCGCTCGTCGTAGAGCCGGATCACGGTGTCGGTGACGTCTGCCGAATCACGGACGTACACCAGTGGTTGAGTCTGGAGCATGAAGATCGCATCGAAATCATTGGCCCGGCCGTAATCGGTGGCCACCGTGCCGATCTTGGTCGCCACGTCCTCCAGAAACTCGTTCTGCTTGGCGTCCAGGTCTCGGTTGAACGCTCGGCCCGCGTCCTCGAGCTCTCGCCTCGCGCGCAGCACCTGTTCCTCGAGCTGTTTGACAGCCTCGGCTGTGGCAACGCTTCTCTGCGTCGTCAGTTGGTTGTTGAGATTGACCAGGTTGGTCTGCATCTCCTGCAACCGGTCCCGTCGCGGTTGAGCCCACTCCTCGAGGGCTTTGAGCTGCCGCTTGCCCTCGCCAACCGACGCGACCGCACGTTCGGCATCCAGAAAGCCGATCTTTCCGGCCAGTGCCGGCACGGCGGAAGAGATTGCCAACACAACCAAGGTCCATCGCAACAAAGCTCGCATAACCACCTCCAAAACCAGCGGCGGATTGTAGCACGCATCGAGATGAGCGGGCCCGAATCGAGCGGGTTGCGGCATGGGCGGAGACAACCATTAAATGTATATCTCACCAGCCTTCGTCGCGAGGCCGGCACGCCATGCGTGCTACAGTTTGGAATGGCTCTCCACCAGTCTTTTGTTTGCATCTATGTGGGAGTCGAAACTGATTGAGAGTTCCGAGGCCATGAGACACGTTCGGCGACATCTGCTTGGGTTTTCGATCGCCGCTTTGGCGATCCTCGCGCTGGGGTGCGCATCGAGCGCTCCGAGCACCACCCAGGCGCCGCCGGAAACCCCCGAGGCACGCCCCCCGGCGACCGATGCCGCGGATGGAGAACAGGGCGCTCAGGGAGAAGGCGGCGGAGGCGGGGCGGGCGGCGCGGAAGGTTCCGGAGAGGAATCGGGTGCGGGTCAGGGAGAGCGGGGTGAAGAGGCCGGCGACGATGGGGCATCAACCGGAGAATCGGCCGGCGCCGAGGGCGGCGGCGGGGCGGGAGGCCAACCGCCCGCGGGGTCGCCGGTCACCGGCGACGAAGCGGCGGCGGCGCTCGACCACGAGCTCGATGGTGCGCTCGATGAGTTCGACCGGCAGATGAGCGAGGAAATGCAGCGGTTGGCCGAGGAAGCCGCGAACGCCGAACGGGAGAGTTCGCAGTCGACCGGCGGCGGTGCAGGCTCGGGACCCGGTTCGAGCGGCGGTGCGGCCGGCGGGTCGACATCAGACGACGGCGGGAGCGCGGAAGATGGAGGCGACTCCTCGGGCGCTGCCGGTGGATCGGGTCCGGGGGGGACCGGGTCGGGCCGGATACCCGACGACATCGGCGACGGATCGGACGACGACATTGTCGCCCGCCAGCTCCGAGAGGCGGCGATGGCCGAAGAAGACCCCGATTTGAGAGAGAAGTTGTGGGAGGAGTACCGCCGTTACAAGGCATCCCTCGGCGACTCGAGCAAGGACGGTAGATGATACAGGTCGGCGGCAGCTTCGTGCGGAGATGGTGTGCGGCGACGGTGCTGATGCCGCTCATCGTCGGTGTCGGTTGTGCCTCGCAGTCCACCACCCGGCAATCGTCCACTCCCGCCATCCAGGCGGCACAGGAAATCCCGATGGAGGAGGTGCTCGATGTCGGGATCACAGTCTTCAATCCGGGTCTGCCACCGCAGGGGCAGCCAATGCCCGACGACGTGTTCCCCGAGCTTCGTAAGGCCGAGTCCAGGTTCCAGGCGGTTCAGCTCATGGAGACGATGCAGAGCACGGGTCAGTGGGGGGCGGTCCGGGTCCTCCCCTCCGGATACGGCATCACCGACCTCAAGGTCGCCGGCACGATTCTCCAATCCACCGGAATGAAGCTGGTCCTCGACATTCAAGCGGTCGACGCGCGAGGACAGATGTGGTTCGACAAACGCTATCGGGCCGATGCCGACGAGGCGGCCTACTCGAGCACCGAGGTCACTGGCCACGACCCCTTCCAGTCGATCTACAACGAGATCTCAAACGATCTTCTCAAGGCACGGAACAAGCTCCACACCGGTGAGGAGCAGGAGATCCGCCAAGTGTCACGATTGCGGTTCGCAGCCGATCTCGCACCCGAGCCCTTCTCCGACTACCTGATGACCGACAAGAAGGGGCTGACCAGGGTCAAGCGGCTGCCCGCCCGTGGGAACCCGATGATGGCGAGGGCCGACAACATTCGCGCCAGCGAGAATCTCTTCATCGATACCCTCGACCAGAACTACGCCACGTTTTTCGTGCACATGGAAGAGCCCTATTCGAGCTGGCGCGCATACACCTACGAAGAGGAAAAGGCGTACAAGGCCCTCAAACGCAAGGCGATGACGCAGAAGATCCTCGGTGGTCTGGCGATCCTCGGCGCCGCTCTCGCGGATCCGGGTTCATCGACCGCTGCGGTGGTTCGAGACGCCGCGATGATCGGCGGCATTGCCGCCATCCATGCCGGTATCTCGACCTCGAAGGAAGCCAAGATTCACGCCGAAGGCATCCGCGAACTTGCCGCCTCGGTGGAGACCGAACTCCAGCCCATCGTGGTCGAGGTCCACGGCCAGACCCTGCGCCTCTCCGGTTCCGCTGAAACCCAGTATGAGGAGTGGCGGCGTCTGATGCGGGAGATCTGGGCCACCGAGACCGGGTTGCCAATGGATCCCAACCAACCCGGTGCGCCGCCTACCGCGGCAGAGACCGGCAGCCATTCTGCAAACCAGCCCATGGAGCACGACTGAGCAATGGGCGACGGCAGGCAGAAGCCGAACCCACACTTCTCACCGGGTTTCATAGCGAGGGCGGCGAGGTGCCGCGCCCAGCTGGGCTTTCGATCCAGAGGCCCGGCCGGAGTCCCCAGTGCCGTCCGCCGATGGGGCTCGCGAGCCGAGGTCAAGGCGCGAGGAGGAAGTCGATGCCCGAGCATCGTCGACGACGAGCAACGAAGAGATCGGCCGCGACCCCCATCGGCCCGAAGGGTTGCGGCGGCATGGCCCCAACTTCTTCGTTGCCGCTCCTCGGAGATGGAGGGCATCGCCGTCGTCGCGGCGCATCGAATCCGGGGTCATGGCGCTCGCAACGGACGACGCTGGGGGCTCCGGCCGGGCCTCGCGGGGGCGCGGAGGCGTACTTGACAGTACGTCGAGCACCCCGAGGTGAAAAATCACCGCTGGGTGTGGCGCATCGCCGGCCGGAGTAGGAAGTTGGTGAGATATGCGGGATCTTCAAGAGGACTGATCCTCCCAACCGTGGCGCCCGATGAGGGGAACAAAGCACGCCCCCTTGAGCTCGTGGGCAAAGGTCCGGTCACCACGACGTTGGACGATCTTGAGCACCTGGGTCTCGCGCGGTCCCACTGGCACAACCAAACGACCCCCGTCCGCGAGCTGGTCGACCAAAGGCGTCGGCACCTCGGGTGCGCCGGCGGTGACGAGAATGACGTCGAATGGCGCCTGCGCCCGCCAGCCGAGAGTGCCGTCCATCACCTTGACGCTGACGTTCTCTACGCCGAGACGGTCGAGCACCACCTTCGCCTGCCGGGCCAGCGAGGCCACACGCTCGACGGTGAAAACGAAACGGGCGAGCCGCGCGAGCACCGCCGCCTGGTAACCGGAGCCGGTCCCGATCTCGAGCACCCTGTCCATTTCGTCGACCTTCGCCGCATGTGTCATGAGGGCGACGATTCGCGGCTGCGAGATGGTCTGCCCCTCACCGATGTGAATAGAGACGTCGTCGGAGTAGGCCTGGTGCCGAAGGGCTTCCGGCACGAAGTAGTGGCGCGGAATCGCCGCCATCGCCTCCAGCACCTTGTCGTCGTTCATGCCGCCCCGACGAAGCGACTCCACCATCTGCGCCCTGCGGTAGTCGTACCCGTCTTGAGTCACCTGTCACGCTCCGGCCTGTCCAACGAGTCGATCCACGACGGGCTCCTCTCACGAAATTTTTCGAGTGACCGCCGGTCCGTCATGTCGAGGTGGAGCGGAGTGACCGACACATATCCCGAGTTGGCCTCGTGAAAATCGGTGTCGGGGATCGGTTCCCAAACTGGTTGGCCGCCGCCGATCCAGTAAATCCGCCGTCCCCTGGGATCCCTCTCCTCGACCACGCCCTCGGTGTAGCGGCGAACCCCGAGCCGGGTGAGCTTCACGCCGAGGGGCGTGCCGACCGGAACATTGATGTTGAGCAGGGTGCTTCTCGGCAAACCGTGCTCGAGGATCCACTCGGACACCTCGCAGGCGAACTTGGCAGCAAGGTGGAAGCTCAGACCGTCCCCCACCCCAAGCGACACCGCCATCGCCGGCACACCGAGAATGACCCCCTCGAAGGCCGCCGACACGGTCCCCGAGTAATGAACGTCGGCACCCATGTTGAAGCCGAAGTTGATTCCCGAGACCACGAGATCCGGCAGGCGATCGTCCATCAGATTGGAGATCGCGATGGCCACGCAATCCGTCGGCGTGCCGTCCACGGCCACTCGCCGCTCACCGAGACGCTTTATCCGCAACGGACGGTCGAGGGTGAGGGCGTGCGAGACCGCCGATTGCTCGCTGTCGGGCGCCACCACCCAGATCTCACCCAACCCCTCGAGGGCGTCGGCCAGCACCTGAATGCCCTCCGACGTGAAGCCGTCGTCGTTTGTCACGAGGATCCGCGGTTTCGCCATGCGGGGGATTCTATACGAATTAGGAATTAGGAATGTCGGACATCCGACTTTGCCCTTCGAGCTACTCCGTGACGACCCCACTCCCGGGGAATTTCGGATTTCGGATTTCCCGCCCATCTGGCTCTCCCCCTTTCATTTTCTTCGCTCCAGGGCTCCGAGCCATGGAGCGAAGAAAATGACCGCCGCCATCGTTTGCCGTGTTGCGGCATTCATGCGATAATTCACATCCGCTGGAGGCGTCCCGCGGCGCTTCGCGAATCGACATCCGCCCTGCGAAGGGAGCACGAATGAAGAGAGAAATCCTGCTTGGCGACGAGGCGATCGGCCTCGGCGCCATCCACTCCGGGATGAGCGGCATCTACGGCTACCCGGGCACACCGTCGACCGAGATCTTCGAGTACGTCGAGCGCGTCACAAAGGCCGCGGGAGACATCCACGCCTTTTGGTCGACCAACGAGAAGGTGGCCTACGAGGAGGCGCTCGGAATGAGCTGGGCCGGCAAGCGGGCTCTGGTGTGCATGAAGCACGTCGGCCTCAACGTCGCAGCCGACGCCTTCATGAACTCGGCCATCACCGGTACCAACGGCGGCCTGGTGCTCGCCGTCGCTGACGACCCCGGCATGCACTCATCGCAGAACGAGCAGGACAGCCGCTTCTTCGCCCAGTTCGCGCTTATTCCATGCTTCGAGCCACGAAACCAGCAAGAGTGCTACGACATGATGTTCGAGGCCTTCGAGATGTCGGAGGAGTTGTCACTGCCGGTGATGATCCGTCTGGTGACCCGAATCGCCCATAGCCGGGCCGGCGTCGCCACCCGCGACCCCAGGGCCCAGAACGAGCTCGACCCTTCGAAAGAGATCAAAAAGTGGACCCTGCTGCCATCCAACGCGAGGGTCCAGTATAAGCACCTCACCGACAAGCAGCCGGAGCTCCTCCGCCGCGCCGAGGAGAGCGCCCACAACGAGATCCGGCTCGCCGGGAAAACCGGGGTGCTTGTGTGCGGCCTCGCCCACAACTATCTGTACGAAAACCTAGAGCCCGACCACGATCTCTCGATCCTCTCGATCCGACAGTACCCGCTGCCGTCGGGCAAGGTGCGCGAGCTCGTGGATCATGTCGACGAGCTGCTGGTGCTCGAGGATGGCTACCCCCTGGTCGAGAACATGGTGCGCGGCCTCTTCGGTCTCGCGGGCGTCCGGGTCAAGGGACGCATGACCGGTGAGATCCCCCGTACCGGAGAGCTCAACCCGGACATCGTGCGTGAAGCGCTCGGTCTCCCGGCCCTGCCCACCGCCCACACGCCGCAGACCGAGCTCGCCAATCGGCCGCCAGCCCTCTGCAAGGGGTGCCCGCACACCGACTCCTTCCGCGCCCTCAACGAGGCTCTCAATATCTTCGACAACCCGCAGGTCTTCTCCGACATCGGCTGCTACACCCTGGCAGCGCTACCGCCGCTGGAGGCAGTCCACAGCTGCGTCTCAATGGGTGCGTCGATCGGGATGGCGGCGGGCGCCGCGCACGCCGGTTACTCACCGGCGGTGGCGGCGATCGGCGACAGCACCTTTTCGCACGGCGGTATCACGCCGCTCCTGTCGGCAATCCAACAGAACGTCAACCTCAACGTCTTGGTGCTCGACAACAGCACCGTCGGCATGACCGGCCTCCAGCGCTCGATGTCCACCGGCCAGGCCCTCGACCAGATCATCCTCGGCACCGGAATCGAAGAAGAGCATTTCCGGATCATCGAACCGACACCGCGAAACCACGACGCAAATGTCGAGGTCATGCGCGAGGAGCTGGCTTACGACGGACCGAGCGTCATCGTCGCCCGGCGTCCGTGCATCGAAGCGGTCAAGCACGGGATAAGCTGAGGGGGCTGTGGTGGAAAAGAACATCATCCTCGCCGGTGTCGGAGGCCAGGGCATACTCTCGATCGCATTTGTCATCGACAACGCAGCACTCGACGCCGGATTTCACTTCAAGCAGGCTGAGGTCCACGGCATGGCCCAGCGCGGTGGCGCGGTGCAGTCGAACTTGCGGTACGGCGATTCGGAGATCCACTCCGACATCATCCCCACCGGCCGCGCCGACCTCATTCTCAGCATCGAGCCTCTCGAGGTGCTGCGCTACTGGCACTTTCTCCAGCCGGATGGTTGGGTCGTCACGAGTATCACACCGTACGTCAACATCCCCGACTACCCCGAAACAGACGATCTGCTGGCCCAGCTGGCGGCCTTCGACAACATCGTGATGGTCGACACCGCCCACATCGCCAAGGCAGCCGGCAACCTCCGTGCCCAGAATATGGCCGCGATCGGCGCCGCCTCGGATCTCCTCGACTTCTCGGACGAACAGCTCCTGCGGTTCGTCGAGGTGCTCTTCGCCAGTAAGGGCGAGAAGATTGTCGCCGTCAACCAGCGCGCCTTCAAATACGGCCGTGCCGCCGGGCTCTTCTTCCGCGGGCTGGTGGATGGCGGGATGCCGCGGCTGGCCGCGATCAAGCTCTCCGCCAAGCTCGCGGCTGAGACCATCGACCCCGAGTACGCCGGCGCCTGGGCCGAGGCGATCGGCTCAGACGAGAGCAAGCTCGAGGCCGTGCTCGCGGTGACCGAGGCCGTGGCGTGCGACCAGGCCGCGGCGTTTGCCTGACGCAAAGAGTAAAGAGTTGAGAGTTGAGAATTGGGGGCTCGCATGCCGTCCATTGACAGCAATAAGATCCACGAGATACTGAGTGCGGCGTGCTCCGAGGGGCGGTCCAGCCTGTACGAGCACGAGTGCTACGATCTGCTCGAGGCCACCGGCGCCGAGGCGGCGCCGGTGAACCGGCTCATCCCAACCGGCAACCGGCCCACACCCGCCGACCTCGAAAGCCTCGACGGCGACAAGGTGGTGCTCAAGGTCGTGTCGCCCGATATCACCCACAAGACCGAGGCGCGTGGTGTGCGCATCGTCGCCCGCGAGCTGGGTGCCGTGGAGGCAGCCTTCGACCTCATGCTGCGCGAGGTGCCGGAAGCCTACGGCGCGTATCTCGAGGGCCACACGGGAGAAACCTCGGCCGCTCTCGCCGGTCGCAGGGGGCGCGGCCTCGAGCAGCGGCTGGCCGACCGCATCATAGGCATCCTCCTGTGCAGCTTCATGCCATCGGACGCGCAGGGATTCGCCACCGAGCTATTCGTCGGCATTCGTGACACCGATGAGTTCGGCCCCATCATCTCGGCCGGGCTCGGCGGCGTCGAGATGGAGGTTCTCGCCCGCAAGATGAAGAGGGGCGCAGCGGTGGCGATCGCCCCGACCGGCTCGGTCACCGGCGAGGAGTTCTTCGAGCTGTTCCGCAACACACTGAGTTACGCGCGGCTCTCAGGCTCGATGCGCGGCTCACGCCATCTGCTCGACGACGCAATCCTCGTAGAATGCTTTCAGGCCTTCATCGATCTCGCAAACCATTTCTCCAACGTCAACCCGGATGCGCAATTCCACATCGAGGAGATGGAGGTCAACCCCTTCGCCGTGTCCGGAGGCCGGATGGCTCCGTTGGATGGTGTCTGCTCGTTCAGAGCGGCGACCGCCCTCCCTCAACCGCGACCGATCACAAAGATCAGCAGCCTCCTCAGACCCAAATCGGCGGCCGTCATTGGGGTCTCCGAGAACAGCCGGAATATGGGCCGGATCATCCTCGGCAATCTCTTCGATGGCGGGTTTGACCGAGGCCACG
>RCNC010002611.1_pt1 | contig 11988 bp, 8 predicted proteins | sample 2041301 | NCBI WGS metagenome assembly RCNC01 (sample SAMN09708231, study PRJNA481090) | Marine sediment metagenome, whole genome shotgun sequencing project. | biome: marine sediment; feature: ocean; material: sediment; isolation source: Sewage treatment plant 13A marine sediment (STP13A) ... | reverse complement strand
AAAAATGGCCGCCCCGAAGGGCGGCCGAAGTTGAATTGATAGAGATAAAAGAGTTTACTTTTCAGCCTTTGCAACCGGGGTGTCAGGCTTGGCATCCATCAGGGCGGTCGCCGCTTCGGTCATTTCACGGTAGAGATTATCCGGCTCAACGCGCGGCTCCATCTCATCTTCGGGGACCGCGTCGATGATGGTGCGGCGATAGCGCGATGCGCCAGTCCCCGCAGGGATGAGCCGGCCAACAATTACGTTCTCCTTGAGCCCGTGGAGGTTATCCACCTTACCGGAGACCGCAGCCTCAGTCAGAACGCGAGTCGTCTCCTGGAACGAGGCCGCCGAGATGAAGCTTTCGGTGGCCAGCGAGGCCTTGGTGATACCGAGCAGGAGCGAGGTCGCGGTCGCGGGTTCGCCGCCGGCCTCGATCACACGCTCATTCTCGCGTTGGAAGAGATAACGCGGGATCTGCTGGTCGAGGAGGAAATCTGTGTCGTTGGGGTCGACCACCTTCACAAAGCGCATCATTTGGCGAACGATGACCTCGATGTGCTTGTCGTTGATAGCCACACCCTGCGAACGATAAACTTCCTGGATCTTGTCCACCAGATGCCGCTGCATCTCCGTTTCGCCGAGGATCGAGAGAATATCGTGCGGGTTGACCGCACCCTCGGTGAGGGGATCACCGGCCTGAACGAACTCACCCTCTTGAACCGACACGTGGGCATAGCGGGGGATTGAGTACTCGCGTTGCTCTTCACCCTCGCCGTCGACCACGATACGACGTTGGCCGCGGACTGGCTCGGTGATTCGGATGCGACCATCGATCTCCGACACTACCGCCGGATCCTTCGGCTTGCGGGCCTCGAAGAGTTCGACAACGCGCGGAAGACCGCCGGTAATGTCCTTGGTTTTGGACATTTCGCGCGGGATCTTTGCGAGCACATCGCCCGCCGCCAGCTTGCCACCCTCAAGCACAGCGAGATGGGAACCAATTGGCAGCTGGTAACGCCGGGTCTCTTTGTTCTTGCCGCGGCCGGTACCGATCACCTCGAGGGTCGGGATTCGCTTACTTGATCCGAGAGGTTCGATAACGATTTTGTGAGCGTGGCCCGTGAGTTTGTCGATTTCCTCGCGGACGTTTTCGCCCTCGACGAGATCGTGGAACTTCACCTTGCCGGCGATCGCAGTCAGAATCGACGAGGTGAAGGGGTCCCACTCGACAAGCGGCTTCCCTGGTTCCACGTCCTGACCGTCTTCGACCAGCAGGAGAGAGCCGTAAGCCACTGAATAGCGTTCCTTCTCGCGTTGGCGCTCATCGAGGATGACGAGCTTACCGGTCCGCGAGATGGCCACCGTCTCACCCTTATTGTTGACCACCGCAGCGATGTTGAGGAATTTGATCTTGCCAAGGTGGTTGGCAACATGCCGCGAGGACTCGGTGCCGAGGGTGGCGGTGCCACCGTAGTGGAAGGTCCGCATCGTCAACTGGGTACCGGGTTCTCCAATCGACTGGGCGGCGATGATACCCACCGCTTCACCGATCTCGACCATGCGCCCGGTGGCGAGCATCCGTCCATAGCAGAGCTGACAGACACCGCGCTCGGTCTCACAAGTTAGCGCCGAACGAATGCGCACGCGCTCGATGCCCGCCTCCTGGATCTGGCTGGCAAGGGTTTCCGTGACGTCCGTGTTCACCGGGCAGATCTGAGTGTCCTCGATGGGATCGTAGATGTCTTCAGCGGCGACCCGCCCGACGACGCGGTCACGCAACTGTTCAAGGATCTCGCCGCCTTCGCTAATGGCCGACACGTCGATGCCGTTCTCGGTGCCGCAATCATGCTCGACAACGATCACGTCCTGCGCCACATCTACCAGCCGCCGCGTCAGATAGCCGGAGTCAGCGGTTTTGAGCGCGGTGTCAGCGAGGCCCTTGCGCGCACCGTGAGTCGAGATGAAGTACTGCAACACCGAGAGTCCCTCGCGGAAGTTCGCGGTGATCGGCGTCTCCATGATCTCGCCCGATGGTTTCGCCATCAGACCACGCATACCGGCGAGCTGGCGCACCTGCTCGCGGGATCCGCGCGCTCCCGAGTCGGCCATCATGAATATCGGGTTGAACTCCCCGGACTCCTCGTTCAGCGATGACATCTCGACGAACATCGCCTTGGCCACGTTCTCAGTGACCTGGTGCCAGATATCGACGATCTTGTTGTGCCGCTCACCAGCGGTGATGAGGCCCTTGCGCCGTTGCTCTTCAACCTCGTCGACTTCGCTATAGGCCTGATCAAGCTGGCCCTGCTTGCTCTCCGGGATCACCATGTCGTCAGACGACAGGGAGAGGCCCGACCGGGTGGCGTATTCGAATCCGATCTCCTTGAGCTCATCGAGGAGCTCGACGGTAGGCTCGTGGCCCATCCTCATGAACGAATAGGCGACCAGGTTCTGCAGCCCCTTCTTACGGAGCTGGCCGTTCATGAACGGCATCTCCTCCGGCAACTGCATGTTGAAAAGCACGCGGCCGACGGTGGTCTCCAGGAGCATGTTCTCGACCTCGATCATGTCGGCGTGGAGAATGTCCTGGCTGCCTCCCTGGGCGACGAGATCGATCAGGCTGCCCGAGAATCGCAGTTGGATTGGTGCCTGGGTGCCCAACACCCCCGCGGTGTACGCGAGGAATACCTCTTCGGCGGTGGCGAAGGTCTTGCCACCACCCTTGGCCCGATAGTTTTCGGTCGTCAAATAGTAAATACCGATCACCATGTCCTGGGATGGCACCGCCAACGGCCGGCCGCTTGCCGGTGACAGGATGTTGCGGGCCGACATCATCAGGACGTGGGCCTCCAGCTGCGCCTTCGGCGAAAGCGGCACGTGCACAGCCATCTGGTCGCCGTCGAAATCGGCGTTGTAGGCCGCACAGACGAGAGGGTGGATCTTGATCGCCTTGCCCTCGACCAGAACCGGCTCGAAGGCCTGGATGCCGAGGCGGTGAAGGGTCGGCGCACGATTCAAGAGCACCGGGTGCTCCTTGATCACGGTTTCGAGAGCGTCCCACACCTCCGGGGTCTGGAACTCGACGAGCTCCTTGGCCATCTTGATGGTGGTCGCGAGTTCGCGTTTCTCCAGCTCCCGATAGACGAATGGTTTGAAGAGCTCGAGGGCCATCTTCTTGGGCAGACCGCACTGGTGGAGCTTGAGCTCCGGGCCGACCACAATGACCGAACGTCCTGAGTAATCGACTCGCTTGCCGAGCAGGTTCTGGCGGAACCTGCCCTGCTTGCCCTTGAGGTTGTCCGACAACGACTTGAGGGGCCGATTGTTGGAGCCCTTGATGACGCGACCGCGGCGTCCGTTGTCAAAGAGGGCGTCGACGGCCTCCTGTAGCATCCGCTTTTCGTTGCGGACGATGACCTCGGGCGCGCGCAGATCGAGGAGCTTCTTGAGCCGATTGTTGCGGTTGATGACCCGCCGGTAGAGATCGTTGAGGTCTGAGGTCGCAAAACGACCGCCATCGAGCGGCACCAGCGGTCGCAGCTCCGGCGGTAGAACCGGGATGACCTCGAGGATCATCCACTCCGGACGGTTGCCAGAACGGCGGAGAGCCTCCACCAGTTTGAGTCGTTTGGCCGCCTTCTGCCGGCGCATGATCGCAGTCTCGGTGCGCATGACCATCCTCAGCTCGGCCGCCATTTCGTCGAGATCGAGGCGTTCGAGGTGCGCACGGACCGCCTCCGCACCCATCTGCGCGACGAACGCCTCGCCATAATCCTCCTTCGCCTGCCGGTATTCTTCCTCGGTCAGAACCTGCTGGTCCTCGAGCTCTGTGTCGCCGGGATCGACGACCACGTAGGCCTCGAAGTAAAGCACCCGCTCGAGCTGGCGCATCGTCATATCCAGAAGGAGGCCAATACGCGACGGCAGTCCTTTGAAGAACCAGACGTGGGAGACCGGAGCGGCAAGCTCGATGTGGCCCATCCGCTCGCGGCGAACCTTGGATTTCGTGACCTCAACGCCGCACTTGTCACAGACGACGCCGCGGTACTTCATCCGCTTGTATTTGCCGCAGAGACACTCCCAGTCGGTTACCGGGCCAAAGATTTTGGCGCAGAACAGACCGTCCCGCTCGGGTTTGAAAGTACGGTAGTTGATGGTTTCAGGCTTAATGACCTCGCCGTGTGACCACGACCGAATCTTTTCGGGACTCGCCAAACCCAACCGAATCGCGTTGAAATCGTTGAGGGGTTTGGGCTTTTCGAAAAAGCTGCGCACTTCGCTCAGGCTTGAACGCTCCATAGTTTTCACCCCTCTCACTCGTCGTCCTGCTGCAATAGCTCGACATCGAGGCCGAGCGCCTGCAGCTCACGAACTAACACGTTGAAGGACTCCGGCAATCCCGGTTCCTCGGGTACCTGCCCTTTGACAATCGCCTCGTAGACCTTGGCCCGCCCCTCGACATCGTCCGACTTGACGGTCAGGAGCTCCTGCAGCGTGTGCGCGGCGCCGAAGGCCTCCAGCGCCCACACCTCCATCTCACCCAACCGCTGGCCACCGAATTGGGCCTTACCACCCAGCGGCTGCTGGGTGATCAGCGAGTAGGGGCCGATCGAGCGGGCGTGGATCTTGTCGTCGACCAAGTGGCTGAGCTTGAGCATGTAAATGTAACCAACCGTCACCCGTTGTTCGAACGCCTCGCCAGTGACACCGTCATACAGGAGGCTCTTGCCATCCTCAGGAAGGCCGGCCTTCTCCAGCATTGCTCGGATCTCATCCTCGTTGGCGCCCTCGAAGACCGGCGTCGCGAAGCTCATTCCGAGTTCGTGGCCGGCCCAGCCGAGATGGGTCTCGAGGATCTGACCGACGTTCATTCGCGACGGCACCCCGAGCGGGTTGAGAATGATTTCGACCGGAGTCCCATCGGGCAAGAAAGGCAGGTCTTCTTCGGCGAGGGTCTGTGAGATCACACCCTTGTTTCCATGACGACCGGCCATCTTGTCACCTACCTGAAGCTTCCGCTTCATGGCGATAAAGACCTTGACCTGTTTGATCACGCCGGGAGGAAGATCATCACCCTGCCGCAGGAGTTCGATCCGTTCCCGGTTGATTTGCTCGAGGACCTCGACCTGCGACTCGGCCTGGCGGGTAATCAACCGCACCTTGTCGAGGAGAGATGCTTTCTTGAGCGGAAGATTCTTGATCTGCGAAATCTTGAGTCGTCTCAGAGCCTCCGCCGTGATTTTTTTGCCCTTGCCGACCAGGACCTCACCGCCCTTGCGAACCGCAACTTCCTCGGCCACCAACTTGCCCACGAGCAGCCGTTCGATTTTGGAATCGCGAACTTCAAGAATGATCCGCTTCTCGTCTTCTGAGTTGGTGCGGATACGCTCGATCTCTTCGTTTTCGATCGTCAACTGGCGAGAATCCTTGTCGACGCCCTTGCGGGCGAAGATCTGCACCCCAACGACCACGCCCTCGATGCCCGGCGGGCAGCGCAGCGACGCGTCTCGAACATCACCCGCCTTTTCACCAAAAATGGCGCGGAGCAGCTTCTCCTCCGGGGTCAACTGGGTTTCGCCCTTTGGCGTTACCTTGCCGACCAGGATCGAACCCTGCCGCACCTGGGCGCCGACGTGAATGATGCCAGCCTCATCCAAGTGAGCGAGCGCCGATTCGGAGACATTCGGGATGTCGCGGGTGATTTCCTCCGGTCCCAGCTTGGTGTCCCGGGCCGAAGTTTCGTACTCCTCGATATGGATTGAAGTGTACTTGTCGTCCTTGACCAGACGTTGCGAGACGACAATTGCGTCCTCGAAGTTGTAGCCGCGCCACGGCATGAACGCCACCAGGATGTTGTGGCCGAGGGCGAGCTCACCTCTCCGAGTATTGGGGCCGTCAGCCAGCACCTGGCCCTTGACCACCTGTTGGCCCTCGTCCACCAGAGGCTTCTGGTTGATCGAGGTGTTCTGATTGGAACGCCGGAACTTGGTCATCTGATAGATGTCAGCCCCGAACTCGCCCTCACCTTCATCCTCGACCCGGACGATGATTCTTTGACAATCAACCTTGTCGACAACGCCGGCCCGCCGGCAGACCACCACCGCTCCGGAATCCTCGGCGACCACCGATTCCATGCCGGTGCCAACAACCGGCGCCTCTGGCTGAACCAGCGGCACCGCCTGGCGCTGCATGTTCGAACCCATGAGGGCGCGGTTGGCGTCGTCGTGCTCGAGAAAGGGAATCAGCGAGGCTGCCACCGACACCACCTGCCGCGGCGACACGTCGATGAAATCCACCTGATCGCGATCAATGACCAGGAACTCGCCACCGGAGCGGGCGGTGACCTTGTCATCGACCAGTTTGCCCTTGGCGTTGACCCTTGCGTTGGCCTGGGCGATGTTGAGGTTTTCCTCTTCCCACGCCGGCAGGTAGAAGGCGTGGGGCTCACCCCAAGACTCGACCTTTTTGGTCCGTGACCGCCGCACCGTGGCGTTGGCGGCATCGAAGTCCTTGCGCAGCGCTACCTGTCCGAGCTCAAAGTCGGTGTCCCCAACTTGCGTGATCCGGACGTGCTCCTGAACGTTGGCCTTCTCCACCTTCTTGTACGGCGATTCGATATAGCCCATTGGGTTCAATCGCGCGTAGCACGAGAGCGAGGAAATGAGGCCGATGTTCGGGCCCTCCGGGGTCTCGATCGGACAGATTCGCCCGTAGTGGGTCGAGTGCACGTCACGCACCTCGAAACCGGCCCGTTCGCGCGAAAGACCGCCGGGCCCGAGGGCCGACAGGCGGCGTTTGTGGGTGACCTCTGAGAGTGGGTTGGTCTGATCCATGAACTGCGACAGCTGCGAGGAACCGAAGAACTCATCAACCGAAGCCATCACCGGCTTCGAGTTCACGAGATCGCGCGGCATCGCGGAATCGATGTCCGGATGGATGGACATCTTTTCTTTAATCGCCCGCTCCATTCGCACAAGCCCAATACGGAACTGGTTCTCCAAAAGTTCGCCGACCGTTCGTACTCGACGGTTGGCAAGCGAGTCGATGTCGTCGACCCGACCCAGATCCCGGTGGAGCCTCAAGAGGTAGGTCACCAGGTTCATGAAATCATCGACATCAAGGGTCCGCTGATTGGGGTCCTTTTCGAGAGCGAGCTTTGCATTGAACTTGAAACGACCTACGCGGGACAGATCGTACTTGCGTTCGTCGAAAAAGAGCCCATTGAAGAGGGTCGTTGCGGACTCTTCGGTTGGTGGGTCGCCGGGACGCTGGCGACGGTAGATCTCCATCCTCGCCCCCATCTGTGACGTGGTGGAGTCTTTCTCGAGGGTCTGGTGGAGAATTTCACCAACCGGATCCCAATCGGGGAACGCAACGCTGATAGTGTCGATGCCCGCCTCGTCCGCCTGTGCCAGGACATCGTCCGTGACTCTCGCATTCGCGGGGACAATGACTTCTCCGGTCTCCTGATCGACAAGATCGTCGACCACGATGGCACCGATCAGGTCTTCACGGTTGACCGCGACCTTGGCGGGCTTGGCGATCGTGGCCTTTTGAAGCCGCTTGAGCATCGCCTTGTCGAGCGAAAGCCCAGCAAACAAGGTTGGCTCCGCAACCTTGCGGAAGCGAAGAGCCTTCTGCCGCTCATCTTCTACATCGAGAATGCGCGAGTCGAGATGGAGCGTCGCCGAGACCTTTTTGGCGCCGAGCCGAACGTCAAAAACGGTAAGGAAACCACGGAGGATCTGAGAGTTGGTCTCCAGCTCAGGGCTCAGAGAACGCAGGAAGACCGTTCCCGGCAGGCGCCGTTTCCGATCGATCCTGACCCAGAGGATCTGCTTGTTGTCGTACTCGAACTCGATCCAAGAGCCACGATAGGGCACAACCTTGGCGAGGTAGTCGTTGGGACCCTCGAGGGTGAAGAAGACGCCCGGCGACCGGTGGAGCTGGGACACGATGACCCGCTCGGTGCCGTTGATGATGAACGTGCCGGTGTCGGTCATCAGCGGCATCTCGCCGAAGTAGAGCTCTTCTTCTTTGACATCGCGCACTTGCCGGCTGCCGTCCTCCTCGCTATCAAAGGTCACCAATCGAAAGGTCAGCCTCACGGGCACCGCATAGGTCATACCGCGTTCACGACACTCTTCGGACGAGAACGGCAGCCTCAGACCGACCGATGTGCCGCATACGCTACACATTTCGATGCGGTTCTTGTTGGCCTTGCCACAGCTTGGGCAAACGACGGACTCTTCATGCGGATCGCCGGCCTTGAAGCTCGCGCCGCAATGCTCGCAGGTCAGTCGCAAGTGGTGCAGTCCATTCAGACGGCTACAGCGGCATGTCCAGTTCCCGATCTCGTAGCGAACGAACTGCAGCTCACACGTCTCACGGAAGTCGGTGAACGGAAAGATCGAGGATAGGACCGACTGAAGACCGCCGAAAAGGCGTTCCTCAGGCAGCAGATCCATCTGCAGAAATTCCTCGTACGAGGACCTCTGCACCTGGATCATGTTCGGCAGCGGAATCGTGGACGAATGCTTGGAAAAGCTCAGCCGCCCATTGGGGCTCGTGGTCATGGACGTTCCCTCCCGACCAATAGAGACACGGGGAGACATACCCCCCCCGTCATCTCAGTTTGTGGCTCTCAACAGCCAGGAATCGATCGGCGTATCGCGCGTTACTTGATCTCCACTTGGGCGCCAGCCTCTTCGAACTTCTTCTTGACCTCTTCGGCCTCTTCCTTGTTGACGCTTTCCTTGATTTTGCAGGGCGCGCTCTCGACCAATTCCTTGGCCTCCTTGAGACCAAGCGAAGTGACCTCGCGAACCGCCTTGATGACGTTGATCTTTTTGTCGCCGATCGAGTTCAAGACGACGTCGAACTCGGTCTGCTCCTCGACCTGCTCGCCACCGGCGGCGCCGGGGACGGCACCGGCCATCATCACCGGGGCCGCGGCCGCGGCGGAGACCCCGAATTCGTCCTCGAGGGCCTTGACGAGCTCGTTGAGCTCGAGCACGGTCATCCCCTTGATCTCGTCCATCATTTTTTCTAGCTGGGCCATTTTCAGATCCTCCTTAGGATTCTTGAGTTTCTTGAATTTCTTCGGATGCCTGAGCTTCTTCAGGCTCTTCCTCTGAGTCCGGAGCTTCCTCAGCTACCGGAGATTCCTCGGCTTTCTCGGCTACTTCAGGAGCCTCCGCGGCCTTCAGATGCTCCTCGGGTTCCTGAGCATCCTGAACCTCTTCCGGAGCCTCCTCGCCTTTTTCAGCGATCTGCCCGACCACATTCGCAAGATGCTGAATCGGCCCATTCAACGCCACCGCCAAGCGGCGGATGGGTGACTGCAGCAGATACGCCAGCTTGGTGATCAACTCGTCGCGCGACGGAAGCTCGGCGATCTTCTCCGCATCTTTGGCCTCGAGAATCTGTCCCTCGAGAAAGGCCTGCTCGAACTGGAGCTCAGGGTGCTTCTTGATGAAATCCTTCAACACCTTGGCCAGGCCGACGCCGTCACCACCGGTATAGGCAAGCACCTTGGGCCCGGTCAGGAAGGGTGTGATGCCTTCCATTTCTGTCCCCTCGACGGCCAACCGGACAACGGTGTTCTTGACCACCTTGTAGGTCGCGTCAGACTTGCGCACCTCGGATCGAAGTCTATTGACATCGTTGACATTGAGGCCGTGGTTCTCGAGGAGGAACAGCGTCGTGACGCCGTCCAGGTTCTCGCGAAGCAGCAACGACTGCTCGTGTTTCTGCTCTTTCGTGAGCATCTTCCTCCTCCTACTTCATATCGAGGCTGACCAGGTCGACCTGGACGCCTGGACCCATGGTTGAACACAGGTAGACGGTGTGCACGTAGCGACCCTTGGCGGTCGCCGGTTTTGCCTTCTGCACTGCGGTGATCAGGCTCCGAGTGTTCTCGACGAGATTTTCGTGGGAGAAGCTGACCTTGCCCACAGGGGCGTGGATGATTGCGGTCTTGTCGACCCGGAACTCCACCTTTCCGGCCTTGATGTCGGAAACCGCGGACCCGACGTCGGCGGTCACGGTCCCCGCCTTCGGGTTCGGCATCATCCCACGTGGACCGAGAACCCGGCCGACCTTCGAAAGGTTCCTCATCATGTCGGGCGTCGCGACGATAGCGTCGGTGTCGAGCCAGCCGCCCTGAATTTTCTCGACCGCCTCATCACCGGAGAGCACAAGGTCGGCGCCCGCCTCTTCGGCCTCTTTCTGAGCGGGGCCCTCGCACACCACCAACACCCGAAGGCTCTTGCCGGTGCCGTGGGGCAAAACCACCGTGCCACGCACCATCTGGTCCGCATGCCGTGGGTTGACTCCGAGACGTAGTGCGATCTCGACGGTCTCGTCGAAGGAGGCGTAGGCTGATTCCTGCACCAACCCGACGGCCTCTTCGAGCGGATATGGTCGGCGCTCCAGTTTGGCGGCCGACTCGCGGTACTTCTTTCCCTTATTAGCCACCGACCACCTCCTCGACCGCTTCCTCCGGCTCTTCGAGCTCGATGATCCCAGAGACCGCACCGATTTCAATGCCCATCGACCGCGCCGTGCCGAGAATGATCTGGACCGCGGCATCGAGCGACTCGGCGTTAAGATCGGGCATTTTCGTCTTGGCGATCTCCTCCACCTTCGACATGGTCACGGTACCGACCTTGATCCGGTTCGGCTCACCCGAGCCCTTATCGAGGCCGCAGGCCCGCCGTAAAAGGAACGATGCCGGCGGGGTTTTGGTGATAAAGGTGTAGGTACGGTCCGCAAAGACCGTGACTACGACCGGAATAATGATCCCCTGGTCCTTCTGCGTGCGGGCGTTAAACGCCTTACAGAAGTCCATGATGTTGAGACCGTGTTGCCCCAATGCCGGGCCCACGGGCGGGGCCGGAGTGGCCTGCCCACCGGGCAAGTGGAGCTTGATCTGTCCTATGACTTTCTTTGCCATCGCTACTCCTCAAACGACCTTCTGCACTTGGCTGAATTCCATTTCGACCGGGGTTTCACGTCCGAAGATCGTGACCATCACCTTGAGGGTCGATCGATCGAGGTTGACCTCCTCGACGACGCCGTTGAACGAGGCGAAAGGCCCGTCAGTGATCCGAATTTGCTCACCCTTCTCGTACATTTCCGTGGGTCGCGGCTTTTCTTGGGTCGCAACCGACTGGTGGAGGATCTGATTGACCTCTTCTTCGGTGAGCGGAGTCGGCTTCTTGCCGGCGCCCACGAAACCGGTCACCTTGGGCGTGTTACGCACCAAGTGCCAGCCGTCGTCGGTCATCTCCATTTCCACCAACACATAGCCAGGGAAGAACTTCCTTCTGACCTCTCGCTTCTTGCCGTTCTTCATCTCGACGACGGTCTCAGTCGGAACTTGCACCTCGCCGAAGAACTCCTCCATGCCGAGCGCCTCAATCCGCTGTTCGAGGGTCTTTTGAACACGGTCCTCGAAACCCGAGTACGTGTGGATGATGTACCACTGCTTTGCCATGGAAATCAACTCCCTACGCGAAGACCCTGAACAAGTCAAAGAGCTCGTTTCTCAAGAGCAAGAACACGAGATCACAAAGATAGAGGTAGATGCCGAAGATGAAGGACGCGATCACCACCACGGTTGTCGTGTTGATCACCTCCTGCTTGGTCGGCCATGAGACCTTCTTGGTCTCGACTGCGACCTCGGAGAGAAAGGTTTTCAGGCGTTTCCACCACTGCATACGGGCGACTCCAGTCGAACGAATTTGGCAGGCCAGGAGGGACTCGAACCCCCAACAACCGGTTTTGGAGACCGGGACTCTACCGATTGAGCTACTGGCCTACGCGGAAAAATCTCACGCACCACACCCCTGAGGAGGCATCTCTGTCTTCCCGAGCGGCGAAATGCGGCAAGCCGCGAGGCTTCAACCCCTACTCCAGGATGTCCGTGATGGAGCCCGCACCGACTGTGCGGCCGCCTTCACGAATGGCGAAGCGCAAGCCCTTCTCCATCGCGATCGG
>RCNC010002610.1_pt1 | contig 11991 bp, 8 predicted proteins | sample 2041301 | NCBI WGS metagenome assembly RCNC01 (sample SAMN09708231, study PRJNA481090) | Marine sediment metagenome, whole genome shotgun sequencing project. | biome: marine sediment; feature: ocean; material: sediment; isolation source: Sewage treatment plant 13A marine sediment (STP13A) ... | reverse complement strand
GGGTTATAGCAATCAGAACCAGTCAAAGATGAATATATCTTTGAACAGTCTCGACGAATACGTTCGCGACCTGAGTGCAGCGGTTGCTACGCGTGAGCCTGACTACGAGAAAATCGGAGTTAAGGTCGATGGCGAGTATCGACAACTGAATGCGAACAGGCTGCAGATCGAAAACGAGTACTACAGTTCTGTTCGACCGAAACGCGTTGCGAAGTCCGGTGAACGACCGACTGCAGCCCTTCGTCGTGATGGTATTGAGTACGTTGAGATCCGCTCACTCGATCTTAATGTCGATGATCCCGCTGGCATCAATCAGAATACGATGCGTTTCGTTGAAGCATTCTTGATCTATTGCCTGATCGAAGAGAGTCCGCCGTTGTGCGAGGACTCGCTGAATGAAACCAAACACAATCAGGCGATGACTGCGAAGCAAGGGCGCGATCCCGAATTCAAGCTGCAGCGAGACGGTGATTTGGTCGCGCTAAAGATCTGGGCCAGGGAAATTCTTGACAACGTCATGGGAATCGCGGAATGCATCGATCGGCAGGAAGGGTGTGCTAGTTATGCCGACTCAGTACGCATAATGCAGGGACTGGTTGCCGATCCTGACGAAACTCCATCGGCGCGGGTACTTGAGAAACTTCGTTCAGAGAACTGCAGCTTTTTTGAGTTGGCACTGTCTCTGGCAGAGGGCCATCGAGACTATTTTGCAGCGATCACACCACTGTCGGATGAGCGCCAGGCACAATTTGCGCGCGAAGCCAGCGAGTCCGTTGCCAGGCAGAAAATTATCGAAGCCGGCGATGACATTAGTCTCGATGAGTACCTGGCGACTTATTTCAGCTCGGAGTCCTAGAAAGGCAACGGCGTACCGTTTGCATATGCAAACTCCCGATGCAGGCCTTGCAGTCTCTTCGTCATGCTTCCCAAAGTTCCGCTACCGATTTTGCGACCATCTGCTTCCAGCACCGGCGTGAGTTCGCCCATCGTTCCCGATGTGAAAACTTCGTCGGCACAATAGAGCTCGGTAATTGAGAGACGGCACTCAGCGGCTGGAATACTCTCTGCGGTGCAAATGTCGAGAATCATGCGGCGTGTTAGTCCAGGCAGGCAGGCATCGGCAAAGGGTGTAAGCACCTGACCGTTGCGGACGATGAACAGGTTGGTGTCGTTGGTCTCAGATACAAAACCATCGATGTCGAGCATGACAGCACTGTCGACACCGGCAACGTTCGCCTCGATCGAGGCAAGAATATTGTTCAACAGGTTGTTGTGATGGATCTTTGAGTCGAGACATTGCGGTGTATTGCGACGTGTTGAGGCCGTAATGACACGAATACCGTCGTCGGAGTACACCGGCGGTTTCCATTCAGCAAGAACAATCAGGCAGCAACCCGATTGATTGAAGCGAGGATTCATTCCTGAGGTTACTTTTTCCCCGCGCGTTAGCGTCAATCGAATATGTGCTTCATCGCGCATAGCATTTGCTTCGAGCGTGCCGAAAATTGCGTCGCGAACTTGTTCGCTTGATGGGACCGCCTCGAACGCCAGCGACTTCGCGGAATCTTGCAAACGTTGCAGGTGACCTTCGAGCTCTGCAATTCTTCCTTTATAGACGCGCAAGCCTTCCCAAACCGCGTCACCACCTTGTACTGCACTATCGAAAACCGACACTTTGGCCTCGTTGCGCGCTAGTAACTTGCCGCCTACATGCACGAGAATGTCACGATTTCGAGGGTCTGGAATATTCAAAGCTTAATCTCCTTAGTTCGGCGCACGAATGGCGAGCGCGAATAGTTTGTCATACCACGGTCGGCACTCGTCCAGGAGTCTCTCAAGGGCGACGGGAAAGTGATTTTTTGCCTGGTAACTCGAAAACCCGGTGCTCTTGTGTACAGCTTGATACCAGTGTTTCGCCCAGATACCGTCTTGGGGTCGCGGACCGGCGGGCCAATGCAACATACCTTGCTCAAATGTCAGCTCCAGTGCGTCGCAGAGTTGTCGCAACACAGCTTCAGGACCGAGCAATAGTTCACGCGAGTCCAGAACAATAGCCGCTTGTCCATTCGAGCGGAGATCCTGCAACAACTGCCACTGTCTCTTGAGTCCCGTATCGTCGAGAGTCGCGTGCGGAAGCTGCACGGTAAGCGACGGCAGCATTTCACGCGGATCGCGAATTAAGAAGATGTTGCTGGTCTGCTCGAGAAAGCGCAGGTCGATCTGCACCAGGTGGTGGGCCATGTGTTTTACGAATAAGGTCGTTGCGCGAGACTTCGTGGACTCCTCGATAAGGTCCCGCATGACCGCGTCGGCATCGCAATTCATGGCGGCGACTATTTCTTCGCGACCAGGGTGTTCGGCGCCCGTAACGCGTAAGTAATGTCCATATAGAGGCTCATCAACAACGCGCACGTCATCGCGTTGCGCGAAACTGTACATCAGGGCCGTCGAAACATTTCTCGGCCCGGACCAAAGGCATATTGGAGGCGGCACGATATCGTTCAATGTACTTTAGGTGATGGTGGTCGGCGGATTGTACAGTGCGGAAAAGCTGCCGAAAAGTCTGAAAATTTAGGCGCTTAGCGACTACTACGAGGCCGAAACAGCAGTTTTGTTGTGCGCTGTGTCACAAATTCGCAGGCGACAGTGTGACCGCAGAGGCAACTTATCTAAACTTGGCTCAGGCTAAATGGATATGACATTGCTAAAGACTTTTATTATTGGAATCTTTCTTGGTGCTGCAGCTTGCGCTGCGGGCTTGTACTTCGTGCCGCTTGTAGATCAAGTGCGCGAGCGTTCCATCATCGATGTAACACCGAACGGCGGCAACAAGGAAGTATTCCACGCCAATATTCCCGATGATCGAATCATGATCGGAGCGGCGAATCAGTCACCAACCGTGCCACTGGGGCTGAATTGGCCAAGCGACGAATTCCTGGCGAATACACGCGCCGAGCTATTCAAGGTTCGTAATGCAGACGACATCGTGGTTGGCGTTGCAAGTCGTATTGCCGCAGCCAGCGAAGACGGTGAAACCGTTGAGTGGGCAGTGCACCTGCCGGCGCGAGGATCTATCTACGTCCTGATGCAGCCAAAAGGCCTGGAAGATAGTTTTCGTCTCGGTGATCTGCGCGCTGGAACCAGAGAATTCTCGGGTTGGACAGGAGCAGTTTCAGAACGATGGGTAGTCGATTCATCGGGTACAGAATACGCTCCTTCAGGAAAAATCGAGCTGACCACCCGGTTTGTTGCTATTGCGGAGGATGAGTCGTGATTAAGTATCTCGCAGTACTCGCCGCCGGCATATCATTGGGCATGGTCACGATTGCGACCGTGGTTTTCTATAACCCGATGGTGGGTTCGAATAACTTATCGCCACTAGCCGTGACAGATAACGAAGTCGTACATCTGAGCTACTCCGTCGCATCAAAAGATGCGTTGGTCTATACCAATAATGGTGAATCGCAGGTGGCTCCAAACCCGAACAAAGTATTGCAATTATGGGAGCCGACCGTTCGCCTCACGACAGTATCAGCCAATGTAATGGCAGATAGTCGCGGGCGCCCCGTGGGTCTCGGTATCAAGTTAGCCTCGGAATCCAAAGAATCCAGCGCGCTGGACGGCAAAGCACTCGTCAATAGTGTGTGGCACATCTATCTTCCGGAGCGCGGCAGCGTGTTCGTCGAACAATCGGAAAATTACTGGAGCTACATTCAGGACATCGTGGTTCCGGCGTATAGAAGTACAGGCGACAATTGGCGAGGAACGTGGCTTAGTAATATTTCGGACGGTCCCGGCGCGCTTGGCACTGCAGTAGTCGCTGGTGGTAGCGGTCAGTTTGCAGGTGTAGACACTGTTGCTGTTGAAGCATTGTCCGCGAAAGCGTACTCAGTTGAGCTTGGCCCTGTAGCGATGACCGGTGAGTTGTCAATCGAACTGCCGCGTGTGGTCGAATCGATTACTGAGGATCAGCTAGTTTCGCAGGATCAATAATCGTCTTATTAGCGATTAGAGACTTGGCTTGCATGAAGTCTCGAGGCGAATTTGTTGCATCGACCGCGATCAAGGCACCGTCTCTCAGATAGAAGCACGAAAACTTGTTGTTACTTTGCTCGCCTCGTATGACGACTTGATCATAACCTTCGGACAAACCGGCAATTTGCAGTTTTAGATCGTATTGATCCGACCAAAACCATGGAACTTGTGAATAGTGGTCCTCAATGCCGCAAATATTGTTTGCGGCTGTCTTGGCTTGTTCAAGTGCATTGTGAACCGACTCAAGTCGTATACGACGCTCATAAATAGCGCTGGGATGGGAACTACAATCGCCGATCGCGTAAATATCCGGGTCGCTGCTCTGGCAGCGGTCATCGACGGCGATGCCATTGTCTATTCTCAGGCCCGCAACCTCTGCTAATTCGTAATTCGGCACGATGCCCGCACCGATAATGACAAAGTCGGCCGCAAGCAGATCTCCATCTCCAACTTCGACCGCAGAAACGCGATCATCGCCATGTATCGCCTTGAGGCCGGTCGACAGCATGAACTCGACGCCGTGGCGTTCATGCTGTTCTTGATAGAAGGCTGAAACCTGCGGTGAAACAACACGACGCATCACTCGGTCTGCCATCTCCACTATCGTTACATGCAGACCCAGTTGTCGACATACAGCGGCCACTTCGAGGCCGATATAACCGGCACCAATAATAACGACCTTCTTATCTACAGCGATGTTGCTGCGGATACTGTTTACGTCGTCGATGCCGCGCAAATAGAAAACACCGGCTAACTCTGCTCCCGCCACCGGGATCTGGCGCGCACGTGAGCCGAACGCCAGAACAAGCTTGCTGTATGCAATCGTCCGGCCGTCGTTCGTGCTTAACGATCGTTTGCCCGGATCAATATTGGTGACACGGGTACTAAGGTGTAGGTCTATGTTGTCGTCGTCGTAGAAGGTCGCTGGTTTGAAATGCAGGCGTTCTGCATCTAATTCACCGGCGAGGTATTTCTTGGACAGCGGCGGCCTTTGATAAGGGAGATATGGCTCGTCACCAATCAAGACAATCCGACCGCCGTATTTTTGCCGCTTCAGCGAAGCAACAACTTGTCCGGCAGCATGGCCGGCGCCCGCAATTACGACAGTATCAGTCAAGAATAATATACTCGGTTTGAAAAACTAGACCGCTTGCAACGGCCACAGTATCGGCAGCAGCACCATCACGGCGATGAAGACGACGATTGTAAGTGGTACGCCAACTTTTAGGTAATCAACGAAGCGATAGCCGCCCGGGCCCATAACGAGAATATTTGCAGGGTGCGAAATCGGACTGGTGAAACTTGCCGAGGCTGCCATCGCAACGGCCATCATCGCCGTCTCGGGCTGCAAGCCCATATCGGCCATTGCTGACAAGACGATAGGCGACATCAAAACGACCAGAGCCGCTGTCGGTATTATCATCGTCGCCATCGCAGTCAGTATGTAAAGACCCATAATCACCGGCCACGGGCCTGCATCACCGAGCAATAACATGACCTGATCGGCGATAAAGGTGGCCGCGCCGGTCTCCTGCATAGCCGTGCCGAGTGGCAACATGCCGGCGATAAGAAATATTGCACGCCAATCGATCGCGCGATATGCCTGCTCCATGTTCAGGCACCTCGTCAACACCATCAGACTGCCGCCGACAACGGCGGCTATGGAGATCGGCGCATAACCGAGCATCACGGATAGCACGACGCTGAACATGATAAACGCCGCCAGCGGCGCTCGCCGTGTGTCGGGTGGTTTTTGACCAAGCGGCGTGAGTACCAGGAAGTCGGAATCCGACGACAGCAGCTGCAAACGGTCACGTGGACCCAACAGTAGCAAGCCATCGCCAATTTGCAGCGTCTCTTCGGCGAGCTCGACGCCGATCGTCTCACCTTCGCGCCAGATACCGGCGAGTTCGATACCGTAGCGCTCACGAAAATTCAGCTCTCCAACCGTGCGGCCGGCGAGCGAGCTGCGCGGGTGCAGTGTCGCGTCCAGCAAGGTAAGTCGCTCTGAATCGAACGCGCCCAAGTTAGACGGAACGCTGGTTTCGATCTCGATTTCCTGCAAGCCGCGAAGTACTTCCAGGTCGCCGACCTGCCCTTCCAGGAGGAGCAGATCACCGCCATCGAGTTCTTCTTCGCCGCCGGGCATTACGTTGAGAGTGCCGTCGCGGAAAATCGCGACCACGCGGAAATCAAAAACGTCGGCGAGGCGACTTTTGCCTAATGTTGCCGTGGCAAGCTCGCTGCTCTTGGGCAGCCGCACCACGAACATGCGCTCCTCAGTATGGTACTCCGCCGCCAGCCGTTCCGGCGTTAGAACTTCGGTCTCGCTGAAGTCTGAAAATTTCCCCAATGCCTCGATAGCGTCCAGCTCGCCTTGTACCAGTACGCGTTCGCCACTGCGAAGCGGAACATACGGCAGGTTTGTCAGTCGATAGCGATCGTCACGACGCAGACCGACGACCGCGACATTAAAGCGGGTGCGAAATGCGGCGTGGCGCAGTAACTCGCCAATTAGCGGCGAAGTATCTGAAATAGTGACTTCGGCGTAGGCCACTTTTGCGGCGACCATCGATTTTAGAACGGGTGTCTCGCGCTCGATGACGAGGTCGCTCCAACGTCGCAGTTCGCGAAACTGATCCAGGCGACCCTGAACCAAAATACCATCGCCGCCGCGCAATCTGGTTTGACGGCCGGGCAGGGTGTTGCTGCGTCCGTCGCGAACCATCGCCAGGATAATCATGCTGGTAGACGCGCCAATGCGACTTTCGGCCAAGGTCTTGCCGACCAGAACTGAATGGTGCGGGATGCGCAGCATGAAAGAATGCTCATGCAGTTTGTAGCGTGACCGTAAGCTGCGCTGACTGACCTGCTTGTCACGCTTATCGTGGTGACTGGGCAGTAGAAACCGACCGACTATGGCGACGAACACGACACCGATGATCATGACAGCGGCACCAATTGGCGTGAAGTCGAAGAGTTTGAAAGGCGCGCGACCGCTTTGTGCAAGTGCTTCGCTGATCAGAAGATTCGGTGGTGTACCGATCTGCGTCATCAGGCCGCCAAGTAGGGTCGAATACGCCAGGGGCATCAATAATCGCGACGCAGGTATGCGCGTGCGACGCGCAACGTCGACGACGACTGGCAGCATCAGTGCTGCTACGCCAATGTTGTTCATAAACGCTGACAGAACCGCGCCCGTGATCATGATGACGAGAATCAATTGCGTCTCGCGCTTGCCGCCGGCACGCATCACCTGGCGCCCGATAATGTCGGCGATGCCGGTGCGGGTTAGTCCCTCACTGAGGATGAACATGGCCCAGACGGTAATGACGGCGCTGTTGGAGAAGCCTGCGAAAGCTTGTTCGGTATTGACGACGCCGAAAATCGCCAGCGCTCCGAGCACCAGTAAGGCGACCAGATCCATACGAATGACTTCGCTGACAAACAGGATCAGCGAGACGATTAGTACGCCGAGTACGATCGCGATTTCGGTCGTCATTCGTTCATGTCTGCAGTCTGAAGAGGTTCCTGAATGGGGCTATGGGTAATTTATACTGGATTTCTGAGTAATTACTTGTAAATCCATCCAGTACTGTATAAAAATACAGCTCTTTCTCTCGAGGTCATACAGTGCAAGCGGCAGAGCGAATCGACGATTATCTGGACATGCTAAACCCGGCGCAAAGGCAGGCCGCGGAGTACGGTGCGCTGGATCAGAGCAATGCATTTCGCGCCGGACCCCTTTTGGTGATCGCTGGCGCCGGTACCGGTAAGACCATGACCCTGGCGCACCGGGTCGCTCATCTGATTATTTCTGGCGTCAGTCCGGAGCGTATTTTGCTGCTGACCTTCACTCGTCGAGCGGCTCAGGAAATGATGCGTCGCGTGGATGCCATCGTCAGACAGGCGATGGCCGCGAATGACTCGACGTCTCTGCCAGCCGGCGTATTGCCATGGTCGGGTACTTTTCATTCCATCGCGAATCGTCTGCTGCGGCGCTATGCGGCAAACCTGGGTCTCGATCCAGGGTTTTCAATACTCGATCGAGGTGATGCGGCAGACGTACTGGATGTCGCTCGCCACGAATTGGCCTTGTCGAAAAAATCGCGGCGGTTTCCAAAAAAAGACACTTGCCTGGCTATCTACTCACGTTGTGTAAATACACAAAAGCCGATATTGGACGTGCTCAATGAGACCTATCCCTGGTGCCTCGATTGGGAATCTGAGTTGCGTGAGTTGTTTCGTCTTTACGTTGCGCGCAAACAGCAAAATCAGGCGCTCGACTACGATGACTTGCTGTTGTACTGGAATCATCTGGTCGCCGAAGAAGAGTTCGCCAGCGAGATTGGATCATGGTTCGACCATGTTCTCGTTGATGAGTATCAAGATACGAACCTGGTACAGGCGCAAATACTGCGCGCGCTCAAGCCACAAGGTGATGGCGTCACAGTCGTCGGCGATGATGCGCAATCTATTTATTCATTTCGTGCCGCGGAAGTTGAAAACATACTGGGCTTCCCCGATCAATTCATGCCGACCGCACAGGTAATTTCTCTGGAGCAGAATTATCGTTCTACGCAGCCTATTCTTGATTCGGCAAACCTGCTGATCGCTGAAAGCGCACGGCAGTATAAGAAGAATTTGTTTTCGGACCGCAAGGATGGTGCCAAACCGGCCTATGTCACCGTCGAAGATTCCGATGCCGAAGCAGAATTCGTCGTTGAGTCGATTCTTGGCAATCGCGAGAAGGGGCTGCGACTAATGGACCAGGCCGTGCTGTTTCGCGGCTCACATCATAGCGACAGACTGGAACTTGAATTGCTGCGGCGCAACATTCCCTACGTTAAGTACGGTGGCCTCAAGTTTCTGGAAGCCGGCCACGTTAAAGATATGTTGTCCGTTCTCAAGTGGGCAGAGAACCCGAAGAACGAAGTGGCTGCATTTCGCGTACTAAAATTACTGCCTGGTATGGGGCCATCCAATGCATCGCGCTGTTTCGAGCATTTGAGCATTGCAGATTTTCAGTTTGGCGCGCTGCAACACTTTCGACCGCCGGCAGCCGTAGCAGCAGAATGGCCGGCCTTTTGTAACTTGCTGAGTTTGTTGTCGGCCGAAGCGGCAGACACGGAGTCGTGGCAAACGCAGCTGGCACAAGTGCGGCGCTGGTATCAGCCACACCTGGAACGCATTTATGACGGACTGGATACTCGCGAAGCAGATCTGGAACAGCTAGAGCAGATATCCGGTCGTTACCCGACCCGAGAGAGATTTCTTACGGAATTGACCCTCGACCCACCTAACGCTGCGGGTGACCTGGCCGGAGATCCTTTGCTCGATGAGGATTATCTGGTGCTGTCTACGGTGCATTCATCGAAGGGTCAGGAGTGGGATGCCGTGTACGTGCTGAATGTGTCCGATGGTAATTTCCCCTCCGAATTTGCGACCGGTAAGCCGAAAATGATCGAAGAGGAGCGGCGGCTTCTGTACGTCGCCATGACACGGGCAAAGCAAGAATTGTCGCTTGTCGCGCCGCTCAAGTACCACGTAACGCATCAACATCGTGATGGCGACAAACATGTCTATGGCGCGCGCAGCCGGTTTTTGACTGACGATATGCTGGCAACCTTGCGGCGGGAATTTCGAGGTCGGGATGAGGCAACCTCGAACCGACAAATGCCCCGCACAGACAAACGGGTTGATGTAGCGGCTCGGATACGGGAAATGTGGTAAAAAAAAGGCGGTGGCCCAAAGGGCCACCGCCAACACAACGAAACAAACAGCATAAGGGATTTAAGTTTGTTTACGTTTGATCTGTATAGCTTTGATGCACCGACAGCCTGTTTGGTTGCAATTTTGTTCGAACGATTTTGGAATATTGCTGCTATATATGTCGAAATCTAAGTTACCTGTGCAACTATATGCACTCTGCTTATTCGGATAAGGAATATGACCGTGCAAGAACACGTTCGCAAAATTGTTAGCGCCGAAGAATGGCAAACGCGCGTCGACTTGGCTGCGTGTTATCGCATCGTCGCAATGCATGGTTGGGACGATCTTGTCTTCACGCATATTTCGGCACGCGTGCCTGGTCCTGAAGAACACTTTCTGATCAATCCGTACGGCATGTTATTCGAAGAGATAACAGCGAGCAGCCTGATCAAAGTCGATCTTAGTGGCGAGAAAGTTGTCGATTCTCCGCACCCGATCAACCCAGCGGGATTCGTTATTCACAGCGCCGTGCATCATGCGAGACAGGATGTTGAATGTGTCTTGCATACACATACCCGAGCGGGCGTTGCCGTATCGGCTCAGGTAGAGGGTTTGCTGCCGTTGTCACAAATCTCTCTTTTCCCATACTCAACGTTGGCGTATCACGACTACGAAGGCATCGCGTTGAATGATGAAGAGAAGCCGCGTCTCGTGGCAGATCTTGGCGAGAAGCACGCTTTGATACTGCGCAATCACGGCTTATTGACAGTCGGCGCAACAATTCCGGACGCATTCCTGATGATGTATGCCTTGGAAACTGCTTGCCAGACGCAAATCATGGCGCAGTCCAGCGGCGCCGCATTGAATCAGGTGGCAGCCCCAATCGTTGCTGGTATTCAGGCTCAAGCGGAGCAGGTAACTCGAGGACTGGGTGGCCAACTCGCGTGGCCGGGCCTATTGCGAAAACTTGACCGGCGCGATCCGTCGTTTCGCGACTAGCGTTGCGCGACTTAGGATAAGAACATCGTATAAGCGGGATTGTCGCTTTCTTCCCAGTGCGCATAGCCAAGTTCGGCGAGATGCGCTTCGAGCTGCTCTGTTTCGTTTTCGGGGACGTCGATACCCGCAAGTATGCGTCCAAAATCGGAGCCGTGATTGCGATAGTGGAACAGGCTGATATTCCAGTCGGTACCGACGGCCTGCAAAAAGTCGATTAACGCACCGGGCCGTTCCGGAAATTCGAAACGAAACAAGCGTTCGTTAGCAATGCCGGACGATGGACCGCCGACCATGTGCCGAATATGCAGCTTGGCCAATTCATTGTCGCTAAGGTCGGCGACCAGATAGTCGGCTGCGCGCAGGGCGGCGAGCAGCTCTTCACGCTCCTTTAAGCCGTCACGCAGTTGCACGCCAACAAAAACATGCGCTTTTCTGTTGTCGTTGTAACGATAGTTAAATTCCGTGATACCGCGACGACCAATAGTCTCGCAAAAGCGCCGAAAACTACCTGGCTCCTCGGGGATTTCGGCGGCAAGAAGCATCTCGGACTGTTCACCAATGGCAGCGCGCTCCGCAATGTGCCGCAGGCGATCAAAATTCACATTTGCACCGCAATTAATCGTGACAAAGGTTTTATCTTTGACTTCGTGCTGTGTCAGATACTTCTTCAAACCAGCGACGGCCAGTCCGCCGGCCGGTTCGACGATCGACCGTGTATCTTCAAATATGTCGCGGATCGCGGCGCAGATCTGATCAGTGTCGACCGTAATGTATTCATCGACGTGCAACTGACAGAGCCGCAGCGTCTCGTCGCCGACACGTTTGACGGCCACACCATCGGCAAATATTCCGACGTGTTCCAGAGTGACGGCATGTCCGGCTGCGACTGAATCACGCATCGCAGCAGAATCCTCCGGTTCAACCCCGATGATTCGAATTTCTGGCCGTAGTGCCTTGATGTAGGTAGCAATGCCGGCGATCAGGCCGCCGCCGCCGATCGGCACAAATACGGCCTCGATGTCACCGTCATTCTGACGCAGAATCTCCGCGCCGATCGTCCCTTGGCCGGCGATCACTAACGGATCGTCAAACGGATGGATGAAAATCAGGCCTTGCTCCTGCATGAGCTCATTTGCGCGTGCAAATGCTTCGTCGTAATTGTCGCCGTGAAGAACGACCTCGCCGCCGAGATTGCGCGCGGCATCGACCTTGATCGACGGAGTGGTCACTGGCATGACGATTACT
>RCNC010002609.1_pt1 | contig 11993 bp, 6 predicted proteins | sample 2041301 | NCBI WGS metagenome assembly RCNC01 (sample SAMN09708231, study PRJNA481090) | Marine sediment metagenome, whole genome shotgun sequencing project. | biome: marine sediment; feature: ocean; material: sediment; isolation source: Sewage treatment plant 13A marine sediment (STP13A) ... | reverse complement strand
CTCTTCCGATCTCTGCCACTTAAATCGAACTCCTGGTATTTTTAGTTTCTTCTTTAACCAGGTAATTTTATGTTTCGATTCCTCCAATGAAATTTGAGACGACCACTGAAAAGGGGTGTGAGGTTTTGGAATAAAAGTTGTTATACTGACGTTGATTTGGCCTTTTCGTCTATTTTCACGGTTAACCGTTTTGAGTCTTTTCACAAGATCGACTATCGCTTCTAAGTCGTCGTCCGTTTCGGTGGGAAGGCCGACCATAAAATAGAGCTTCACAACCTGCCACCCCAATAAAAACGCATCTTTTACCGTGTCTATGATGTCTTTTTCCGTTATATTTTTATTAATCACGTCTCGAAGCCGCTGACTTCCCGCTTCCGGTGCTATTGTAAAGCCGGTTTTTCTGACCTTTTTTACAAGATTCATCAGGTTAGGGGTTAATGTACCCGCTCTTAGGGAAGGAAGGGATATCGCAATGCGGTGATTCGCATACCTGGACATCATGTTTTCCATTAATGGTAAAATACAGCTATAATCCCCTGTACTTAAAGATAAAAGTGATATGTCTTCATAACCGGTTGCAGCAACAGAAGCATCTGAAAGCGAAAGCAGCTTCTTTAAAGATCTTTCACGGACCGGTCGGTATATCATCCCGGCCTGGCAGAACCGGCATCCTCTGGTGCATCCTCTTGATATTTCGAGTCTTAAGCGATCATGAACCGGTTTACCGTATGGAATAATCGGTGTGTCGGGAAAGGGCACTTCATTAAGATCGCCAACAACCGCTTTTTTAATTATATCATAATCCGGATATCTTGGCCTAAGCGTCTGAAAACCATGGTAATCAAATTCCGGATTAAAAAACTCCGGGATATAGACACCTTCAATGTGAGACCATTGTCTCAAAAGGATTTCTTTATCGCGGCTGTTCTCTGCCTTCCATTCAAGCCAGGCCCGGCACATTTTTATGATGACTTTTTCACCGTCTCCAATTACGATGGCATCAAAAAAATCTGCCACCGGCTCCGGATTACATGTACAAGGACCACCTGCAATAACGAATGGGAATGAACTGTCCCGATGTCGCGCCAGAAAAGGAATGCCGGCCAGGTCCAATATGCTGAGTATATTCGTATAATTAAGCTCATAAAGAAGGCTAAAACCGATGATATCAAACTCGTTTAGCGGTTTTTTTGATTCCAGCGAAGCAACCGACAGCCCGGATGATCTGAGATATTCCTCCATATCGGGTGCAGGTGCAAAAACCCTTTCAGCAGCAATTTTTGGGTGGCTGTTAAGGATATGATACAGTATCTGAAGTCCGAAATGAGAGGTTCCAATCTCATATAGATCAGGAAAAGCAAGTGCAAAACATAAGTCTATCTTACTGTGATCTTTTTTAATGGTGTTGATTTCAGAACCTAAATATCGGCTGGGTTGCTCTATCAGGGGTAAGATATCTTGAATGCTTTTTATGCTCATGATATATATTTTCTCAAAAATCACACCTCTTAAATGGCCGACAGAAAACCATGGGTGAAAAATAGGTTGCACTTAATCGTATTATACGGGAGCTGAAAATGCCAGAAATAAAATTGCAAAACAATATACTTATAATTTCAGCGGTTTCCCTTCTTGTTTTGTTTAACCTGTTTTTTATTATCACACCGGCCCTCCTCAACGCTGAAAGTTTGCGCGAAAGTGCGGTTGTGAAAGCCATTCGAAAAGTCAGTCCCGCAGTGGTTAACATAAGCTCGGAGTTTGAGGTTCGCAAGCGTGTAAATCCATTTTACGGATTTGGAATGGATCCTGACTTTGAATCTTTTTTCAGAGACTTTTTCGACCCTGGTTTCGAACAAAAATATAAGCGATCCAGTCTGGGATCCGGAGTCATTATTGATGGCAAACGAGGATTTATTCTTACCAACAAACACGTGATTGTAAAAAGTTCAACCATTACCGTTGCTTTAAAAGACGGGCGTGAGTTCAAAGCACAGATTATAGGTGCAGATCCTGATTCCGATCTCGCCGTATTGCGCATTTCCCCCAAAGGCGATCTCCCGGCTATTGAAATGGGTAATTCCAACAATCTTATGATCGGTGAAACGGTGATCGCCATCGGAAATCCTTTCGGTTTCTCAAACACCGTAACAACAGGTGTTATCAGCGCCACAAATCGGAGTATAAGGGTCGACAATGCATTCTACCATGATTTTATCCAGACGGACGCTTCTATTAATCCGGGAAACAGCGGAGGACCGCTATTGAACATTTATGGTGAGCTTATCGGTATTAATACCGCCATATATGCCAAAGCCCAAGGTATCGGTTTTGCCATACCCATTAACAAAGCCAGAAGGATTGTTACAGACCTTATCAAATACGGAGAGGTTATACCGGCCTGGATAGGTGTTACCGTACAAAATTTGGATCCCGAACTGGCCCAATATCTTAAAGCAACGGCCGCCAAAGGTGTGTTGGTTAAAAAAATTGAAAAGTCTGCTCCTGCCTTTAAAGCCGGCATTCACGAGGGAGATATTATACGATCTGTTGGATCTCGAAAAATTCTTTCTCAAAACGATTTCAATACAGCGATGAGCAATATTTCAGCCGGAGAAGCCATTAATATAACCATATGGAGGGATGGCAAAACGAGAGATGTTTCTGTGAAATCTTCATCCTTTCCAATAGAGCTGGCTTTGGACCTGGCTCACAACATCCTCGGAATCACGGTAAAAAATCTTTCCAAGAAAAATCGTTCTATTTACAAGACACATACACAAGAAGGGGTTGTGATTACAGAAATTAATCGCAATTCATATCTCGCCCGTATCGGCGCCGGGCCCGGGGATGTTATTCGACAGATGGATGAATTAACGATAAAAAATGTTAATGATTTTAAAAAGGCGATTATTAAATACCGCAAAAAAAAGTCATTGCTTATCGTATTACAACGAAAAGACCAGCTTTATAATATAACGATTAATTTATAACTAAAGCTTCGCACCCCAATTCCGAATATTGCTAAAAATTGCTGTTCTGATATGGAGGCTTATGATGAAACGCACAAAAATCTTAAACTTACTTCAATCAAAAATCCCCATCAATCATGTTCTTATAAAGGGTTGGGTCCGAACCCGTCGTGATTCAAAAAGTTTCTCATTTATTGAAGTCAATGACGGATCCTGTCTGAAAAACATTCAGATAATTACAGACAACACCTTGAGTAATTATATTGACATTACCAGACTCTCAACCGGATCTGCCGTTGCTGTTTCCGGCAAACTTTCAGAATCAAAAGGTTCCGGGCAAAAATGGGAGGTTATAGCGGAAACGGTTAAAATTTTAAGTGTCGCCCCCGAAACCTACCCGCTTCAGAAAAAACGTCACACAGATGAATATTTAAGAACCATCGCTCATTTAAGACCTCGAACAAATAAATACGGCGCCACATTTCGAATCCGATCAGAGTTATCATACGCTATTCATAAATTTTTTAGAGACAAAGGGTTTAAATATATCCATTCACCCGTCATTACCGGCTCAGATTGTGAAGGGGCGGGGGAGTTGTTTCGCGTAACAACACTGGCTCTGGATAATTTGCCCTTTATAGACAATAAAACAGACTATACCAAAGATTTTTTTGGCAAAGAGGCAAACCTAACCGTATCCGGACAGTTGTCCGCAGAAATGTTTGCCCTTGCCCTTGGAGATGTTTATACCTTCGGCCCAACATTTCGAGCTGAAAACTCCCAAACCAGCAGACATGTTGCAGAATTTTGGATGGTTGAACCAGAGATGGCGTTCTGTGATCTTAAAGGAAATATGGATCTTGCTGAAGAAATGATAAAATTTTTAATAAGATTTGTTCTTGAGGAATGTAACGATGACATTGAACTCTTTGCGAAATATGTGGATAAAACCTTGATAAAAACCCTGGACAATGTAGCGTCATCCGATTTTAAACGTCTTTCCTACACCTCGGCCGTAGACATATTAAAAAGATCTGAAAAAAAATTTAAATATGACATCGATTTTGGAAAAGACCTTCAAACTGAACACGAACGCTATTTAACAGAACAATACTTTAAAAAACCTTTAATTGTCTATGACTACCCCAAAACCATAAAACCGTTTTATATGCGTTTAAACGATGATCATCAAACGGTAGCAGCTATGGACGTTCTTGTTCCTCGAATTGGAGAAATTATTGGTGGAAGCCAGCGCGAAGAACGCCTTGAGGTGCTTGAAAACAGGATGGATGAAATGGATATGCCGAAAGAGAATTACTGGTGGTATTTGGATTCAAGGCGTTTTGGATCTGTTGAACACAGTGGCTTTGGTCTTGGATTCGAACGGCTGCTTATGTTGATAACCGGTATCAGCAACATCCGGGATGTTATTCCCTTTCCAAGAACGCCCAACAGTATAGAATTTTAACAATTCCTTTATACCTATGCTTTCATACATCTCAGCTTCGCCAGTTCTTCTGCATAGCCATAAAGGTGAAGCCCCTTGCTTTCAACAATCATTTCACCGTCTTTTACGCCAATCACGCCGGCCATATATTCTTTGAGATTTTGAATTCCAGCCAGGTTCGCCGGCATTCCTCCCCAAAGATCCCAGGAGCGAAAATATACAATGAAATGAAGCGCGCCATCCTGAATTCTTGTGTCTATGGCGCGTAAACACGGCGGGTCTAATAGGGTTAAATCGGAAGGATGTGCCACTTGAAGCACCATCTGGTTGTTTCTGCTCCCGAATTTTTTATACGTTTGAATGATCCATTCGATTTGATTCAAATAAAGTTTGCCATCCTCCTCAAAAACAGCCTTTCCGTCCACGTCTCTTTTGTCAATAATCTCCGTGTTCTCTTCTTCCCACCATTTAAATTTTTCCTCTGTGATGGGCGCCCGGGTTAATCTCTCTCCATATGTATAGGATTCACCCGGTTCTTTTTGTCCGGTCATGATATATTCGATGTACGACCTTTCATAGCCTTCCCCGCCGTATATATACGCTTCTTCCACCGGGTTGGGTATACCACAGGATGGAGGTATGTCGGGTAAAAGCGGTTGGGTACCCGGGTATTTTATGTGTCCGGTAAAAAAATCATATTCGAGCCTCGTCTGCCCTGCATAACTTCCGCGATCTATTTTAAATTTTCTGCCATGATCAAGTATATCATGAACAGCTTGAAACCAAAGGTCCGGTAAATCTCTTACTTGAATCTTATGAATGTACATTTTTAATCCTGTTCCTAAAACCAGACACCTTTATATATCCAACATGGTGACTTCAAGGGCATTGTTGTTGATAAAATCTCTTCGGGGCTCTACCTGCTCTCCCATGAGAACGGTAAAAATTTCATCGGTTTCAACGGCGTCCTCAACCTTTACTTGTAACAGTGTCCTTTTGTCCGGATTCATTGTGGTTTCCCACAGTTGGACGGGATTCATCTCTCCAAGACCTTTATATCTTTGAATGCCGAGCCCCTTTTTTCCTTCATTAATAAAATAGGAAAGTAATTGCTCTTTATCATCAATCCGTAAAGCGTCTTTATCATCTTCTTTATTTATAATAAAAAACGGCGGTTTGTCATATTTTAAAATGTTTTTGCTTAACATCAGGCTTTTTTGAAAATCGTTTGAATAAATAAGGTTTCTGCTGATCTTTAAGGGTTTAATCTTTTTCGACAAATCGACAACCCTTAGTTCTTTTTGTTTATCAAAATACGGCGCAACTGTCATTTCATAAATATTTCTTTCATCATTCCATATAATTTCGCTGACATGATAATCACTTTTATTCAGCGTGTTTTTAAGTTGCAACATTTTCTGTTCGTCTTGTAGAAAATCTTTCTTTTCAACCCCTTCTTTAAAGAGTGTTTCAACTATATCACTAATAATTCCTTTTTCTTTAAATCTCGACATGGTGGTATAATATTCAGATAAATTTGCCATAAAAATATAAAGATTGTGTTCCGACAAAATCTCTTCGCTTTCTCCAAATTTAACATTTTTCTTATTACACGTCCTTTTTAAGATATTATCATTCAGCTCTTTTTCATTTTTTAGATAAATCTCTTTCTTTCCTCTCCCAATTTTAAATAAAGGGGGTTGGGCAATGTACAGGTAGCCATTATCTATCATCTCAGGCATATGCCTGTAAAAAAACGTCAAAAGAAGTGTTCTTATGTGAGATCCATCAACATCAGCATCTGTCATGATAATTATTTTATGATACCTTATTTTTTCGATGTTATATTCTTCCAGACCGACACCGGTTCCAAGGGCGGTAATTATATTTTTAATCTCTTCGCTTCGTAAAATTTTATCAAATCGAGCTTTCTCAACATTTAAGATTTTTCCTTTTAAAGGCAAAATAGCTTGAAATTTCCTATCACGCCCCTGTTTTGCACTGCCTCCGGCAGAGTCGCCCTCAACAAGAAAAAGCTCTCTTTCTGCCGGATCCGAAACCTGGCAATCGGCAAGCTTGCCCGGAAGTGTTGAATCGACAAGAGCCCCCTGTTTTCTAGCGAGGTCTCTGGCTCGTTTGGCTGCGTCTCTAGCCCGCGAAGCATCAACAGCCTTAGCAATTATTTTTCTGGCTATGGATGGATTTTCCTCTAAAAATATACTCAACTTCTCGTTGACTATAGATTCTACAAGCCCTTTTACTTCACTGTTGCCGAGTTTTGTTTTTGTTTGACCTTCAAACTGTGGGGATTTTATTCGAAGGCTGATCACAGCTGTTAAACCTTCCCTAATATCGTCTCCACTGATTTTGGCTTTTAGATTTTTGGGAAGGTTTCCATTTGTTAAATATTGATTCATGGTACGTGTTAATCCCGCCTTGAAGCCGATAAGATGAAATCCCCCTTCAATCGTATTGATATTGTTTGCAAAAGAAAATATTTTTTCCTTGAACGTATTATTATATTGAATGGCAACTTCTATTTGAACGTCGTTTTTTATGCCCTCCATAAATATTGGATTGTGAAGCGGTATATTTATTTTATTAAGATATTCCACAAACGACACTATACCGCCCTTATAACAAAACTCATCTTTTTTGTCTGAGCGTTCATCTTCTATGGTTAATCTGACCCCTTTGTTTAGAAAAGCGAGTTCTCTTAACCTTCGAATCAGAATCTCATAATTAAAGTTGTTCGTTTCTAAAATTTCGGTATCAGGAACAAAATGTATTTTTGTTCCACTTTTTTTTGTTTTACCGATAACATTCAGTTCACTGACTTTTTCACCCTTTTCAAAAGTCTGATAGTAAATTTTGTTGTCGGAATAAATTTCGACTTCCATTAATTTTGAAAGCGCATTTACCACCGAAACACCCACACCGTGAAGTCCACCAGAAACTTTATATGAGTGATTATCAAATTTACCGCCTGAATGAAGTTTTGTCATAACAACTTCAACTGCAGGCATATTCTCTGATTTTTGGATACCTACAGGTATTCCCCTTCCATTATCTTCAACACTGACACTGTTATCCGTATGAATGATAACCTTTATCAAGTCACAATAACCCGCCATGGCTTCATCAATACTATTATCCACGACTTCATAGACCAGATGGTGAAGCCCCTCAATACCAACGTTCCCGATATACATCGACGGTCTTTTTCTAACCGCTTCAAGTCCTTCGAGAACTTTTATTTGATCAGCGCTATATATATTTTCTTCTGTTTTCATATTTTCATCGGCATGATGACACTTAAATATGTATCATCGTTTTCCCCTTCGATTAAACACGGTTTTTCCTTATCGAGTATATTAACAACAACCTTTTCAGTATCAATTACGCTTAATATTTCTATGATGTATCTGGGATTAAATGCAACTTCAATGGGATCGCCTTTATAGTCGATAACCATATCTTCTTTTGATTCACCCAAGTCCGGATTTGTTGTGGTAATAGAAATATTGTCGTCTTTAAAATTAAAAATAACGCCTTTATAGTCTTCAGAAGATAAAATAGACATTCTTTTTAGCATCATCAAAAACTTTTTTCTATCCAAATGGATCGCGTAGGAAGATCCTCTTTGTATGATATCGCCATATTCAGGAAAATTTCCTTCAAGAAGTCTTATGATGACGGTCTCATAATCTTTTTTGATAATAAAATTATTATTTTTAACACCAATCTGAACGGTTCCTGAAGGATCTAAAAATTTTATAACTTCATTCATTCCTTTTTTAGGGATAATTATACCGAGGTCCTTGGGCAGTTTTGTGTCTTTTTCATAAACACAATCTGCTTTTGAAAGCCGGTTGCCATCAGTTGAAACCATTCTCACAACGCTTTTATCTTCTTGATGAATAATTTCAAAATATATTCCGGTAATATGGGTTCTTTTCTCATCAGAAGCACCGGTAATAATGATTGTTTTTTCAATCATTTTTCTGAAAACTTCAGAATCGATGGTAAAAAAGTCTATATCTTCTATTATTGGCGTTTCTGGAAAATCATCTGGATTTAATCCCACAATATTGTATTCTACATTATTATTACCTATTTTAATCCAATAGTTGTCAGATTTACTAATTTGTATTTCTTCACTTGGAAACTCTTTAACGATTTCGTAAAATTTTCTTGAATTTATCGTTAATACCCCCTGATTTTCTATGCTTGCCGGATATAAGCCTTCGAAACCAGTTTCAAGATCCGTTACAACCAGTGTTATCCCTTTATCTGTTGTCTTAATTAGAATGTTTGACGTAATAGCCAAGTTGCTTTTTCGTCCGGTTATTCCTTGTACTTTAGACAGTATATCAAGGATATCGTTTTTTTGAATTTTAAACTTCATAATCTATTCCTTATTTTTTATATAAATATATAATAATAATAATATATTGTTCATAACGATAATAATTTTATAATTTACTTAAATAACAGAAAAAAAATGTATTAAAATTGTTTAAAAAAAAAACAAAATTAATAGATTATAAAAAGCATAAAATTTATTGTTAATAAGTAGTTATTTATTGAAAAAATATCAATATAAAAAGAAGTTGTTATAATGCGTGTTTTAAAAGCGATGTAAAACTTTTTAAAACACTATATATAGTGCTTATTTTTATTTGATATAAGTATATATACCGTTTATAAGCATGTTACAAGCGTTTTTACCGTGTATTTACTAATAAACAAATACCAAAGAAAGAATGATGAAATTTATCGCTGATTTTCATGTTCATTCCCGTTTTTCCAGAGCAACGGCGAAGAATTCGGATTTTAAAAACCTATATATTTCAGCTCAACTTAAAGGGTTGTCGGTTATAGGAACCGGTGATTTTACTCACCCGGGATGGTTTGCTGAAATTAAAGAAAAATTAATACCGGCCGAACCTGGAATGTTTAGGTTAAAAGATGAAATTTCAAGATTATGCGATCAAGAAGTTCCAAAGTCATGCCGTAGAAAAGTGCGCTTTATGTTGGTTTCGGAAATAAGCAACATATATAAAAAAAACAATAAAACCCGTAAAAACCATAACCTTGTGTTTCTATCCGATTTAAATCAGGCTGAGAACTTTAATTCAAAATTAGATAAGATTGGAAATATAAAATCCGATGGAAGGCCGATACTTGGTCTTGATGCCAGGGACCTTTTAGAAATGCTTCTCGAGACATCTGATCAGGCATTTCTTATACCGGCTCACATCTGGACACCATGGTTTTCACTATTGGGTTCAAAATCAGGTTTTGATTCTATAGATGAATGTTTTGAGGATCTAACGCCTTTTATATTTGCAGTTGAGACAGGCCTTTCATCAGACCCGGCGATGAACTGGCGGGTATCCGCACTGGACGGCCTCACGCTGGTGTCAAATTCTGATGCACATTCACCATTAAAACTGGGACGGGAGGCAAATCTATTTGATACCGACATTTCATATTCAGCCATAAGGTCTGCTATTAAAAGTGGTGACCCTGAAAGATTTTTAGGTACGTTAGAGTTTTTTCCGGAAGAAGGGAAATATCACCTTGATGGACATAGAAATTGTGATGTTCGTTCTTGGCCCAACAAAACACGGGAGCAGGGCGGAATATGCCCGATTTGTGAAAAACCGCTTACCTTAGGTGTTTTGTACCGGGTGGAGGAGCTTGCAGATCGACCGGAAGGCGTTAAACCGAAAAAATATCATCCTTATGATAATATCATTCCCCTTGTGGAGATCTTGTCCGAAGTTTTAAAGGTAGGTCCGAACTCAAAAAAAGTTATGGAAAATTACAGAAATTTACTTGAAAAACTGGGACCTGAATTTGACATTTTAACGACGCTAAAAAGAGATGTTATCGACGCTGCAGGACTACCCTTGCTGGGGGAAGCGATCACAAGGGTTCGCCAAAATAAAATCGCTCTTTTACCGGGATATGATGGGGAATTTGGCAAGGTAAAAATTTTTACAAAAGATGAACGAAAGAAACTTCAGGGACAAAAACCTCTTTTTATTAACACATAATGCCGCACTTCCGGGGAAAAGAACCAAAACCGGCCCATTACAGCTAAAATTATTATTAGCCTTGAAATATTAAAATAAACATCAATCAATTTGAATTAAGGTTGAGAATATAATTAAATATCGTTGACATGACGTTATTTTTTTAATATGTTCATTAAAAATTTGAGGCGATGAAGCCTCATGTTCTATATTAGATTCAAAATAGTCAGATCATACAAAACCACGAAGGAAAAAGGTTATCAGAAGATAATCCCTGTCGTGGTTTTTTTGTTTTAAAAAGGTGTGTTGAAGGGAGGATTAAATGTTCAGGTTAAAAAAAAGAATCTCTCTTTTATGCGTAATCGTTTTAATAGTGTTTGTTATGTTGGGAATCCAAAATGCTCGTTGTGAAACTTCCGATAAAGCATTGGAACAGAGAATAGAAAACATCGAAAGGCGTCTTGAATCAACGGAGAATACCGTGGAAAAAACATTGTCAGAACCAGGAGTCCTTGGCAAACTTTCTTTTGGGGGGTTAATTGCCGGCGCCTATCAACACCAGAACGTGGATGATGCACCCGGGTTTAACAATACAGGCCGGGGAGCTATTGTTTTTCAACCTGAAATCGGTTTTGCTCTGACAGATGTCGATGAAGTATTTACCAAGTTTGGATTTACGGCAGGCAATGCTTTAAATGATGGAACTGTTTCTCCATTCATTTATTCACCGTGGGCGGCTGACCTGGAGGACGATGTAAAAGATATTAATGGACGGAATCGGGATTATCTTCTCACAGCCTGGTACAAACACACCTTTGCATTTAGTGAAAAACACACACTGGGAATTACAGGGGGACTCATCGATGCCACGGACTATCTGGACGAAAGTGCCTATGCAAACGATGAATACACGCAATTTATGAACCAGGTATTGGCAAATGCCACAAATGGTTTTTTCCCTTCCTATGACATGGGAGGTGCTGTGGAATGGGAATTTGGCCAATTTGCACTCAAAGGTGTTGTCATGAGCGTAGGCGAAAATGACGACGGCAAAAGTTACAATTTTTATGGCGCCGACCTTGGCTATACCATCGACACAAAACTTGGAACAGGAAACTACCGTGTGACTGTAGATTGGAGCAGTAAAGACTTTAACAATCCTGCGGGAGACAATCTGGAATCAAAACAGTGTATAATATTGTCCTTTGATCAGCAACTGGGAGAGATCTTTGGGGCCTGGATTCGATTCGGCTGGCAAGATGATGATGCCGCCATACAGGTGAAGGAGCTATTTTCCGGCGGACTTGACATTAACGGGAGACTATGGAGACGAGAACAAGACAATATCGGCATTGGATACGCATACCTGGAAGGGGGTAATCAAGACTTGGATAACGCCTATGTTTTCGAAACCTATGTCCGATTTTTGCTTAATGAATACTTTGCGATTACAGCCGATCTGCAATATCAGGATAACAAAATGAAACAGGGAGACAGTCCTTCTGGATTCATATCTGGCGTGCGTTGTGTGGT
>RCNC010002608.1_pt1 | contig 11993 bp, 7 predicted proteins | sample 2041301 | NCBI WGS metagenome assembly RCNC01 (sample SAMN09708231, study PRJNA481090) | Marine sediment metagenome, whole genome shotgun sequencing project. | biome: marine sediment; feature: ocean; material: sediment; isolation source: Sewage treatment plant 13A marine sediment (STP13A) ... | reverse complement strand
CGCTTTCCGCAATGCAATGGCGAACGACGCTTTCCGCAATGCGCTGTCAAACGACGCCTTCCGTAACGCTTTACAAAACGACGCACTTCGGAATGCGATCAGGTAAATCTGAGATTAGTCTCTCATTGCTCTGATTCTGCCTAAACCGCCTGCTTTTGCAGGCGGTTTTTTTTGGCCTTGAATGTACAGATTCCTGATTAGTAGTATGCTTGGTCACAATAATAATTAGAAGGAGATAGGCGGTGAGCAAGCGCAAGCTCGTGGTTTTTTTATTTTCCTGCCTGCTGAGCGGACAGATCAGCGCGGCGCCATTTGAAACGGACTTACTGGAAACAGACGAATTACGGTTGCTGTATTTCGACCCTTTTCAAACCTACCTGGTACCTCATATCACCCGCACGTTCCACAATTCACTGGAATTCCAAAAATATATTTTCGATTGGGAACCTTACGACAAAACCACCATATTGCTGAGTGACTTCACCGATTACGGAAATGGTGCAGCGTTGGTGTCGCCAGGAAATCTGGTCATGATCGATATCGCACCAAAAAGTCGCACGCTTGAAACCATGCCCAGCAGTGAACGGTTCTTTATGTTGATGAACCATGAGCTGGTCCACATTGCGACCATGGATGTTTCCAACCAGCAGGATCGAAAATGGCGACGTTTCTTTGGTGGCAAGGTTGTACAAACGGACGAACATCCTGAAACCATCATATACAACTATCTGACCACGCCGCGACGCAGTTCTCCCCGATGGTACGCGGAAGGCAGTGCAACCTTTATGGAAACCTGGTTGTCAGGCGGTATCGGGCGGGCACAGGGTGCCTACGACGAAATGGTATTCCGGGCCATGGTTCGTGATGATGCGCATTTCTACAGTAATCTGGGTCTGGTATCTGAAGGTACGGAGGTGGATTTTCAGGTGGGGGCGAATGCCTACCTGTATGGCACGCGCTTTATGACTTATCTCGCACTGACGTATTCTCCCCAGCATGTGATTGATTGGCTGAAACGTGGTGAAGACAGTGAGCGGTATTATTCCAAACAGTTTGAACAGGTGTTTGGCAAAGATCTGGAGGCCGTCTGGGATAATTGGATCGTTTTTGAAAAAGCCTTTCAGCATGCCAACTTATCAAGAGTCCGGCAGCAAGCGTTAACGCCTGCAAAGCCATTGATCAAGGAACCGCTGGGATCTGTGTCGCGCGCCTTTATTGATGAGGAGTCCCAGCAACTGGTTGCTGGTTTTCGTTTACCTGGGGTAGTTGCACACGTTGGTTTATTGTCCCTGCAAGACGGGGAGCTTGAGATACTGGCCGATATAAAAGGCCCGATGCTCTACCGGGTGACATCGCCTGCGTGGGATGCTCAAAGCAAAACGTTTTTCTATACGGCCGATAATTTTGGCTACCGCGATCTGATGGCCATTGACGTTCGTTCCGGAAAAAAGGAAATGTTGATCAAGGATGCCCGTATCGGGGACCTGGCCTTCAACAAGGCGGATCAGTCATTACTGGGTTTGCGACATTTGAATGGTTATGTTTCGCTGGTACGGATCCCTCATCCATATACCGAATGGAATCAAATATATACCTGGCCACAGGGGCAGGTGGCCTATGAGATGGATGTTTCACCGGATGGAACGCTCATTTCGGTTTCTATTGGTGAGATAAACGGTGATCAATTTCTCAAGGTATATCGTATATCTGACTTGAAAGAAGGTGACACTCAGGCAGTCACTCAATTTGATTTTGGTATCGCTGTTCCCGAAGGATTTGTGTTTTCGCCAGACGGGAAATACCTTTTTGGCAGTTCGTATCTAACCGGTGTGTCCAATATATTTCGTTATGAACTCGCTACCCATGAGTTGGAAGCAGTCAGTAATGCCGAAACAGGGTTTTTCCGGCCAATTCCTATGCAGGATGGGTCCCTGATGGTGTTCGAATACACTGGCCAGGGATTTGTGCCGGCCATCATTGATCCGGTACCGCTTGAAGATCTCAGTGCAATAACCTTTTTGGGTGCTGAGTTTGCCAAGAAAAACCCCGACGTTCATCAATGGTCGGTGGTCAAAACATTGCGTGATGTGGACTATGAAGAAAAGATTACCCATCAAGGTAAATACAGACCTATTAAGGAGTTGGGCTTAGGCTCCCACTATCCGATCATCGAAGGTTACAGGGATTCCGTTGCATTGGGTTATGTCGTCAGGTTTCATGATCCGGTGCAATTTCACAGTCTTGATATCAGTGCCTCTTATTCATTGGACAGTGAGGTCGAGTCCGACGAGAGACTCCATATCAACGTTGAATACCGGGCGCTGAACTGGCACGCCCGTTACCGGCACAATGATGCAGATTTTTACGATCTTTTTGGTCCGACAAAACGCAGTCGAAAGGGTGACGCTTTTATGGTCGGATACGAAAAAGCATTGATTTATGACAATCCCAGACAGCTCGATTTTTCTGCAGATGTGGCTTACTTCAAAGGCCTTGACACCTTGCCGAATAATCAGAATGTGCCGACATTATTTTTTGAAGATATCTTGCACGGGCAAGTGGAATTCAACTATAGCAATACGCGTAAGTCGCTGGGCGCAGTTGATCACGAAAAAGGCTGGCGCTGGGATGTGATTGCAATGGTTGATCATGCCAATAACGACACCATACCCAAACTTCGCCTGGGGCTGGATTTTGGTTTTGCACTGCCATGGAAGCACTCCTCGGTTTGGTTCTATAATGCCGCCGGCAGCGCCAATGGCAACCGTCTGAATACGTTGACCAATTATTACTTTGGAGGTTTTGGCAATAACTATGTGGATGACCGGGAAGTCAAACGCTACCGCAAGTATTACAGCATGCCCGGGTTCGAAATCGATGCCATCGGAGCACGGGACTTTGTAAAATCCGTGGCTGAATGGAACTTGCCGCCTATACGGTTCCGCTCGCTGGGATCTCCAGGTCTCTATCTGAGTTGGGTTCGCCCTGCTATTTTTGTCGCTGGACTGATTACCGACCCTGGTCAGCGATTTGAACGCACCTTCACCAGTGCCGGCTTCCAGTTGGATCTGCACTTTACCTTAAGCCACCGGCATGCGATGACGCTGTCTGCTGGTTATGCTGCCGGCTTCCAAAGTGGTGAAAAACGTGACGATGAAATTATGATATCGCTGAAAATTTTATAACAGGTTCAATAACCCTGCAGCGTGAGTGCAAACTGCCGGCTTATCGCGCAGAATAGCGCTGCATGGGAATTCTAGAAATAATCAGGACGAAAAATGTTGGGTGATCTGCTCATCAAGGCGACCGTGGGGCTGTCACCGGTATTGATATTTCTTGTCGTCCTCTTATATATGGACAGTTACAAGCTGGTCAGCTTCCGTACCATCCTGTGGGTCATTCTGGCAGGCGCCCTGTTACCAATCGCCGGTTACTGGCTCAATGGTTATGCCATTGGTATGTTGGACTGGAATCTCCAAACCTACTCCCGATATGCTGCCCCCATTCTTGAAGAAGGTCTGAAGGCATCCGTGATGATCTTCCTGTTCAGGACCAATCGTATCGGTTTTTTGGTCGATGCCGCGATTTTGGGGTTTGCCGTAGGTGCCGGTTTTGGCGTGGTCGAGAATTTCTATTATCTTTACCTGGCATCCGATGCCCATATTGCGGTATGGGTTGTTCGCGGGTTCGGGACTGCCATCATGCACGGGGGGGTTATGGCCTTGTTTGGTGTCATGGCGCAGGTGCTGACAGAACGCAGCATGAAGATCAACCCGCTACTGTATTTGCCCGGATTCATTGTAGCAATTACCATCCACTCTGCGTTCAATCACTTTCCCGGCACCCCCATTTTGACCACTATTGGCACACTGGTGGTTTTACCACCTGTTTTTCTCCTTGTATTCCAGAAAGGCGCCCATGCCATGCATGAATGGCTGGAAGTCGACTTTGACGAAGATGCAATGCTGTTGGAGCAGATAAATTCTCCTGGATTTACTGAATCAAGAATTGGTCGGTTTCTCCAGGACTTGAAACAAAAGTTTGAAGGGCCTGTAGTCGTGGATATGCTTTGTTACATCCGTCTCTACACGGAGTTGGCGTTGCGTGCCAAGGGTGTCTTGATGATGCGTGAGAATGGCCTGGACACACCAGTAGGGGAGCGTACCAGGGCCAAGTTTGAAGAGATGCATTATCTTGAGAATAGCATCGGAAAAACAGGCTGCCTTGCTATGAGTCCTTTTTTGCAAATGACCCGTAAGGATCTTTGGCAGCTATACGTGCTCGAAAAATAGCCTGATGTCAGCTTAAGACCATTTGATTTATGTAAAAGCTATTCCGGTAATGTTATGGCTTCATTGACACTAAGCAGGGTAATTCCGGCGCTGTTCACCCTTTCACGCAATTTTGCCAGGTCTCCAGCCATAAAGGTATTAACCTTGTCAGTTGCGAGGGCCAGCGAGGAACGCAGCATTTCAAAATAGTTCTCCGCAGTTGCTGAAGGTGCACCATTACCCGGGCGTACATAGGAACCGGCCGCACCCAGTTTTGCTGCAACCGTATCGCCGTCATAGGTGATACCCTTGGTATTTTTCGGTGTCCTGTAAAGCTTTTCAAGTTCATCCAGCGCCGTCTTGACCTCTTCAGTCTGCTTTTTGAGCGCTTCAAGATTCTCATCCTCGTTCTGCTCGAGTTGTTGGCTCAACAGTCTGTTGATGGTTTCAATATCAGCACGCGCCGCGTTAATCTGTCGCAGGGCCCGATTGGCGGTGTCCTGCATGGTCATTAATGACAAACGTGCATCGTAATTGGCTTGCAGGTCTTCCATGGAATAAGGACTACGTGGGTCTTTGAGTATTTCCACTGAGGTTGTGGCGCTGGATTCTGCGAGTTCAACGGTAATTTCGTAGTGACCAGGCAAGACCATTGGGCCTGCTGGCAGACCGTTATCAGGCTCTTTCTGTTTGTCGGTAGATACGGGTCTGATACCGTCCCTTTGCATAGACCAGGTCAACCGGTTAATGCCCTGATACACGTCGGTCTTGTAAGAACGGATGGTCTCACCATCAGCATCCTTAATTGTGACTGAAAGCCGGGTTGGTTTGGATGCCTCTTTATCTTGCCCTTGCTCGTCTTTTTGTACTCCGGACCTGGCCGCTGCTTCGCGCAGACCAATTTTCCGGGTCCTTTCAGCTTTTGCATCAGGATGTGGAAGATCTTCTCCACTGGCCATGAATGTCAACATGACACCATATGGCTCATTGTCTGCGCGGAATTCACCAGAACCTGTAAAACGGGAAGAGGGTGATTGCCGGGCATTATATTGCTGGCCGGGTGAAACGGACAAGACCTTCAGTCGTGCCTCGAAATCCTCAGCTGACAGGTTCCGCAGAGCACTGAAATCATCAATGACATAGGCCGCCCGGCCATGGGTGCCCAGAACCAGGTCGCTTTCACGTTCCTGTATGGCCATATCCATGACTGAGACAGTGGGCACGCCGGCAGTAAATTTTGTCCAGCTTTCACCGGCGTTGATGGAGACATGTAAGCCAAACTCCGTACCTACAAACAGCAGATCCGGATCAACTGAATCCTGAAGCACGGAAAGGGCATAGCCGTACATGCCATCGGTGGAAAGCCGGGTCCAGCGGTTACCATGATTTTCCACACGGTATACAAAGGGCCGCATGTCGGAGCGACGATGATCATCGAAGACGACGAAAGCCGTGCCCGCATCATGCGTGGAAGGGCTGATCATCGGTACCCAGGCACCGGCGGTCACACCACGGGCCTTGCCATCAATACGGGTCCAGGTTTCACCACCGTCACGGGTCACGTGAACCCGGCCATCGTCGGAACCAGCCCAGACGATATTTCGCTCCAGCTTGCTGGGTGCAATGGCGGTAATGCTGGTGTAGTTTTCTGCGGCAGTGACATCCGAGGTGAGTCCGCCGCTACTACGAAAGGTCTGCATCTCCGGGTCATTCGATGTCAGGTCGCCGCTGATGGTTGTCCAACTTTGACCACGGTCATGGGAACGGTGTACAAACTGGCTGCCATAATAAATAGTACTCGGGTCAAATGGATCGATGGCCAGGGCGGCGTTCCAGTTAAATCGCAGGTCTGTATCCTGGGTTGGCGGATCAGGCATGATCATGCTCTGCTCGCCGGTGTCGAGGTTCCAACGGTACAGGTTGCCACCCTGGGACATGCCATAGCCACTGCGGGAATTGTCCGGGTCGGGCAGGGTGTCAAAACCATCACCAAAACCAACTTCCTGCCAGTGCAGGTTTTGGATGCCCCCATTTTCCCAGACTTCGGCCGGTCCCCTCCATGAACCATTGTCCTGCAGACCGCCATAAACGTGGTAGGGCAGGTCGTTATCAACGGCTATATGGTAAAACTGGGCAAGTGGCAGGTTTCTCACAAAACGGAAGGTCTCACCCCGATCATGACTGATGGCGAGACCACCGTCGTTACCGAATATCAGGTGTGTGGAATCGTTTGGGTTTATCCAGTAGGCGTGGTTGTCGATATGGATGGTATTGCCCGTAGCGCAACAGTTAATGACAGGGTTAAACGTAAAAGTCTTGCCACCGTCAATGGACACACGAACGCGTGTTCCTATGTTGTACAGTATGTCTGCATTTTGGGGGTCGGCGGCCAATTCGGTGTAATAGAACGGACGGTCGGCAACATTGTATTCTTCGTTGACCTTGTTCCAGCTGTCACCACCATCATCTGAACGTAAAAGGGCACTTTTTTCGGCTTCAACCAAAGCGTAGACGCGTTTTGGGTTGGCCGGAGACAGCGCAAACGCCATGCGTCCTAACTCACCTTCGGGCAAGCCATCCTCTTCGGTCTTTTGCTTCCAGCTTTTACCGCCGTCATGGGTAACATACAAACCGGAGCCTTCACCACCGGATTTGAAATGATAGGGCCAGCGCCGAAATTGCCACATTCCGGCAAACAGTTTGTCGGGATTAACCGTGTCGATCTTGATGTCCGTCGCACCGGTTGTGTCATTGACATACAGAATACGTTGCCAGGTCTTGCCGCCGTCGGTGGTTTTATAGACGCCACGTTCCTCGTTCGCACCCCATAGGGTACCCATGGCTGCGACGTATGCAATTTCAGGATTATCCGGGTGCAAAGCGATGCGGTTGATACGTTCGCTATTGGCAAGCCCCATCAGTTGCCAGCTTTTACCGGCATCGGTAGATTTGAAAACACCACCACCAATAGATGTGGAGTTACGCACATTACCTTCACCTGTACCCACCCAGATAATATCCGGGTTGGACTGGTTGATAGCCACAGCACCAATGGATGCCACCGGTTGGTCATCAAATACCGCTTTCCACGTCAATCCGCCATTTTCTGAAATCCAGACGCCACCGGTCGCCGCACCCACAACAATATGATTTGGGTTGGAAGCCAATGCATCGATGGCAGCCACCCTTCCGCTGATGGCGGCGGGCCCGATTGCGCGTGCTTTGAGCCCTTCCATCAGGCTGGCATCCAGTGCTGCCCAGGTGTTGAGGCTTACGAGCATGGCCAAAATTGCTGAAGCGCTTCGCAGATGATCTACAAAACTGTGTTTGATGAGAGTGGTCATTGTGTGGTTTTACCTTTTTCTATCCACTGGAAGGGCAGCGTGCCAGGGTCTTTGTTGATGGACTTTTTGTCAATCAACTTGTGCCGAGTTCAGTGTAAAAAGCGTCAGTTTACAGCTTCCCATTTCAGATACATAGTTCAAATAAAAATAGGACTTACTTCGATGTGGTTTTGTCAATTTTTTCGCGTTTATCGCATGGACGGTAGTAATTTCCTGACAAACGGTACTTGAGCTTCACCCCCAGCCTGTTTTTGTCCCCTATACTAGATGTATCTGCAATACATGATTTAAATACCGACGGAGATATCTTCCGAAGGTCTAAAAGGAAAGGGGTTTTCCTTAGTAAAGGTCACCATTGAAAAAATGTAATTCGTCGCAATTACATGGATGTGAGTCAGCACTAATAAAAGGATTTAGAGTCAATGATCGGGAAACCCGAGGATCATTGGCTTACTCTCGTGCACCCTCAAAAACCCAACACCTACACCACCATTTACATTGGCATTCGCCCGTTTTGACCGTAGACCCGTCAGACCTGAACCGGTGCGGACCATTTTATGGTTTGGAGCTGAAACAGTGAAAAATAATCCTTTTAAGAATAATGGGCTGACATTGCTCGAGTTGATGATAACCCTGGCAATAGCAGGCATTTTAATTGCTAGCGCTGCGCCCAGTTTCAGACAGAGCATTCAGAATACCCGGATGGTGACACAGGTCAACGAGCTACAGGCTGCGCTAAGCCTGGCCCGCAGTGAAGCCATTAAACGTAATGAGAATGTCACCGTATGCCGGAGCAGCGATGGCGCAAGTTGCACAGGTAACTGGCAGGACGGATGGATCGTTTTTGTGGATATCGACGTTGATGGCACTGTCGATGTGGTTGGTGATTCGGATTGCACTCCGGATGAAGATGAAGACTGTGTGTTGCGTGTCCGCGAGAGCCTGTCTGGTGGCAACACGCTCGCATTCAGTCAGACCAATGTCATATTTGCCACGAATGGGATCGCAACGTCCGGTGTCAATGGTGTGTTTACGCTTTGTGATTCACGCGGAACCGACAAAGCCAAAGGGCTGGTCATTGGCTTGTCTGGTCGCCCGCGTCTTGCAATTAGTACTGATAACCTGGATTGTTCATGATGAAAACTAATCACAACACTCAAAAAAGAATCAACCGCCAGTCAGGCTTTAGCTTATTGGAGGTTTTAATATCAATCGTTGTTACCTCGGTCGGCTTGCTCGGCTTGGCCGGTATGCAGGCAGCGGGCTTGAGAAGTAATCACAGTGCATATCACAATTCTCAGGCCACTGTGCTTGCCTATGATATGGCCGACCGGATGCGTGCCAATGCAGAATTCATGTCTTTGTATTCAACAGAGACGCCAACGCAGGTCGCAGCATGTAATGGTGCTGGTTGCAGTACCGCAGACCTGGCAAAGAATGATTTATTTGATTGGAATGCCGAGCTGGTAGCTGCCATACCGGGTGCGGTTGGTACTGTCACGCTGGTCGGAACAACTTATACGGTCAGCGTCAGTTGGGATGATAACCGGGACGGTGCAATTGACGCGAACGATCCTAATTTCCAGGTGGCCTTTCAACCATGAACATCAAACATCTGAATTCTCAAAGAGGTCTTTCCCTAATAGAGTTAATGATCGCCATTACGCTGAGCATACTTATTGTGGCGGCAATGATTGGCCTTTTTGTTAATTCAAAAGAGAACTATCGCATGAACGAAAACATGTCACGTCTGCAGGAAAATGCGCGCTTTGCCGTGTCATTCATGGCAGGGGACATTCGAATGACAGACTACCGCGCGTGTGTGACGGCGGATCGTCTTCCCACCAGTATCAGTGGTGTAAATGACGGTGGTTTAAATGGTTCTGATTCTGTCACGATAGTCTGGCAATCCAACCCCTGTGCCGCCGCAACCTCGACAGTGACAACCACGTATTCGATTCAAAATGGCGAATCCGGTAGTCCCTCACTTTTCAGAAATGTCGACGGCACTGACCAGGAGTTGGTTGAAGGCATACAGAACCTGCAAATTCTATATGGTCTGGATACGGTTGATGTTGATGATTCTCCAAATTTATTTACTGCTGCCACTGCCAATCTAGCCCAGGCAGTCAGTGTCAGGATTATACTGACTGCACAAACCCTGGAGTCAAACCTTGCGGTGGATGGCGGCAGGATCAGCCGAAATTTCACCTCAACTGTCACATTACGAAATCGTTTGCCGTAGGGCAAGAGAGAGTCTGATTATGTCTGGAAATAAGCAAAAACAAACGGGTGTTGCATTGATCGTTGGTCTGCTGATGTTATTACTGCTGACCATCATTATGATAAGTGCAGTACAGGTCACGATCCTTGAACACCGGATGGTGTCCAACATGCAGAACAAGAATGTCGCCTTTCAGGCTGCAGAAACAGCTTTAAGAGAGGCTGAGGCCTTAATACAAGGCGGTTCGGTTCAATTCAACCCGCTCAGACTATATGCGGTAAATGCTGAAGATTCAGCGGTACCATTCCGTATTACGGATGAACTGAGTTGTACCAATGGTTTGTGTACCAGGAGCGGGGTAATCGTACCCGGTGAGTTTCCTGATGTAGGCGAAGATGACATGGCGGTCGCCACAACGAATCTGGCAACTATTAGCAAGGAACCACGCTACATTATCGAGCTGATTGGAACTGAACCCAGCCCTTTTTCGGACAGGATTTACGCGATATTTCGTATATCAGCACGTGCCTGGGCAGGCGACAACAGCGAAGTTCAATTGCAATCAACGTATCGTCTCCACGCCTTAGCAGTGCTCTGAATAAACTGCCAGCGAATTTAATTCCAGGATAAATATCATGCGAAACATAACCAAACATAAATTGATCACAGGTAGCCTGATTCTATTACTGACCAATTTAGCTTCTGCCGCAGCAATATTCACACCCGGTTCACAGCCCACGGGCTGGATGTCGAAACCGGCTGTCAGCTATTACGACCTTACATCGGGAACTGAGTCTTTCTATCAGGTGGACTTCCGTAAAAACAATTGGTCGGGAAATGTGTTGGCAAAAGATATTAATATCGAGGCAATAATCCAGACGACGGGCCCCTGGGATGATGTGGATCCAACGCTTGCCACAGCGGCATCTTTGCTGAATAGCGCTAATTATAACACCGGTCGAAAAATAGTCACTTTCGGTGGGGCTTTTCGTTGGGGCAGTATGACATGTGACGAACAAGCTGCCTTGGGTTCAGAGGAGGTTCTCAACTATATCCGTGGTGATCGATCGAATGAAGAACCCAATGGGGAATATTTTTACCAGAGGGAAGGGGTTCTTGGTGATCCCATGCATTCCACCATCAATTATTGGGATGACGGAGTCAATAAAAGCCTGTTTGTGGGTGTAAATGACGGTATGTTGCATGTATTCAATGCTGATACCGGCGCGGAACGGTTTGCCTACATACCGTCAATGCTGATTCCAAACCTGAGTAGACTTACCCTAAAGAACCGCGTTCATACATATTTTGTAGATGGTCCGCTCAGTATTAAGAAAATCACCGGTAGCGCTAAAACCGTTCTTGTTGGCGGGCTTGGTGCTGGCGGTGCGGGTTTATTTGCACTGGATATAACATCGGTCGCCGTAAATGATGAGGCGTCTGTTGCCGATAAGGTTATGTGGGAAATCACAGCGACCGGGGATTTTGCAAATCTTGGCCATACCTATGGAACTCCGGTTTTTACAAGGTTGAGTAACGGAAAAGCCGTCGTCATCATTGGTAATGGTTATGTGAATGCCGGCAATGGTCATGCGGTTTTATATATTATCGATGCTCTTACAGGTGCCAGAATCAGCGAAATTGACACCGGTTCCGGCTCAACGGGCAGTCCCAACGGTCTGTCATCGCCAACATTGGTTGATGGTGATGCCAATACCATTGCCGAATATGCCTATGCGGGTGATATTGATGGGAATTTATGGAAGTTTGACCTGGGCAACAGCACATCAAGCCTGGTGTATACAACGTCACCAGCCCAGGCCATCTCCACTGCTCCGGCTGTTCATGCACATCCAAATGGTGGTTACATGATCGCCTTTGGGACGGGACGAATTCTCACATCGGGTGATCAAGGCGATCAAAACGACCACTATGTTTATGGTGTATGGGATGGCGCACCGGATGGCAATACAACATTTGCCAAGCCAGAATTAGTCTTGCCTGGCGTTGACGACCCCCGCTATCGTGGAATGAATGACATTGATGGCGGCGGAGTTGAGCGGGAAATTGACTGGTCGAAGCATAAAGGCTGGAAGGTTAAGCTTCCGCCGGGTGAGCGTGTTGTTGGTGAAAAGCCTTTGGCCCATAATGGTC
>RCNC010002607.1_pt1 | contig 11995 bp, 9 predicted proteins | sample 2041301 | NCBI WGS metagenome assembly RCNC01 (sample SAMN09708231, study PRJNA481090) | Marine sediment metagenome, whole genome shotgun sequencing project. | biome: marine sediment; feature: ocean; material: sediment; isolation source: Sewage treatment plant 13A marine sediment (STP13A) ... | reverse complement strand
CTTCGAGCCGACCGGTGTGTAGTTCGGGGACGCGGTCGCACAGCGAGGCGACCTGTTGGCTGTGAGTTGCGATGAGCATTGTGTGTGAGCTGTCGCGCACCAATTTGTTGAGGAGTGTAAGCACGCTTTCGGCGGTTACATCGTCGAGGTTGCCCGTGGGCTCGTCGGCCAGCAGCACCGCAGGCTCATGGGCGAGTGCTCGCGCGATAGCGACGCGCTGCTGCTCGCCACCGGACAGTACGTCGGGGTAGCTCTTGGCACGGTCGGCGAGGCCGACGGCGGTAAGCAGCTCGTCGATACGTGCTGAGGTTTGTGCGGCAGGCACTTTGTTAAGCTCGAGCACCAGTCGGATATTGTCAGCCACGTTGAGCGTCGGCACGAGATTGAATGACTGATAGACGAAGCCGATGTGCTTGCGGCGGAACAGCGTGCGCCCGCGTTCGGAAAGCCCGGTGAGATCCACCCCGGCGACGGTTACCGAACCGCTATCGGGCGCGTCAATGCCGCCGATAAGATTCAGCAGCGTTGACTTGCCGGAGCCGCTCCGTCCACGGAGTGCAATTGTCTCGCCGCGGCGGATGTCGAGGTCGATGGCATCGAGCACAACGTGCTCGCGCTCCCCCTCGTGAAATCGGCGAGAAAGGCCGCGGAGCTGGATTTCAATTGGAGTCTCAGACATAGCGAACTACTGTGCGACAACTGTCAGCCGCCGGCAAGCTGAGCCGGCGGCTGACGCATTTATTTCTCGAAGTTTCGCTCCGCAAATTCCCAATTGATGAGATTGCCGAGGAATGTATCGACGTAAGCGTCACGCTTGTTCTGGTAATCAAGATAGTAAGCGTGTTCCCAGACATCCAGCGTCAGCAGCGGAACGACGTCGTCCGTCAGCGGCGTGGCGGCATTGCCAGTGCTGACGATGTCGATTCCGTCGGCCGATGCCACAAGCCAGACCCAGCCGCTACCAAACTGCCCCATGGCGGCTGACTTGAATGCGTCGCGGAAGCCCTGCAGGTCACCAAAGCGCTTGTTAATGGCAGCGGCGAGCGGTCCCGTTGGCTCGTCACGAGCGTTCGGCGTCATGCTGTGCCACAGGAATGTGTGATTCCATGCCTGCGCGGCGTTATTGAATACGCCGGCATCCGACGCTTCGTTCGCCGCCGCGATAATTTCCTCGACAGACTGATCGTCGTAAGGCGTGCCGGCGATGGCCGCATTAAGTTTGTCGACGTACGCCTTGTGATGCTTGCCGTGATGGATCTCGAGCGTCCTCGCAGAAACGTGGGGCTCCAATGCATCAGTTGAGTATGGGAGATCCGGAAAGTTGATAGCCATTGTGTGCTCCGCAGAAGTGCGCTGTTAATCAAAACCCGATGTTGCCGCAATTGAGATTACTGTTCTACCTGCAGCTCCGGATGCTAATTGCTAGCCGCGCCTGCTGGCAGTGTATAGGTGAAATCAATCGCTTCGTCCGCAGCGTCATCGGTTAGTCCATACTTATCCTGCATGGCCAGCCAGCGATCGTCAGACATTATCTCTGCGAAAATATCAGCGTCGATCGTTGCAATGAATCTCTGTCGGTCTGCCTTGGGTATTTTATCTATCCACTCGAATGTCTTGTCGCTATCGCCAACCCACGCATAAATGTGTGCGACGAACTCTGAGTTCTCTGCGTCGCTACGAAATTGGGAAAACCGGGTGTCAAATTCCTGCCAACGTCGGAGGTCGTGCAACGCCATGATCGCGAGCATCTCGAACCAGCTATCGTCGCCCGCGCTTTCAAAGGCGAGCAACGCTTGTTGCGGGTCTCCCGCCATCAACCAAGCTCCACCGAGCGCCCCGTAGTAGTTCACATTCGGTTCGTGCCACCCCAAAGATGACATGAGGATTTGTGCCGATTCCGCGTGTTTACCTGCAGCTCCATAGGCGCGGGAGAGATTTCCGACGCAGGCCGCGCAGGCCGGGTCACGCAACAACAGGTAGTGCCCCAGCGCGACGGCGTCGTCCGGTCGGTCGATACTGGTCAGAAACGCGACCAATACTCGCAGCAAATGTATGTTGTTCGCGTCAACACGTATCGCATGTTCATAAAATTCGGCAGCCTTTTGCAAATCATCGTCTACGTACGCGAACCATCCTTGCCATATGAATGCAGAGGAGCTATTCGGGTTGATCTCAATCACCCGATCTGCCAGCGCATGAATCTCAGCCGTATTCTCTGCTCTTGTTAGACTGTCCGTCTTCGGAATTCTGTAATACAGGCGACCAAGTGCGTTGAGTGCTGGAATATAATTCGGCGCAATGACAAGCACCTCATCGAGCAATGTTTGCGCTTCGCGGTACTGACTGGCGTTGGACGAATGTACGATGAACATTGCCCTCAGGTATTTTTCGTAGGCGACAGGGTCAATTTTCTGCGCGCTTAATTCGCCATCAAGTAAGGTCAGTTTAAGCTCATCAACTATTTGCGCGGATATTTCATCTTGGATCGCAAAGACATCGTTCAAAGTGCGATCGTAGGTATCCGACCAAAGGTGAGTATCTGTCCTTGCATCGATCAGCTGCGCAGTGACACGAATTCTATCACCGGATTTTCTCACCGAGCCCTCGAGGATGTAAGTGACGCCCAGTTGCTTGGCAATGTCTGGTAAAGAAGCGGCGCTGCCTTTGAACGTGAAAGCAGTAGAGCGGGAGATCACACGGAGATCTCTAATGGTCGCCAGCAGGTTCAAAAGCTCCTCGGCAATGCCGTCAGAAAAATATTCCTGATCGCCAGCCGGCGACATGTCGGCGAAGGCGAGCACAGCGATGGACTTGTCGCCGAATGATTCAACCAACGCATCAATGCGGCCTTTCTCGGTTGCGGCTTCAACTTCCCTGGCATCCCTCTGTGGGTCCAGCACAAACTTGTCGAGCACGAAAAGCGCAAGTGCAATAGTCAGCACCAGAATGATGAACTGGTCGAGACGGCGAAAACCCGGTTTCTCCGCTGGCGCAGCTTCGTCGGCCGCGGATTCTTTGATAATTCCTTGCGGCGACCACTCGAGTGACCACGAGAGAATAAGCGCAAAGACAAAGCCGATAGCCAGAAGGACGACCAGATTGCGAATCGCTTCATTCGTGAAGCCGTATACCGGCAATAACGTCTCGCCAACCTGCAGAACAAGCCAGGCGACGGCCAGGTACGCAATGCCAACGCGAATGACGTTGCGGCGCTGCAATTCGTCGATGAATCGACTCATCCAGCTAACTTACAGGATTTTGCAGGGGCGCTAAAGCGTTCAATGTGAATCTCCTAGGTAGTACTCCGGATTGTCATTTCGCCCGGTGTTTGAGGAAATACATAGCAACCTCTGCTTCGCTTTGAGTAGGGGAGCTGCCTGGAGGTTAATTCCATGCTTTTGTCGGTTCGGATACTGATTGTTGTTGGATTTCTACTGTTGCCTTGCCTTGCCTTGGCTGCGGATCTTGAAGCCGGCTTGACGGCCTACTTCGCAGGCGATTACGAAACCTCTCTGGCGGAATGCCAACCACTTGCTGAAGAGGGCAACGCAGAAGCACAGTTCTGCGTCGGGCGGCTGTATGCGAACGGGTTTGGCGTTGCGATGAACGATGAACTGGCATTGCAGTGGTACGGACGTGCGGCCGAGCAGGGACACAGCGAAGCGCAGTTCAGTCTTGGCTTGATGCATGCGAACGGCTGGGGCGTTCCGATGAATGACGAGGCAGCGGTGAACTGGTATCGCATGGCAGCTGAGCAAGGCTACGTTGAGGCACAAACCAACCTTGCCAAGAGTTATCAAAAAGGGCGTGGTGTGGAACAGAACTTCGTCGAGGCCTATACCTGGAACCAGATCGCGATGCAGCTAGGCGATCTCAACGCAAAGGATGATCTCGACCAAGTAGCCTCTGAGCTGTCGCCGGAGGAGCTCGCCAGCGCACAGCAGAATGCAGATGTTTGGTTTGGCGTGCATCCTGATTTACTGGTAGCGGATCACTGATAGCCAGTACCTCCCAAACAAGCGAAGAAAAACAATGTCCTGAATAATGTACTAGAATTAACTCTGGGAGGATGCTGTGCGGCTATATTTCGTCATTCCAGAGAGTTACTTGCTTAGGGCGCTTACTGTAAGCGGCCTGCTACTTCTGCTTGCAGGTTGCGATACTGATCTAAAAACGTCGCATGAGCCCATGCACTCGATTTATAATTCCGTCACGCTCAAAGCGTCAGCGACCGGGGTGATCGACCGAATTGAACTGCGCATGAAGCGCTTCGTGATCGACCCGGTTGACGGCAGTGAGACCGAGGAGTCGCCACTCTTTCTGGTTCAGATCTGCGATCCCGTATTCCCAGCGAGCAATTTAAAATGTACCTACGAGGCACCTTGGTCCGGCCACGGAAAAATGGTCGAGTTTGAGGGCAGGGCCATTCTTTGGAACGGCACCACTCGCACCGAGACGTATCGCTTTGCAACTGGCCGTTATCCCATTGCAGGCAGTCCGATTCCGATCCGCATGAATCTCAATCCACTGGAAGCAATCGACGTCGTCATTGTCCCGGACCCGGACTTGATGAACGACATTTATCCGTATCCCTGGTCAAGTTTTCGCCTGATTCTGGATGACCTGGTTGATGGTATTTTCTTCGACTACGCCGCCATTCGGGAGTGGCGTGGCCTGTACAATTTTTATTACTCACCGGAAACCGGCGAGTTCGACGAGTTTAACTGCGACTTCACGTATGGCGATGATGTTGACGATATCGACGGGATTCAGGTTGTCGCCGATACCATGGTCTACGCGCATTCGAGAGAAATGTGGGATTGCACAAACGGTACCCAATTCTCCACGGAGATCTGGTATGACAAATCAGCCGTGCATGAACTTGGGCACGCGGTAATCGGATTGCGCGACGAATACAACGTGGCCTACGTCGGCATTTACGGACCGCAAGCTACGATGGGTAATACCTTCCAAGGTAAGGCGGCCTGCGTAGCGGAAGCGCCCGATATCGGACTGCCCGCGAGTTACTGCGTGATCGCAACGCCTGCCTACGACATTTGGCGCATAGATCCCACCGGACCAGCCGGCTGCATTATGGGGCCGTCGCAACATAACGAGTGGTCCGATTTCGGACCGGCGTGCAATCGGCGTATTTTCTGGCGTTACGGAAAATGTCTGGACGGCGATTGTATGTCGCTTGTTGCCCTCGAAGCGTTATAGATTGAAACTATGATAAAAGAAGCAAACAAGAACAGCCGCAGCTCTCGAGCGATCCACTGGACGTTGGCTGGAATCATTTTGCTCGCGTCCGTCGCTTGCGCGCCGGAAAGTGGTGAGCCCGGTGACGTTGTGCGCGAACTGAATGGCACGACTTCAGCAGCCGTCAACGCACGATCGGAATTTGAGAGCAGCGACCTACTGGCAGTTCAATATTTGGTTGTAACGGTGCGCATAACAAAGACGGAAGCCACCCCAGTCGGAGCCAGCCTCATTCGTGGCCCGCAAAAAAAATCGAGTAGTGCCATTGATGACCTTCGGGTGCGGTCGTTCGAGAGGTCGATACTCGTCCACGAATACGCAGCGCCCGATCCGCGATTCAGGAAACGCCAGGGCGGTACGAGCGCATCCGCTGCAGGCGAATGGATGGAGTTGCCATCGGCAGACATGAAGATATTCGTGCCACTGTCATCGCTTGTTCGATTGGTAGAAGTATTACCGGCGCCGGAACGGATTTTAGTCGTCTCCGGCGGCGGTGATTTCGATCCAGCACCGTGGGCGATATCCGCATGCACCGGAGCAGATCCGGTTACCTACCCAGCTTGTGCAGCGATTCTTGCATTAGGTCTGATGATTCCTTAATCGTAGCGCCGCACTAAGGGTCACCTACAGCGCATTCTCTCTGTCCGCCCGTCGCCTGTTCGTGCGTTCCATCGCCACACGCAAGATTCGCGTCATTCAGAACGCACTCTCTTTGGCCGCCGGTCGCCTGTTCGTGCGTTCCCTCAGCGCAAAATAACGGCTCGGGCCTACAACTCGTCGTTCCATCTTCATTGAGAATCTCATCGTCACTGGCGGGGCAGCTCGATGGACCCAACACGCATTCTCGCTGGCCACCCGTTGCTTGTTCCTGCTGGTGCGTATCGTCTCCGCACTCAAGAATATTGTCGGAATTGATCGGTACGCATTCACGCTGGCCCCCGCTTGCTTGCTCGTGCGCGCCATTTCCACAAGCTATTGGCGTCACGACACAATTTCGCACCCCGCTTTGCATTTGTTCCATGGTGCCGTCGCCGCAGTTCAGTTGAGAGCACTCCTCGCACGAACAAGCCGCGAGTAGCACGCTTATCAGTAGCGCCCCTGCGATAGACAACGTCCGCTTCACTTTTTGATTGTTCATTATTCCGCTCCCTTTGCAGCTCGATTTCGAGCCATGTATTTAGTTAAGAATAGACTGGAATCGCGGGTTTGGATGTAATCGGATGAAATCGGGGTCGTTCGCTATCGCATCCATCGAATATCCAAGGGCTGCAGCGCGTTCCAGGTCTCTAAGGGCGTTATCGTCGTCGCCGAGGATCGCGCTTACCTGGGCCGAAAAATAGTGAACGTGAGGGTCATTCGGGCCGATTTCCATCGCCCGTATGATGGCTAAACGTGCATTTTCTTCGTCCGCAACATTGGCGTAGTACGACGCAATAAAGGCGAGCGTTCTGGCGTCATTCGGATTGGTCGCAAGCTGCGCTTCGGCGAGTTCGATAGCCCGGCCGAAGTTTTGTGGCACTTCCTCTTGCAGTCCGGACACGAATCGAGATGCCGCCGCGAGCCGACCCCACAACGTGTAGTCGTGCGGTGAAATCACGGTAGCTTGGCGGAACATTTCGGTGGCGGAATCAAATTGTCCGGTGTTGTAGTACATCACTCCGATGTTCGATAGCGCGAGTTCGGTCGGTTCGATCTGCAACGATTGCAGATAGGCCTTTTCGCCAAACTCGACGTTGCCCGAGTTGTAGTACGCCGCACCGAGATTGTTAAAGCCCATTGCATAGTCCGGGTTCAATTCCGTGACTCGTTGAAAGGGCGCAATCGCCTCGACGGGTCGCCCGAATTCCAGATAGAAATTACCCAGTGCCAGATGTGTGCCCCAGTACCCAGGTTCGAGATCCACCGCGTAGCGAAAGATCATCTCCGCCTCATCGAGACGGTCTTGTGCCATATAGACTCTGCCGATTCCATAAAACGCAGGCTCAAGTTTACGGTTCAGGACGATGGCGCGCTGAAATGACAATTCGGACTGGTGAAATTGACCGGTATGACGATACAAGCTGCCGAGCGCCGCGTGCACCTCGGCGAGTTCGGGGTCAATTGACAACGCGCTGGCGCACGCGCGTTCCGCTGGAGCAACATGTGTTGTTCGTTGATCGAAGAGATACTTGCCAAGATAGACGTCACACAGTCCCGCATAAGCAAGTGCGTAGTTTGGATCGAGATCTAACGCGCGACGGAACAACGCTTCAGCATTATCCAATGTCAGTTCCGATCGAGGTCGACGCAAATACCCCAGTGCTTGCAAATAGTAGTCATACGCATCTGCACTATCGGTAGGGCGCTGCAATATTCGATTTTGCGATTCGAGCGAGAGGACAAGCTTTAGCGAGTCGACGACAGCGTGCGCAATTTCGTCGCGCACAGCGAGCGCATTCGTATTGCGCCGTGCAAATGTCTGTGACCAAACGTGGTAACCCGAATCAGCATCGATTAACTGGGCCGTAATTCTGAGGTCTTCTACTTGTCCCTGAATACTTCCTTCCAACACGTTTTTAACCCGGAGTTGCTTGGCCATGCTGGCAAGATCGATGTCCTTGTCTGCGTAGAAAAAGGAGGAGGTTCTGGACGGTACCTTCAACTCACGAATATTGGCGAGGAGGTTGAGTACTTCTTCGGCCAGCCCCATGGCCAAATAGTCCATGCGCGGATCGGGGGTCAAATTGGCGAACGGCAGAACAGCGATTGAATTCGGGTCCACTACATCCGGTGTGAGCTTGGGGAGATCGATCTCACCGTCGGCCGTCACGATCACCGAGCCAACGCTATGGTCGACAAGACGATCGTAGACCAGGAAGCTGATGATCAATCCCAGGATTCCGATGATGGCAAAATCGATGGGTCGACCTGGGAGAGTGCGAGTATGGTTCATCGCCAGAATCGCTGAATCGTCGATTACGATTCCCTTTGCGGTAACCTGAAGCGTCCACGCGAGAACGGCAACTATTGGAAAACCAATCGCTGAGACCCAGACCAGGGTCTGCATTACCCAGTCCGGGACGCCGAGCGGTTGGAACACAGTATCAGCAACCTGCAGCCCCACCCACACCACAATAGCGTACGCACCAACGACACGAAGAACGCGCCGACGCTGCAAATTTTCCATCAGCATCGCTAAAGGAGAAGGGTCATTGGCTGTGTCTGTATCTATCGGCGGCTGCGAACCGGGCGCGCCCAACCCGTGTATCTGCGGCAACAATTGGTAGCCACGTTTCGGAATGGTCTTGATAAATTGAGGGTTGGCGCTGAGATCGCCAAGCTGATGGCGCAACTCGCTGATGCAGCCGGTCAGGACTTCATTGCTGACAGGCATGTCACCCCAGACCTGCCGGACAATATCGGCCCGCGGCACCACATCACCCTGTTGTTGCGCGAGGCACAACAACACCTCCATCGCTTTGGGTTTCAAGTGGCCGGATCCGTTCGGACCCTGAACTTCACCGGTAAGCGGATAGATCCGCCGGTCACCGAGTTGAAATCCGCGCTGCAGGATACTGTCCATATTTGCCTAACCCGAGCTTTTCAGCCGTATTAGTTCTCAGACGAATTGTGCGGCATGCGAAGTATCTAGTCCAATTCTAACAGAGCCGAGAAGTACAAACACACGGTCCAGATCAATCCGCTTCATTCCGAAATTCCGAATCTCTGATCTTCAAGCCAATCGTTTCAGCGCATCGACCAACTGCGCCATGTCATCCGGTGTCGTGAACACCTGTGGCGTAACGCGAACGCAGTAACCGCTTGCAAGGCCCTTACGGATGACGGTGAAGATTCCGAACTCTTGCTCTAGACGCTGTTGCAACGCGGTTACATCATCTGCGTCGCGTTTGCCTGCTAAGCGGAGTGACCCCATGCCGCTCCACGACTCTTCATCGAGACCGCCCAGGAGTTCGATGTGCGACATCGACTCGGCTTCATTGGTCCATAGCTGTCGCAGGTATCGCAGTCGAGCTTCTTTATTCGCGCCACCGATCGCCTGGTGAAAGTCGAGCGCGTGTGGAATGGCGAGAACAGCAGCAAAGTTCGCAGTGCCGACATGCACGCGTGTTGATACTTGTGTGTCGTCGGGATCGCTTTCGCCGGGGTAGGGCGCGACTTTGTGCAGACTGCCGCGTTTCATATAGAGCGCACCGACGCCCACTGGTGTGCCGATCCATTTGTGCAGGTTAAAGCCTGCCCAGTCGACTTCTAAAGACGGCACTTCGTAGTCGAGCAGTCCCCAGGATTGTGCGGAGTCGCAGATAACGTCGATACCGCGCGCTCTTGCCTCTTGCGCAATACGTGCGACTGGAATTACGAGACCGTGCTGATTGCTCACGTGCATTATCAGCATGAGCTTGAGGTCGGGGTTCTTGTCGAACGTGTCGCGATACAGCTCAAAGATCTGTGTCTGATTTGCTCGTGGTGGAATGATGAGCTCGACCGGCCGTGCACCGCGAGCGTCTTTCAGCCACTGCATCGCCGTTTTAAAATGCGGATAGTCGAGGTCGGCATAAAGGACCGCGTCGTCGGCGTTGAGGTCGCGGTATTGTCGGATCAGGTTGTGGATCGATTCGGTCGCGTTGCGAGACAGTACGATTTCGTCGTCGTGCACGCCAAGCGCGTGGGCCACTCGCCGTACGCTTTCTGTCTCATCTGCCGAGTATTGTTTTCTGGCGTAGAAAGAGTTCTGCGTATTCACCATACGCGTAGCGTCGATGTAGGCGTCCTGTACCGGATGCGCCATCTTGCCCCAGTAACCGTGCTCGAGATTGACGATGCCCTCGGTACGGTCGTAATACGTGGCCACCTCGGACCAAAAGGCCTCGTTGCTGGCTAGTGCGGAAGAGGTGGTGTTTGTGGGCGGGCTGGGTAGCGGCCGCTGCGCGGCTCGTGCGACCAGTGGTAATCCGATAACTGCACCGGCAGCAATTGCCCTTAGGCATTCGCGCCGGCTTATTCTTGTTTTCTGAGATGCCAAGATCGTATTCCGCGACTAAGCGAGCTTTGAATTATGCACTAAATCACCTGTCGAAATGCTCGGATACGGCCTTCAGGAAAGTGTATTCGTCTACGCCGTGTCGATCAGTCGGCTTTGGCTGCGCACTCCACATCGCAACAACGAGATTCCTGTCCGGGTCCACAAATACAAACTGTCCAAATATGCCGACCGCTACATAACTGTTGTCGTGCAATGGCCACAGCATGTAACCGTATTCAGTTTTCTTGCCCCCTACGACTTGCGGCGTGCCCGCGACCGACATCCAGCCCTCCGGCAAAACCCGTTCGCCATCCGCGACACCATCGTTTAACAGGAACAGGCCGAAGCGAGCGTAGTCGCGCAGGGTGGCCGACAAACCGCTGCCGCCGACTTCCAGACCGTCGGGGGATTCCAGCCACCAGTTGGCATCGGCCTGCATACCCGCTTTCGACCAGATTTTTTCCGAGAGGTAGTCGGCAACCGGCTTACCGGATGCTGCTTGCACGAGCGCGCCGGCGACATGCGTTTCACCGGTGCTGTAGTTCCAGCGCGTGCCCGGTGCGGCCGCTCTGGGCAGGGCGGCCATCAAATCGAGAATGGCACCTGGCTGCTGGCCGATTTGTGCTTCGAGCATGCGTCGTCGATCAGAGTTGGGATCGGTATAGGTCTCGTTCCACGCCACCCCGGAGCTCATCTGCAACAGATGCCGAACCGTGACCCCGTCATAGGCCGTGTCTTTAAAACGTGACAGGTAGTTCACGATAGGGTCGTCAATGCTGCTTATGTCGCCATCCTGAATGGCCGCGCCGATCAACATCGCCGTCATGGACTTGACCACCGACATCGACATCCAGCGCGTGTCGCGGTCATTGCCCAGCAGGTACTCTTCAAAGTGGATCTCGCCGTCTTTGATGATCAGCAATCCACTGACGCGGTTCAAAGCCAGTACGTCGTAGAGGTCGTAGGTCTTACTGTTTGTGACGAAGCCGAAGTTCTGCAATGGCGTCGTGCTTTGCGGCAACTCAAGCACACTGTTGCCACGTGGAACCGTGCGTGTGGGAAACAAGCGATCGATATTGCGGAAGGTGTTGACCTGAATATCGGGATACAGCCGGCCGTCATACACTTCGCGCACAGTACCGATCGGCTCATCTGCGTGACGGTAGGGTTGCTGATCGGCGTTTGCGCAAGCCCCTGCAGTGAGTAGCACGGTCATGATGAGGGTCCTCGTCATAGCGATTCTTCATAAGAAATCCGACGCCTATACTACATTTATGCGATCCAGTTGTTGTTCCCTTCGCGCCCATGCTCAGACTCCTCCTCCTGATGGTGACCGTGGTCGCCCCGCTCATAACTGCGGCCAGCGATAGTGAGATCGACGAGGTTGTCGTGGAATCGCAGAGAACAATGGTTACAGTGCCGGAAGACGGATTCGCGATTGTTAAGATTCAACTCGAATCAGGGATGAAGTGACGCGATGCAGATCGCGGTTACTGATACCCCTTAGCCTGCAGTTTAAACAAACTCGCATACTGTCCATTTTCTGCGGTTGAAAGTGATCGAAGATCTCAGCATCGCTCGCGCCATCTAAGCGAGGTTTATATCGTAAATACAGTGACTTAAGCGTATACTGTACAAATACACAGTATACGAGAAAGCAACGGAGGGACCCGTGCAAACAGCCACTATCAGCAACATTTCTGACGCCCATTCTTC
>RCNC010003908.1_pt1 | contig 11996 bp, 10 predicted proteins | sample 2041301 | NCBI WGS metagenome assembly RCNC01 (sample SAMN09708231, study PRJNA481090) | Marine sediment metagenome, whole genome shotgun sequencing project. | biome: marine sediment; feature: ocean; material: sediment; isolation source: Sewage treatment plant 13A marine sediment (STP13A) ... | reverse complement strand
ATGGTGGTTATATTTGAAAACTTGAAGAAGTCAACCAAACACCGGGCAATAAAATGTCCTAAAATATAGTTACTTTTGGTAGATGTTTCTTTAACATTTGTTTAGTAGTGTTTATAATTGAAAAAAAGGAAGCCATGAAAATGATGATGAGACTGTTCCCTGTGTTGCTTATTGCATTGATGCTTTGGGGATGTGGAGGAAAGGATGTAACCTCATCTGGCAATACCTCAACAACCACTGGATGGGCCTATAATGACCCTGAAAACGGAGGATTTGAGGTAAAAACTGCCGCCGAGCAGGAGACCGGACCGGGCCTGATCTTGATTGAAGGAGGAACCTTCACTATGGGTAAGACCCAGGATGATGTATTGTATGAGTGGAACAACATACCCCGCAGGGTAACTATCAGTTCCTTTTATATGGATGAAACGGAGGTTCGCAATGTTGACTACAGGGAGTATATCAACTGGTTGGGACGTGTATTTGGGATGAATAATCCCCAGGTGGTTCGTGCTGCTCAGCCGGATACACTGGTCTGGCGCGATCCCATGGCTTATAATGAGCCTTATGTGGAGTACTACTACCGCCATCCCTCCTTTAATGAGTATCCTGTAGTGGGTGTCAACTGGCTCCAGGCACAGGATTATTGCATCTGGAGGACCGACAGGGTTAACGAGATGCTCCTGGTGGATATGGGCCATATAGAGCTATCCACAGATCAGCAGGATGAAAGAAATTTCAATACGGAGGCCTATATTTATGGACTCTATACACCCAATATTATTAATCCCCAGCCCAGCCTTAATCCCAATGTAGAATCGAGGCTGATCAATATGGAAGATGGCATCCTGCTACCCGAAGCAGAATGGGAATATGCTGCTCTTGGCCTGGTTGGAAACTCGGTTGATGAACTGTTGTGGGAGCGCAGAACCTATCCCTGGAACGGACACAATGTCAGAAATGATAATGCCCGGGATATGGGTAAAATGCGCGCCAACTTTGTCAGGGGTAAAGGTGATATGATGGGTTTGGCCGGAAGCCTGAATGATGGAGGTTCTATTACTGTTCCTGTGAAGTCATACTGGCCAAATGATTATGGTCTTTACTGCATGGCTGGAAATGTAAATGAGTGGGTTCAGGATGTTTACCGTCCTCTCTCCTCACAGGACGTATCCGATTTCAGACCCTTCAGGGGAAATCAGTTTGATCAGATGTCTCTGGATGCAAACAACACGCCCATGATCGACAGTCTGGGACGCCTGGAGAGAGAACCTGTTGCAGAAGCGGATCTGGAAGGTCGTTTTAACTATCGTAAATCTGACTACCGGAACTACATGGATGGAGATAAAGAATCGGTGTACGAATCCGGTGAAAAGAGTCAGGATAATTATGAGGGATCCGGTAGCATGTATACCAATACCGAAGGGGAGCGTATGTCTCTTATGAGTGATGAAAGCAGGGTTTATAAAGGTGGATCGTGGAAGGACCGCGCCTACTGGCTGAGTCCGGGTGAGCGTCGTTTTCTTATTGAAAGTGAAGCCAGGGATGACCTTGGGTTCCGCTGTGCCATGATTCGTGTGGGAACACCGACTGGATTCTAAAGATACATTATCAAGATATATCAGGAGGCTGTTTCTTTCGAGAAACAGCCTCTGTTATTAGTAGCAAATCAGGATGTCCACGGAACAGATTTACAAGGAGTTTCTTCAATCCAGCGGCGTATGTACCGATACGCGCCAGGTGGTAGAAGATTCCCTTTTTTTTGCTCTCAGAGGAGATCAGTTTGACGGAAACAGATTTGTGGAAGATGCCTTGAACAAGGGGTGCAGACTGGCTATTACGGAGAGAAAGGATCTGGCGGGAAAGGGAAGGGTGGTGGTTGTGTCGTCAACCCTTGAGGTCCTGCAGCAGCTTGCCCACTATCATCGCATGCAGGTGGCACCCCGGCTAATTGCCATTACAGGCAGCAATGGAAAAACAACCACCAAAGAACTCCTGGCTGCTGTCTTATCAAAGGAATACACAGTGCTTGCAACCAGGGGCAATCTGAACAACCATATCGGTGTGCCGCTTACCTTGCTTAAGCTGAACAGAGAGGAGCTTGCCCTTGTTGAGATGGGTGCAAACCATCCGGGTGAGATCGCTGAACTGGCCAGAATTGCAGCCCCGGAGGTAGGTTTGATAACCAATGTGGGCAAGGCTCACCTGGAGGGCTTTGGTTCCCTGCAGGGGGTGCTGGATGCCAAGAGTGAACTCTACGCCTATCTGGCTAAGCATGGAGGGACGGCCATCATAGACGGGCGGGATCAGAAGCTGATGAGAAAGGCGGATGAGCTTGGCGTTGCCTGCAAGGTGGTTGCTCCGAAGGGAGATCTGCCGGTGGCAGTAAACTTAATAAGTCAGACGCCCTTTCTTGATGTGGAGTTGGTCCTGGGTGAAGAGGTTTATCCCTTCTCTACCAAGCTGGTGGGTGCCTATAATCTTCAAAATATCCTGCTTGCAGCTGCAACAGGAGTACATTTTGGAGTCTCAGGGGATGCCATTGCAGGAGCTATTTCGGGATATCTTCCCGATAACCAGAGATCCCAGATGCTTGAAGGCGGGCGAAACAAACTGGTAATGGATTCCTACAATGCCAATCCCAGTAGTATGAGGGAGGCCATTGGGGGATTGCTGAGCTATGCCACATCTCCCACCATGCTGATACTTGGGGATATGGCAGAATTGGGCGATTCTTCTGAAAAGGAACACATGGAGCTGTTTCATTGGATTAGCTCCCTGGATGTGGACCAGGTCTTGCTGCTCGGGCCAAACTTTTCCCAGATATATGAACCTTCCAATCGAATATCTGTTTTCAGTGGGAGGAAGGAACTGGAAGCCTACCTTGGAGAAGAGAAACCCGAAGGATATCATATCCTGCTCAAAGGGAGCCGGGTAATGGAATTAGAGAGACTGGCGCCTCTGTTATAGGTCAATGGTTAAAAGCGAGAATATTATGGCAAACAAATTGATGGATCCTATTGGAAAGCTCATGGGATTGAGATACAAGAGTCATCCATGGCACGGGGTTGAAATCGGTCCGGATGCACCCGAGGTGGACATTAGCTTTATTGAGATGGTACCCACCGATACGGTGAAGTATGAAGTGGACAAGGTGACGGGATACCTGAAAATTGATCGTCCCCAGAAATACTCCAACGCAGTTCCGGCCTTATACGGATTTATTCCCCAGACCTATAGCGGTGACAGCGTGGCAGCGCTGGCCAGGGAGAAGACCGGCAATGAAAAGATTGTAGGGGATGCGGATCCGGTTGATATTTGTGTGCTGACCGAAAAGCAGATTTCCCATGGGGATATTCTGGTCAGGGCCCGGCCCATTGGTGGTTTTCGCATGATTGATAACAATCAGGCCGATGTGGAGATTACTCATGTATATGGACGCAAAGAGGCCATGGACCTTATCGCCCGCTCCATCGATGACTACCAAACCAGGTTTGAGAATCTGGATATTCTGCTTTCAAATGTTTAAAAGGAGTTCCTTCTACTGGTAAAGGAATCGTTTGATCTTGTGAGTGGCCGTCTTTTCGAAGGGTGCTAACTGCAGAATCATCATCTGTAGCTTGGAGTTGCGGGCCACATGTTGGTTCACATGGATCATCAGTTCTTCCAGTGCCTCGTCTGCTTTCACCTGCATCTGCTTCTTATACTCGGCTGCATTTTCCTTCAGGTGCTGGAGTTGTTCCTCCATCACTTCCATCTTCAGGTGTACCCTGGCAGTAAGTTTTCCTTTGTATTCCATCACCAGCGATTCGCTCACAATCTCACTGCTATTGAGGACCGCTTCGATTTCTTCGGGATAGATATTTTCACCATTTGACCCCAGAATCATGTTTTTGGAGCGTCCCTTTATAAATATAATGCCCTTTGCATCCATGATGCCCAGGTCGCCCGTACGAAAATATCCATCTTCAGTGAACACTTCGGCAGTCTTCTCTTCATCCTTGTAATAGCCCTTCATCACATTGGAGCCTCTGACCACAATTTCACCTTCTTTGGTTACAGGATCGGGATTGTCAATTCGGACGCTTACCCCTTCCATTACAGTACCCACAGAGTGGAAGACTGCATTGGCGGGATTAAAACCTGCCACCATGGGGGAAGTTTCAGTAAGTCCGTAGCCAATGGCATAGGGAAATCCGCCCTCGAGGAGAAACTTCTCCACATCGGGTGCCAGGGGGGCACCACCTACGCCAAAGAAGCGTATTTGCCCACCAAAGAAACTCATAAGCTTTTTGACAGCAGCTTTTGAGAGCAGCTTTCGCGTGGGTCCCAGTTTCATCAGGAAGCGCATGGGCGCCGATTTGGTCAGCTTGGGTCTGATTGTGGACCTGTATATTTTCTCAATGATCAGCGGAACTGTCAGCATGGTCGTAGGCTGCAATTTTTTCAGAACGGGGCCGAGATAAGCCGCGGTGGGTGCCTTGTCGATATACTGAACCATGGCGCCGTTGAGCAGTGTAACCATCATTCCGATGGTACATTCATAGGTGTGTGCAAGGGGTAATACAGATAACCAGCGGTCCTCGGGAACCACCTTGTGTACGGTACCCGACTGAACTGCATTACTCAGAAGATTGGTATGAGTCAGCATCACTCCTTTGGAGCGGCCTGTGGTTCCTGAGGTATAGATGATGGAGGCCAGATCTTCGCCCTCTGCTTCATAAAAGCCCTTGTCACCCACAGAAATGCTAGTTTCCTCATTGAGCCTGGTGAGCTCGCCCGGGGTTCCTTTAGGTTCTGAAACCACTCCTTTTTTGATCTCCAGGAGCTGGAAGTCATCCGTGTTGATTACCATCTCTACTGTGGGGGGCAGTCCTTCGTTTAGCCTGGAAATCAGTTTACCGGAGATAAATACAGTTTTAACCGCAGCGTGCTCCAGGATGCTTCGAACCTCAAGGTCTCGAAAGTCTGGAAGGATCGGTACGGTAGTGGCCCCGCAGATCAGGGTGCCAAAGTAGGCGATGCCCCAGTGGGGACTATTCTCGGCCAGGATGGCCACATTGTTGCCTTTACCCACGCCGGCGCTCTTAAGCATAACTGCCACATGCTGGCTGGCCCTGTCAAGCTCCTCATAGGTATATACGGTCCCATCCACACTGGTAAGCGATGGTCTTTCCTTAAAGAGTTTGGCACTATTTTTTAACATCAGCGGAAGGTTGCTTACTTCTTCCGGTATATACTTTTTAAAACTATTCATCATCTCTGTTCTTAAAATCCAGATCACTAAATTTTTGCTTGCTTTTCAGGAAAAAATCAGCCACAATGCTACCTGGATATATTCCTGCTACAATAACGTCATTTTCGGGGTATTTGTTCTTGTTCTTTATCCCCCTATAAGAAGATTTCATCCCATAAAAAGCCCAATGTGCTCTGACTACTGCCCAAAAATCTTTGAAAGCGCCCTGGAATAGAAACCTGAAGGCCGAAATTCCATCCAGAATCATCCTGTAACACAGTGTTCTGGCACGTCCCTTGGACGGAAGGTTTTTATATAGCAGGAGCAGGTTGTTTCTGAAATTCAGGAAGGTCTTAAAGGGATTTCCTCTCTGCAGGGTAGCTCCCCCCACATGGTAGACTGTTGAAGAGGGGACAAGTCGGATCCTGTACCCCATTCGCTGCAGCCTCCAGCAGAGATCAATCTCCTCCATGTGGGCAAAAAACTTTTCATCCAGTCCCCCCGACTCCCTGTATAGATCCGCCCGGATCATCAGGCATGCTCCGGTGCCCCAGAACAGATCGGTGGCCTGGTCAAACTGGCCCTGATCCACTTCCAGATGGTCAAAGATACGGCCCTGGCAGAAGGGGTAACCCAGGTGATCCATATAGCCCCCTGCGGCCCCGGCATATTCGAAATGTGTTTTCCGTTTGAAATCCAGTATTTTAGGGGTGCAGGCTCCCACCGTTTCATCCTCTTCCATTTGCTCAATCATGGGTTCCAGCCAGCCTTCAGTAACCTCAATATCGGAGTTCAGTAGGAGTATGTACCTGGCATCGATCTGTTCCATTGCACGGTTATATCCCCCGCTGAATCCATGGTTCAGCTCCAGTTCAATGATCCGGATGCGGGGATACTCGTTTTTAAGAAACTCCAGGGAGTCATCCACGGATCCGTTATCTGCAACAACAATCTCAGCTTCAGGATGGGTGGTGTGACGTAGCAGAGCTGGCAGGAAGAGCTCCAGGTGTTGCTTTCCGTTCCAGTTCAGGATGACAATGGATACCAGTTTCATCAGCTTAGCATGATTTTCTGGATGACTGACTGAAACTCTTTGAAAATCTTTTGGTTGGAACAGACTATATGTTCGCCAAACAATGGATCAGCTTGGCCCGCAAAGTCGGAGACCTCGCCGCCAGCTTCCCTTACCAGAAGTATACCTGCTGCCACATCCCAGGGATGGAGCCCGTACTCATAGAAGCCATCATAGCGGCCACATGCCACATAAGCGATATCTGTGGCGGCAGAACCCAGTCGACGGAGTCCATGGGAGTTATGCATAAAGTGGTCCATACTACGCATAAACTGCTCCAGGTATTTAAAATTTGTATAGGGGAATCCGGTGGCAATCAGGGCATGGTCTACCCGGGGGGCATCGCTGACCTTGATTGCTGAACCGTTAAGCCAGGCACCTCCGCCTTTCCAGGCATAAAAAAACTCATTGAGACCAAATTCATAGATAATTCCGGTCACCACCTCGTTGTTGGAGGTGAGTGCCACGCTGATGGCAAAGGGAAAAACTCCGTGAATAAAGTTGGTAGTGCCGTCTACCGGATCGATCACCCAGTTGTATTGCTCTCCACGACTGTTGTTTGTTCCTTCTTCGGCGATGAAACCCGCTTCGGGCAGCAGCTCTGAAAGTCCAGACACCAGGATCCGTTCGGCCTCTTTATCGACTTCTGTAACAAAGTTTTGCCGCCCCTTCTCCTCTATGATCAGTCCCTGCCTGTTCTCGTGCCGCTCCCTCACATAGGATGCTGCTATTTTCACCACTTCCATGGCACTGAAACATATTTCTTTGTACTGCATGCGGCTCACCATATATTATAGAAACAAAGAAAGTTAAAAAATTTCATTATGCAGATCGGCCACCACGAATGTACTGCCCCCTGTGAAGATCATATCGTCGACTCCAGCCTCCTTTTGAGCAGCACGGTAGGCCTCATCCACATTGGGAAAAGGGAAGCCTTTTAATCCAAATTCCCTGGCACGTTTAGCCAGCACTTTAGAATCCATGGACCTGGGGACGGATGAGCGCGTAAAGTAGTAGCTCGCTTCCTCGGGGAGCAGGGGAAGAATCATATCAAGGTCCTTGTCATCTACCATGCCCCATACCATATGGAGCCTCTGCCAGGGAATCTCTTTAATCTGCCTGATTACGGCAGCGATTCCGTCTACATTATGAGCCGTATCACAGATACTTCGCGGATTATGACCGATGGTCTGCCATCTGCCCATGATTCCAGTGGATGCTATGACTGTGGCGAATCCCTCCCGGATATGAGACTCGTTGATCTTCCAGTCTAGCTTCTGCAGATGTTCCAAAGCGGTAAGCGCAGTGATAATATTCTCCTGTTGGTACTCCCCGGTCAGATCGCATGTAATGGTTTTTAAGGAAGGATTGATGGATTTACCGATCCTTAATAGCATAGAGCCATCGCTGTTCAGAGTCCTGAATCTAGGTTCGTAGATCTGGCTGGCACAAATGACCGGTGCATTTCGCTCCCTGGCTATGGAGCGAAGTACTGACTCTGTGGGAGCTTCGGCTCGCCCGATAATAAGCGGCACCCCTTCTTTGATGATCCCACCCTTCTCCCTGGCGATGGAAGTGGGATCGGATCCCAGGAATTCGGTATGATCCAGCGAGATGTTGGTAATTACAGATAGAATCGGTGAAATAATATTGGTGGAATCCAGTCTGCCTCCCATACCGGTTTCAATTATGGCCACATCCACCTGCTCCCTGGCAAAATAATCAAAAGCCATGGCCACGGTCATCTCAAAGAAAGAGGGCTGAATTTCCCCGATTATCTCCTTGTTCCCGCTCACGAACCGGGTGACCTCATCTTCAGGGATGGAGGTCCCATTAACTCTGATCCGTTCCCTGAAATCAAGCAGGTGGGGGGAGGTGTAAAGCCCTGTCTTCATTCCCGATGCCTGCAGAACCGAGGCGATCATATGGCTCACCGATCCTTTGCCATTGGTTCCGGCCACATGGATGGTGGGATAGCTTTGATGGGGGTGTCCGAATGCGTGGTCCAGCCTGTGTGTGTTATCCAGGTTACTCTTATAGGCCGCTTTCCCCTGTCGCTGGTACATGGGCAGGGAGGTAAAGAGAAAATCAAGGGCTTCTTTGTAGCTCATTCCTGGAAATATGCATTGTTCCATCCGTTGTATCTTACTTTTTCACTATGAAAGCGGTCCGGTCTGGGTTTTTGCTCCTCTGGATAGCCCAGGGCAACCAGGGCAAAGGAGCGTACATGGCAGCTGTAAGTATGGCTTTAATCTGCTTGCTATCAATCTTTTGGTCGGTAAACCTGCGGATGCTTCTCCTGTCGAGTATGAAGTCAAGTTTTTCCATTTTCATAACGGTTCATAAATGTGTGTAAAACTTCGGTCAATGTGAATAATTTGCTGACTCATGGGGGACAAAAAAACCTATTTTAGGAGCCAGATAGTTTAACAACTTTACACGATTCATTGCTGAGGTAAAGTTAGCGTAATGGGAGGGGAAATATGGCAACTGCTGTGAAAAAAAATCGCAAGATCTTCGTTCTGGATACCAATGTCTTGCTTCACGACTATAAAAGCATTCACAACTTTGATGAGCACGACATCGTAGTGCCCATCACGGTGTTGGAGGAGCTGGACAGGTTTAAGAAAGGAAATGACATAATCAATTTTCATGCCCGTGAGTTCACCAGGGAGCTGGATAAACTAAGTGGGGATAAGCTCTTTAACGGAGGATTGTCGCTGGGCAGGGGAAAAGGAAAACTGAGCATATGTACCGGACAGCTAGCTTCTGCACAGCTCTCCACTTCCTTCCCTGAGAATACTGCGGACCACCGAATCCTGGCAATTGCAGAGCATCTGCATCTTAAGAATGGGGACGGCAGGCCGGTGATCCTTATCACCAAGGATATCAACCTGAGAATGAAGGCTAAGTCGCTGGGTATCATGGCCCAGGACTACCATAACGATATGGTCCAGAACATTGATGATATCTATGAAAATGTAAAATCCAGCGATGTAACGGACGATATGGTTATCTCCGACATGTACGAATCCATGGAGGGTGTCCCGGTGGAGCGCTTCGGACTTCCAAAGCCCCCGCTGGCCCATCAGTATTTTATTTTCAGAAACAACTCCAAGAGTGGATTGGGTCATTATGATCCTTTTAATAAGATGGTGAACAGGGTGGAAAAGACTCGCACCTATGGCATCGATCCACGCAATGCCGAGCAGACCTTTGCACTGGATGCACTGCTCCGGCCGGAAGTTCAATTGGTGGCGCTAACAGGTAAGGCAGGGACGGGAAAAACGCTGCTTGCCCTTGCTGCAGCTATACACCAACGGAAAATGTATACCCAGATTTTCCTGGCCAGACCCATTGTTCCCCTTGGCAACCGCGATCTAGGCTACCTGCCTGGTGATGTGGATGAAAAAATTGGTCCCTATATGCAGCCACTGTTTGATAATCTCTCGGTAATCAAACAGAAATTCAAAATACAGAGTAAGGAGCACAGTCGCATTGAGGAGATGCAACAGGCTGAGAAACTGATGATCACTCCGCTGGCCTATATTCGGGGACGAAGCCTTTCCAGAGTTTTCTTTATTGTGGATGAAGCACAGAACCTGACTCCCCATGAGGTAAAAACCATTATTACCAGGGCAGGGGAGGGAACCAAAATGATTTTTACTGGAGATATTCAGCAGATAGATTCTCCTTATCTGGATACCAAATCCAACGGTTTGACTTACCTGGCCGACAGAATGAAGGGACAGGATATTTTTGCCCATGTGCACCTGGTCAAAGGGGAGCGCAGCTACCTGGCCGATCTGGCCAGTAACTTACTTTAAGTCTGACTATTAAATAAAAAAATGGAACGAAAACTATTTATAGTACGACACGCTAAATCCAGCTGGGATCATGAAGGTCTGGCAGATATCGACCGGCCATTGGCCAAACGCGGATTACGTAATGCAGGGGAGATGGCAGAACGCTTACTGGCCAAAAAGATGGTCCCTCAACTGCTACTTTCGAGTCCTGCCAACAGGGCCCTGAATACGGCCCTTATCATGTCAAAGATCTGGGGTACCAGAGCTGAAAACTTTCAAATCCACGAAACTCTATATGATGCCAGTATATCAGATATAGAGCAGGTGATAGCCGGCGTCCCTTCAGATATCAAAAGCCGGCCATAATCCCTCTTCTACAGCATATGGCAACATGTTTTTGAAGCATCGCCTGGACAATCTTCCAACAGCCGGGGTGGTGATTGTGACACTGGAATCGAAAAATTGGGGAGTGATCGGGCGCAAACATGTAAAAGAGACCTATGTGGATTACCCAAAAAGAAAGTAGGAGTATGAATTTGCCGCTGATCGAGGTGAGCTGTGCGGTAATTATGGATGGTGACCTGGTACTGGTTACCCAGCGAAGCGAGCTAATGCCGCATCCCCTGAAATGGGAGTTCCCCGGCGGAAAGCTATTACCTGGAGAGACTCCCGAAGCCACTATCATCAGGGAGATCAGGGAGGAAATTGGTGTGGAAATCTCCGTCATACAGCTGCTCCCCTCAGTGAAGCATATATACAGTGATGCTGCTATCAAACTGATCCCTTTTGTATGTTCGATCAGGCTTGGTAAAATCCACCTATCAGAACACAGGACCTACCGCTGGGTGCATCGATCTGAACTTGAAGAATTAGACTGGCTGGAAGCAGATGTGGAGGTTCTGGCCCTTCTGAATAAATACTCTTAGTTGCGCAGGGTCCCGATCCAGTCGGCCACGCTCTTTAGAAATTCACCGATGGGCTCCCCAATGCCACCAAAACCATCTCTCACCTGGGTGATTACAAAGAAGAGGAACAGGAAATAGATCCCCAGCAGCATAATCGCTTTCAGCCGCGTTAATTTCTTTCCAATCAGCATTATTGCCAGGGCCAGAACGGTAGCGAGAAGCAGGAATACCCAGACCTCTTTTGTAAACGCCAGGAGGTTCTGATCAAGTGCCACACTCTCTCCGTGGATCAGGTTGTAGAGCAGGATCGGAAATCCCAATGCGAAGGCGATATCAAAAATATTGCTACCCAGGGCGTTGCTAACAGCATCATCGTAATTTCCTTTCCGGGCATCTTTTACGGAAAGAATGGTGTCGGGTACCGATGTGGCTACTGCTGATAATACTACGGCCACAAAGATCAGGGGGATATTGGTAATTTCCCCGAAGAGATCTGTTCCATAGACCAGCAGCCAGGTCCCGAAGCTCATGACCAGCGTGCTAAATCCCAGGAGAATCCATGCCCGCACAGTGGTGATCTTTCTGCCACTCAATACGACTGCGGTCATATCCAGGGTAAGCAGGGCACCCAGGATTTTTCTTTTCGGAAGTGCTGCGGGGCGCACATATTCTCGTTTGGACTTTTTTCGCTTTCTGGTAATAAGGAAGAGGATTACCAGGTAAATTATATAGACCAGCACCATGACCAGTCCGTGCTTGGCCAGGAGCTTCCCACTGAAGAGGAAGCTTACAAAGATGAGTTGTGAGATCAATAGCACACTCCCTTCACGAAGCAGCACCTTTTTATTTAATTCAACGCATCGTCCCCTTTCGCATTTGAATAGCATCAGCACCACCAGGGCCGGGATAATCAGCAGGTTGAACAGAGCACTTCCCGAGGTCACACCCAGTCCGCCCGAAAAACCGTCCGCATCACG
>RCNC010002605.1_pt1 | contig 12001 bp, 11 predicted proteins | sample 2041301 | NCBI WGS metagenome assembly RCNC01 (sample SAMN09708231, study PRJNA481090) | Marine sediment metagenome, whole genome shotgun sequencing project. | biome: marine sediment; feature: ocean; material: sediment; isolation source: Sewage treatment plant 13A marine sediment (STP13A) ... | reverse complement strand
ACAGCAGGCTTAACATATTCTTCAAGAATGTTAATGATCTCTTTTGAGACATCATCTAAATCTTCAAACTTTCGATCTAATTCTTCTTGTTTTTGTTCAACTGTTTTAGAAGCTTTGTCGCTTATAATTTCTTTTCCATTCTCAAGGAAGCTTCTTATAAATTCTCTCAACTCCATTGTTATATCATTCCACTCGGCTACATTGTGTTTTGTAATAGATACATAATTTTGATCTATGAAAACCGATTTAACAAAAGGGAAATGAAATAATTCTGATGCTAAAGGTGATGAATTTGCTTCATCAATTGAAGTATATTCATAAATGGAATTAACCAGTTTTTTATTCGCAACGAATTTAATTACTTCTGGATTTGGAGTGCTTTCCGCATAAATAGTTACGGGATTTTTTTTCGGCTCTAATGTTTCACTTACTACTACACCGTCATTGTTTAAATAATTCTGAATTTGGCTTGCAACTTCGTCTTGCACATCATTCCATTCTACTATGTTATAACGCTCAATAGCCACAAAATTCCCTGAAATATAAATTTTCTTTACAAATGGAAGACAAAAGAGTTCCTGTGCTAAAGGTGAATTTTGAGCCTCATCTATATTATTATATTCAAAACTTTCGTAATTAGTTAAAAATTCACTGGTTTCAAACTTTAATATGGCTGGATTGGAGGTTTCTCTTGGATTAACCGATATATTTTTCATTACAATTAATTTTTTTCAAAAATACTAAAAGAAAAGTTGAGCTAGGTATATATGAAATTCTTTATTTTTCTTCATTACATAGGAGTTTGCTCACTTTTATCTTATTCCATAAATTGAGCTAATCGCAATATGTTACCTGCCAAAACGTTAATCATACTAATAAAATAGTTATAATGACACATGGAATATAACCGAAATTACCAACCAAGTTGATGCAAAAATTTATATATTTGATAGGTGCGGTAAGCTATTAAAACAATTAATTCCAACGTCTTTTGGCTGGGATGGAACATTTAATGGTTAAGCCTTACCATCATCAGATTTTTGGTTCATTGTTTATACAGAGAACCTAGTGTTGATACTAAAAAAGAGTTTATAGCTCATTTTACTTTAAAAAATAGAATATGAATTTAAAAAAGTATTGTTTATTATTTGTTATAGCAGTATTTTCTCAATTCACTTTTTCCCAAGAAGGTCTACCAGTGTATTCAGATTATTTAACTGATAATTATTATTTAATACATCCATCAATGGCTGGAGTTGCTAATTGCTCAAAAGTTAGATTGACGGCTAGAAAACAATGGTTTGGACAGGATGACGCACCTAATTTACAAACCTTAAGTGTTAATGGAAGAATTGGAGAAGGTCCATCTGCCATTGGTGCTATTTTATATAATGATAAAAATGGTTTTCATTCGCAAATGGGAGCTTATATTACTTATGCTCACCATTTAATGTTTTCAAGAAATGAAATAGACTTGAACATGGTATCATTTGGTTTAAGTGTGGGTGCGATTCAATACAAGCTTGATGAATCGGCGTTTCTAAATGAAGGCTTTGATCCAATAATTTCAGGAGTGGAACAAAGTGCAACAAATTTGAATATAGATTTTGGTTTTTCATATCATTTAATTGATTTTTATGTTCATGCTACTGCCAAAAATATTTTAAAGAATGAAGGAATTAATAATGACATTGAAATTTCAAGTAATTTAAGACGTTACCTTTTTTCTGTTGGGAATGTGTTCAGTGGTATTGATAGTGAATGGAGTTATGAACCATCAATTATGTTTCAATATAAAGATGGCACCAAGGAATCATCTATAGATGTTAATGCAAAAGTTTATAAGACAACTGATTTTGGAAAAATTTGGGGTGGATTGTCATATAGAAGAAGTTTTGATGGTGCAGAATTTTTGGATGGCTCTGGAATAAGTACTCAAAAACTTCAATACTTCACTCCACTTATTGGAGTAAATTATAACAATTTAATGTTTGCCTACACGTATTCATATCAGTCAAATTCTATTGTTTTTAATAGTGGTGGATTCCATCAATTATCTTTAGGTTTCAACTTCAATTGTAGAAGAGAAAAATTTGAATGTAATTGTCCTGCTGTTAATTAATTTATTATTGATTTGAAATAAATAGATTCCATCTTAAGAATATGCCAGTTATTAAACCTGTAAAAGGAAAATCTCCTATAATTCCCGAGGATTGTTACATTGCAGAAAATGCAACTATTGTTGGTGATGTAACTTTAGGAAATAATTGCAGTATTTGGTTTAACGCTGTCTTAAGAGGCGATGTTCACTACATTAAACTAGGAAATAAAGTAAATGTGCAGGATGGAGCTGTCATACATTGTACTTATAAAAAATGTCCAACAAATATAGGAGATAATGTTTCCATTGCTCACAATGCAATTGTACATGGTTGTACTATTCATGATAATGTATTGATAGGTATGGGAAGTATAATTATGGATAATTGTGTGATACATAGCAACAGTATTATCGCTGCTGGAGCTGTTGTAACGCAGAACACCATAGTTGAATCTGGTTCTATTTATGCAGGAATGCCAGCTAAAAAGGTTAAAGACATTAGAGAGGAATTAATTTACGGTGAAATTGATAGAATTGCAGATAATTATGTTAAATATTCCAGTTGGTTTAAAGACTAATTAAAAGTTAACATACTCAACCTTAAATTTTTTATCCAAAAGAGTCTTAATGATTTCAGGATTTCCATTTGTAAAGAACTGATTTTTAGATTTCCTTTTTTGAGTATTTAGTAGTTTATTTTTTTCTAAAACATTTTTAGTTTGTCTAGCAACTGCTTCGCCAGAATCGATAATTTTCACATGGCTTGGCATTAATTCTAATAACTGCGGAATTAAGTATGGATAATGGGTGCAACCTAGAACTAAATAATCAATATTTGCGTCTAACATTGGTTTAAGGTATTGCTTCAAAAGTGCTTTCATTTCAATAGAATTAAATTGACCGCTCTCAATTAGTTCTACAATTCCTTCTCCATTTTTTTCAATAAGTTCTATTCCATTAGCAAAAAGATCACTTGTTTTACTAAACAGGGCACTACTTAAAGTTCCTTTAGTAGCAAGAATGCCAACTGTTTTCGTTTTACTCTGTAACGCAGCCGGTTTAATAGCAGGTTCAATTCCTATAAAAGGGATATTATAATATTTTCGTAAATAATCTATAGCATTTGTTGTGGCGGTATTGCATGCCACCACTATTATTTTGCATCCTTTTTCTAATAAAATCTCGGTGTTTTTAATACTTAACTCAATTATTTTTTCCTTTCCCTTTGGACCATAAGGAGCATTCAAGCTATCAGCCAAATAAATGGTATTTTCGTTTGGTAAAAGACTATGAATCTCTTTCCAAATAGATGTGCCTCCTACGCCTGAATCAAATATACCAATAGGTTGATTACTCATGTTGTTACAAAAATAAAAAAGCTGCCTAATTTTAGACAGCTTTTAATATGTTATTATAAGATTTGATTAAAATCCTAAATCTGTCTTTACATCAGCTATAAGGTCTTTACCATCTGCCATGATAACTCCTCCGCCTTGAGAAGAATCCAATACATAATCAAAACCTTGTGCTCGTGCTACTTTTAAAATAGCTGCTTTAGCTTTTTCAGTAATTGGTTTTAATAGATCTAACTCTTTTTGTTGCATATCCTTTTGTGCATTACCTTGGTATTGACGAATGTTGTTTTCCATGCTTTGCACTTCTTGAACTCGTTTAGCATTTTCCTCATCAGTTTGTGTTGTAGCTTCAGCATCATAAACTTTCATTTTATTTTGCAGGGCTGTAGCTAATTCTTTAATCTCAGCTTCATATGTCTTACCTAATTGCTCCATTTGTGATTGAGCAGCTTTCATTTCGGGCATTGCAGAAACCAGATCTTGGGTATTAATATGTGCAACTTTGCTCTGTGCCTGCGAAAAACTTACTGCTCCAATAAATAGTGCTGCTGCAAATAATAGGGTTTTAAATTGTTTCATTTTAATTTGTATTAAGTGTTATAAATTATTCTTTTTAATTATTATCTTCTTGTTCCTCTTCAGGATTGTTTTTATTTTCTTCTCTTTGTTTTAGTTTTTCTTGACGTGCTTGTTCGCGTTCTTCTATTATTTTTCTCTTTCTTTCTTCAAGCGCCTGTTTTCTTTCTTCTCTCTCTTTTAATTTTTGTTGTTTTCGTTCTTCAAGTATCTGCTCGGGTGTTTTTTCTTCTGATTCTTCATTGTCTTCTACAACTTCTTCTTCAGTCGTTTCCTTAACAATTTCTTCATCAATATTTCCCGTTCGCTCATTTAATTTTTCTTGTTTAGCCTTTTCACGATCATCAATTAGCTTTTGTCGTTTTTCTGTAGCTGCTTTCTTTTTTGCTTCTCTATCTGCTAAAATTTTCTGTTTTCGTTCTTCAAGTATCTGCTCGGGTGTTTTTTCTTCTGATTCTTCATTGTCTTCTACAACTTCTTCTTTAGTTGTTTCCTTAACATTTTCTTCAGTAGTGCTTCCCGTTCGTTCATTCAATTTTTCTTGTTTCGCCTTTTCACGATCATCAATTAGCTTTTGTCGTTTTTCTAAAGCTGCTTTCTTTTTTGCTTCTCTATCTGCTAAAATTTTCTGTTTTCTTTCTTCCGCGGCTGTCGCTCTTTTAGCTTTATTTTCTTCAATTTCTTTTTGTCTGGCTTCCAGTTCTAAATTTACTTCAGGAACAACGTCTTCAGCTTCAGCTTTTTTCTTGTCTTGTCTACTTTGTATTTGTTTACGTTTTGAAGCTCGTGTTATAGCTCTTAAAACCTGTTCGCTCATATCAAATCGCTCAGCTGAAAATAACATAACGACATCTGCAGATTTGTCAAAAATAAAGTCGTATTTCTTGTTTTGAGCAATATCTTGAACAGCGGCAAAAATTTGATCTTGAATAGGTTGAATTAATTGCTTCTTTTGAATCATTAAATCACCATTAGGTCCAAAACGTTTTTGCTGATAATCTAGAATTTCATTTTCTTCTATTAGAATGTCTTCTTCACGCTCCTTAATCAATTCATTGGTCAATAAAACACTTTCATTCCGCAAATCGTTTTTCTTCTTATCAATTTCAATAAGTTTTTTTTCGATCTCTAATTTCCATTTCTGAACTTTACTTTCTAATTGAGATGTAGCTTCTTGATATTCTGGAACGTTCTCTAAAATGTACTCAGTGTCAATATATCCAATTCTTACGCCTCTTTGTGCCTGTATAGCAAGACTAAACATAAAAGTTATTACTAGTAAAAAAAGAACTTTTGTTTTCATTCTATATTTTTTAAATAATTCATTGACTTAACAATCGATAAATCTATAAAATTGGCGAATGAACCTTAACAACTTCGCCATTAGTATTATCTGTTTTCAAATTAACGAAAATTAATCCAAAAAATTTTAACCATGGTTACTTGTTGTTAAACTGTTTATAGAAAATATCGTGCCAAAATTAAAATTGTTGTCCAATAATAAAATGAGTTTCCCACCCATTTTTATTTGTTTCTCCTGGTAAAGCGTCAAATCCATATCCGAAATCAATCCCTAATAATCCAAAAGCAGGCATAAAAATTCTAATTCCAGCTCCAGCCGAACGATTTAGATCGAATGGGTTGTAATCTCTAAACGCATCCCAAGACGCTCCACCTTCTACAAAAGTCAATGCATATATTGATGCCGATTGAGCTAAAGTTATTGGATAGCGTAATTCTAATGAAAACTTATTATAAACAACACCTCCATCTGGTGATGACAATGACTGATTAGGATAGCCTCTAAGAGCTATAGATTCTCGACCATCTAAACTATAAGTTCCCAAACCATCTCCTCCAACAAAAAATCGTTCAAAAGGAATAACTCCTCTAGCCTTATTATAAGCACCTAAATAGCCAAATTCTAGTTTTGGTCTTAATACTAGTTTATCTACTATTTTAGTAAACCACTCAGCACTGAATTTGATCTTATAGAATTCTAACCAATTGTATCTTTCTTGATCTATTTCTGCTATTCTACCACTTGCTGCAATAGCATTATTAAAACTGATATTTGGATCTGTAAGCGATTCTGTTAATTGATCGCGTTCTTCCTCAAGGGCACTATAATTTACATCAGTAAATAAAGAATAAGGCAGAGATCCTTTAGCACTTACACTAAAGTTAGATCCAAGCATAGGATAAATAGGCCCAGGACCTGAGCTGTTTCTGCTTAATCCAATCGTATAGTATAAGTTGTTAGAATAGCCATCACCAAAAGTAAATAGTCCGGTGTTGTAATTGTTTAAGTCATAACGCTGATAACCTATTGATTGAGAAAGCGTAAAATAATCATCTGGAACTGTCAATCTTTTAGCTAAACCTACGGTTAATCCAGTTATGTTAAAGCTTCTGCTTTTATCGGCTTTTCTGGTTATGGGGTCATATAAAAACTGTTTTGTGTGAGAGATAGATGTAGAAAATTGGACTGGTTTTTTACCTCCAAACCATGGTTCTGCAAATGAGAAGCTATAAGTTTGATAAAATTGACTCGCTTGCAAACGTAAAGCAAGTTTCTGCCCATCTCCCATAGGGACCGGTTTATAAGCTTCTTTTTTAAACAAATCCTTTATTGCAAAATTGTTAAAGGACAAACCTAGAGTACCAATGAAACCACCACCACCATAACCACCTTGTAATTCTATTTGACTAGAACCACGTTCAACAACAGAATATTCCATATCCAGAGTACCATCTGTTGGGTTTGGGTTTTTGAAATTAGGTGAGATTTGTTCTGGATCAAAAAATCCTAACTGACTTAACTCACGAATAGTCCGTACTACGTTTTTCTTACTATATAATTGCCCTGGACGAGTTCTTAATTCTCTATAAATAACATGGTCGTTTGTTTTCTCGTTACCAACAACCGTTACATTATTGAAATAGGCAGGCTTACCTTCTGTAATTCTAATCTCCATGTCTATAACGTTACCATCCGCACTAACTTCAACTGGGTTAATAGTTGAGAATAAATAACCATTATTCTGATAAAGATTCGTCAAATCATCTCCATCTGGTTTTGAATCATCTGCTATTCGTTTTTTTAATAGTACACCATTATAAGTATCTCCTTCTCGCAGTCTTAAAACACTCGTTAACTGATTATCTGTATAAATACTGTTCCCTACAAAATCTATTTTTCCAAAGGTATATTTTTCACCTTCTTCAACATTAATATTTATAGTAATTGTATTATTGTCATTAATGTTAATTGAATCACCAAGAATACGTGCATCACGATAGCCTTTTTCCTTGTAACTATCAACTACACTTTCAAGGTCATCTTTAAAATCAGCTTCTATATATTTCGAACGCTTATAAACACGAATTGGATTCTTCTTTTTGGTATTCTTCATGGCTTTTCTAAGTTTTTTATCTTTTAAAACTTCATTGCCATTAAAAACAATATCCTTTACTTTTATTTTATTTCCCTTATTAATGTTAACTACCATATCCACTCTTGTTTTTTGAATGGAATCGACTACTTCTGTAGTTGAAATGTTGATATTAGAATTTAAAAACCCGTCTTTTTTATATTTATTAGCTAAGTAGTTTTTAGTTGTTGTAATTAAGTTTTCTGTTACTTTAACTCCTTTTTGAAGATTATTATCCTGAATTACACTTTCTTTTTTTGACTTCTTTATTCCGTTAATAGTTACTTTATTAAGTTCTGGGAATTCTGATAGCTGAATTTCCAGAAATGCAGTATCACCTTCAATTTTTATAATATATAGCTCTATATCATTAAATAAATTAGATTTCCAAAGTTTTTTGATTGCATTGCTAATCTTCTCTCCTGGAACAAAAATTTCTTCTCCTTTACTTAATCCAGAATATGTAACAATAGTTTGAAAACTGAAACTTGTATTCCCTTTTACAGAAATATCTCCAATTGTATATTTTTTTCCATTGTCAAATGAAATTTCCTGAGCTTGAAGAACAGAGCAAATAAAAATGAAGAGTACTGGGATTACTTGAAATAGTAAATTTTTCGGTAGTAGTTTATTTTTTACTAAGCTGGTCACTTGTTTTTCCAAATCGTCTTTCTCTATTTTGATAACTATGTAAGGCTAAATACAATTCTTCCTTCGAAAAATCTGGCCAAAGCACATCTGTAAAATACAGTTCTGCATAAGCTATTTGCCATAATAAAAAATTACTAATGCGTTGCTCACCACTAGTCCTAATAAGCAAATCTACATCTGGTAAATTTTGCGTGTAAAGATGCTCATTAATTATGGTTTCATCAATTTTTTCCGGCGAAATTATATTATTTTTAACTTTATTCCCAATTTCTTTCATTGCATGAACCAATTCTTCTCGAGAACCATAGCTCAGAGCAACGGTCAAAGTCATTCTGGTGTTGTTTTTGGTTTTTTTTATAACGTCAGTCAATTCTTCCAAAACTTTTGCAGGCAGTGAATTTAAGTCTCCTATTGCATTAAGTTTAATGTCATTGTCATGCAATCTGTCCATTTCTTTTCTTAAAGAAGAAATAAGGAGCTTCATTAAGGTTTCAACCTCTAACTTTGGTCTGTTCCAGTTTTCGGTTGAAAACGCATAAAGTGTTAAGTTTTCTAATCCAATTTCTGCTGAGGCCTCTACAACTTCTCGGACTGCTCTAGATCCTTTTTCATGCCCAATTGTGCGAAGTAATCCTTTTTGTTTTGCCCACCTTCCATTGCCATCCATAATAATGGCAATATGTTTAGGTAAATTTTTAGTATTAATTTGATTTTTATAATCCACTTGGTTAAAAATTACAGTAACAAGGTTTTCTGCCAAAAGTATAAGTCAAGGTTGCCCCAGTAAAAACATACCAATCATTATTATTGGTATTACCAAAACTATAACTTTCTATTAAGGGTTTAGTGTCTGGCACACTTCCATCTAACTCATCTGTAAAAGTATATCTCGCTCCAATTTCTACAGCAAAAATAAGCTTTTCTGTTATAGTAGTTTTAAAACCTAAAACCATAGGTATACCATAGGCATTACTTTGAGTGTTTTCATAAATTCTACTACCACTATTATTGAAATAATAATTATCAAATGTCGCAAAAGATATTCCACTATATAAATAAGGGGTTGATTTATTTCCTTCTTCATGTAAATTAAAATCTAAAAAAGTAAATTCTATTCCAGCGGAAAGCTCTACAATATTATTTTTAAAACTATAATCCCTTTGTTTTCTTCTAGGATCATCAGATTGTGAGTCCATGCCTTCTAAATCTGCAACAATTAATGAAATTCTAAAGGAATGTCTTGGACTTCTATTCCATTTATAAATAGCACCAAATGCTGTTTGGTTTGGTGAAATATATTTAGTTGATCCAACATCTCCTATAAAATTAGTTCCTCCCGCAAATATACCAATTTCATGAATTTGTCCATTGCAAAAAGTACTGCTAAAAACAAGAATAAAAAATACTATATAATACCTCATTAATTTTAAAAAGTTTGTAAATATAATAATTAAGCCATGCCTATTACAATTTGATTCTAATTGTATATCAGATAACAATTATTATAACATTTTATTGCCTAATTGCGCTTGTCTTCTCCCCAAAGAAGTTTTTTTCGAAGTGTCCTTAAAAAGCTCTCATTTTTTAACTCTATCATCTTAATTTTAAAATCAGCTTTTTTAACGAGAATAGTAGTGTTATTTTGAAGGGTCGCTATTCGTGAATCTAATGAAACTAGGTAATTATCTTCTCGACCACTAACTTTTAGTTTTATCTCCGTTTTATCAGGAATAACTAAAGGTCTGGCATTTAAATTATGGGGTGCAATAGGTGTAAGTACTATACTGTTTGCTCCTGGAGTAATTACTGGTCCACCACAACTTAATGAATATCCAGTAGATCCCGTTGGTGTTGAGATAATTAACCCATCTGCCCAATAGGAAGTTAAATATTCATCATCTAATTGTGTTTCTACAGTTATCATAGATGTCGTATTCTTACGGCTTACAGCTATTTCATTAAGAGCAAAATTTAGTTCTTCTAGATCCTTGTTTTTGGGATATGTTTCAATTTGTAGTAAGGTTCGTTCTGATATTCTATAATCTTTATTAAAAATGCTTACCAAAGCATTTTCAATTTCATCAGCTTGAATGGTAGCCAAAAACCCCAATCTTCCCGTATTTATTCCAATAATAGGAATCTCGGAGTCTCTTACATAGGTGATTGCCCGTAAAATGGTGCCATCACCACCAATACTTATCAAAAGATCAAAAGTGTCGTCTAATTTTGTATAAACTTTAAAATCTTTATAGTTTTTTAAAACTACCTTATTTAATTTCAAAAGAGAGAAAAATTCTTTTTCGATATAAACAGATACGTCTTCTTTATCTAAAAAATCGCAAAGCGTACTTATAGATTCTGCCGAAGTATTATGATAGAATTGACCAAAAATTGCAATCTTCATAAAATTAAATGTTAAGATATTTATTTAAATAGTCAGAACGTTCTTTTAAGTTTTCAATAAAAGTGTCCTCTTCATGTCCAGACACAATATTATAACTATAACGTCTAAATGATTGAATAATATCATTTAATCCCGTGTTACCTATCTTCAAAGTTATTTGTGCGACGTCATTTTTCATTTTAGAAACAAAACATCCTAATAGTTTGCCATCGTTAGATTCAACTATTTGACTTACTTCACTAAATGAAAAATCGTTTAATCCTTTTTCCACTATTAGAATACCTCCTGGTTCTGAAAAGAAGGGTGTTTCACTAAACAAGCTAATAATATCGCTTAATTCATAGTATCCTATGTAATCATTTTTATCGTTAAGTACAGGCATTATATTAGTTGAATGTTGGGCAAAAGCCTCAAGTACATCGAGCCAATTTGAATTCTTTCTCACAAAAAATCCACCCATTGCATATTTATACTCACTAATAGGCTTGCTAGAATCAAAACAATGCGCATCGGTTTCAGACAAACAGCCTACATAAATGCCTTCATTTTCAACAGGTATATGAGAATAGGTAAGTTGACCAAATAATATCTGTAGTTCTCTACTATTAGTATCGCTGCTTATTGGTTTTATGTCATTTATTATGTACTGAGAAAGATTCATCTTTAATATTTATATAATATGCAAATTAATCAAAAAATAAGTACAATAAGCGTTCCTTACTTTGTATTTTTGGCGAAAAAATAATTCATGGCAAAATTAAGTGTCAATATAAATAAAATTGCAACGCTGCGTAATTCCAGAGGAGGAGATATACCAAATTTAGTGCAATTTGCAAAGGATGTACAAAGTTATGGAGCAGAAGGAGTTACTATTCATCCACGACCAGATGAACGCCATATTCGTTATCAGGATGCTTACGATTTAAAATCAGAAGTATATACAGAGTATAACATAGAAGGAAACCCGATTAAAAAGTTTATAGATTTAGTTTTAGATGTGAAACCAACTCAAGTGACTTTGGTTCCAGATTCTGTAAATGCGATTACAAGCAATGCCGGTTGGAATACTATTAAACATAAAGATTTTTTAGTTGATGTAATTAAAGAATTCCAACGAAACAATATTAGAACATCCATTTTTGTAGACCCTGATTTAACTCAAATTGAAGGAGCAAAAGAAACTGGAACAGATAGAATTGAGTTATACACAGAAGCCTTTGCACATCAATATGGATTGGGCAATAAAGATGCTATAAAACCATATACTGATTGTGCTGAATTAGCTAATAATTTGGGAGTAGGAGTTAATGCTGGACACGATTTGTCGTTAGATAACATCAAGTTCTTTAAAGATAATATTCCGGGATTGTTAGAAGTATCTATTGGTCATGCGCTTATAGTGCAAAGTTTGTATTTAGGTATTGAAAATGTAGTAAACATGTATTTACACAAATTGAAATAATGCAGATACTACATTCTA
>RCNC010002604.1_pt1 | contig 12002 bp, 8 predicted proteins | sample 2041301 | NCBI WGS metagenome assembly RCNC01 (sample SAMN09708231, study PRJNA481090) | Marine sediment metagenome, whole genome shotgun sequencing project. | biome: marine sediment; feature: ocean; material: sediment; isolation source: Sewage treatment plant 13A marine sediment (STP13A) ... | reverse complement strand
GGCGAGTTCCTTCATGCCTCTCATGAAACCCACGGACAGGTCGTAGTGGGTCGTCGGGACCTTGGTCATGGAGGTACGTCCACCCTCTCCGGCGGCGAAGAAGTCGGTGAATGTGCCGCCGATGTCGATATTGACTGTCACGCTCATAGCACACCTTTTCGTCCGTTCGGGTTACAAACGCGTGATCTCATCTGCCAGCGTGCGGAAGGCCTCGAGATCGACGTCCCGATGAACCGGTCCGATGCTGGTCAGGAAAAAGCCGGGTCCGGCCCGTTCGCGATAGAGTCGTTGCCCGTCGCTGATGATTTCCCTTGCCTTGCCAACGTCATCCAGAGGCACCCCAAGCCCGACACCGAGGGCCCCCTCACCGAGTCCCCACAGGGCGGAAGGCGATGGAAGCGGATCGTTCTCGGCGGGACCCAGGACGTAGACGTCCATTTTGAGTCCTGAAAAGTCACTCAGGCTCTGCGAGTCCACCCCTTGGAGGTAGAGACCCGAGGTAACGTCGTAGTAAGAAGCGATGTTCTTGAGCGTGTTGTAGATCCGGCGATCCGCCGGGGTCGGGCCGGTCCAGGCGGGACTGTCCTCTAGGAAGAGCAACACGTCCGGGCGGGTGGCGCAGAAGGCCTCTGCGACTCGAAGGAGCAGGGGTTTCACCTCTCGGGTGCGTTCGGGCCCCTCCTCCGGCCCAAAGAGCTGGCTCGCCAGGGTGACCGGACCGGTGAGGGCGACCAGGCACGCAACTTCGGAACGGCAGGTCTCGAACAACCTCCGCGCCGTCTCCAGGGCGTGTTGGATACGACCGGATCGCTCCGGGGCCTCGTTGAGATCCCCCTGGAGGGGCATGAGAATCGGTCTGTCCTCTTCCCATGTGACGGGGCAGCCGGATGCCTCTGCCATGAGCGTGACATCAAGCCCCACGACCACGCCGTCAAGACCGAAAAGCTGGGTTGTCTTCATCAGGCTTTTGGCCCAGAGCGTTGGGTCGGAGGTGAGTGTCTCCATCGACATTCCCTCCACCCGGGCCAGCAGTCCCCGGATCAGGGGAACGAAGGCAGGTCTCGTCACCGGCTCCCCGTTCAGGAATCCCTTGAACCGTTCTCGCCCGTTCATCCCTTCACATCCCGTGTCGTTTCTTGAGCTCGTCCATGTCCAGCTGGATATCGTGTGTTATCGGATGCCCCGGGGGCAGATACTCGTTCTCGATCAAGACACCGCAACGAGGGCAGTAGAATTCCAGAATGCGACAGTAATCCGGATCCGGGCAGAAGCTGTAGCCCTCACCCTCGACCATGGGAGGATGGACCTCCTCCAGGGGCTTCTCGGCCACGACACAGCCCTTCTTGTAGTTCTCGCGGGCGCTGATCAGCGCATGTTTGCATCGTTGGCATATCCAGTTTTCGTGGTCCAGGTCGATCTCAAGACACTCCGTTATTCTGACCTTCATCTCCCTGAACCCTCCTCTATGACCGCGTTGTTGTAACGATCCACACGCATCCTCCACCCGGGAGGGATCAGGAGCGTGGTCTGCTCGGATTCGATCAATGCCGGACCGACAAGGCTGTGCCCGTTCGTAAGAAGGGATCGATCGTACACGGGTGTCGGCTGTGCCCCGGCTTCTTCGTCCAGGACGAGACTGCGACTGCCTTTCACCGCCTTCTCCACCTCCACCGAGGCCGGTGGAACTTCCTGCGTCTCGTAATGTTCTACCTTGGCCCGTGCGATCAGACACACCATTGTTATCGTCAGGCTCCCGTCCGGCCTGTCTGCCCCATCAACCGATTCACTGGCCCTGGACATCATTTCTTTGATTCCCTCGGGTCGTCGGAAGAAGTCCGTCTCTGCGCCGAATCTCACCTCCCGCCCATCCTCCCCTTGCCGAACGAACAACTCCAGGCCCAGCTCCACTTGATCGGGTGAGAAGCCCTCTCCGCGCATATCACGATTCGCCTGCTTCTCCATCCCTTGGAGAGCATGCTCGAGTGTGTGAAAATCGGTTGTTTCCGCCAGGGGAAGATCTATGCGGGAATCGTAGCGATGGCCAACGTCCATGCCGGAAGCCGAGAAGGCCGAGAAGACGGCGGAAAAGGGTGTGACCACGATCTTCCTCAGGTCGGCGGCCTTTGCCATGTGGCAGCAGTGCGCCGGTCCGGCTCCCCCGTAAACGACGAGAAGAGGATCTTCTTCGCCGCCCATTCGTTCTCGAATCCTTCGGATTTCCGTCCCCATTGCGGCGTCGATCTGGGATTTGATCTTCAACGCGGAAGCTTCCACGGAAAGCCCGAGCGGCTCGGCTACCTTCTCCCTCAGAACATTACGAGCCTTGTCGAGCTCGAGTTGCATGGCCCCACCGAGGAAGTATGCGGGGTCCAGGATCCCAAGGATGAGGTCTGCGTCGGTTACCGTGGGATCGACTCCCCCCAGGTCGAAACAGACCGGGCCGGGCAAGGCCCCGGCAGACTGGGGGCCGACATGGAGTCTTCCGTCCACCACCGAGGCGATCGACCCACCGCCGGCTCCGACGGCGCGGATCTCCATCATGGGTACGTTTACGGTGAACCCTTCGATGTCCGGCCGCAGGGAATAGCTCGCCTGCCCGTTCCGTACATATCCGAGGTCAAAGGAAGTCCCTCCCATGTCCGCCGAAACCAGGCCCCCCTTCCCGTAGAGTTGCCCCGTCGTTCGTGCTCCCAGCAGACCGGCGGCCGGCCCCGAGTTGTAGGTGTGAATCGCCCGCGTCTTGGCCACCCGGGCCACGGCGGCGTTGTTGTGAACGATGAAGAGGCTCTTGCGGTAGAGCTTCTGACGAAGGTCCTCGCCCGCCTTGTACAGCAGTCTGGCCAGTTTGCTGTGGATGTAGGCGTTGAGTACGGCCGCGTTGATTCGCTCCACCCGCCCGGAGCGCCGAGAGATGTCCGCAGACAAGAACACGGGGACGGAGCCGAGATAGTCCCGCGGGTACTCCTGCTTGACCGCTTCCCGGACGAACCGCTCGTTTTCCGGGTTGAACTCGGAATGGGTGAAGGCCACGACCAGGCAGCGGGCGCCACGGTCGATCAAGGTCTGGGCCGAGGAAAGGATCGTCTTTCCGCTCGGTCGCTTGAGGACCTCCCCGGATCGAGTGACTTCCTCCTCGACCCCGAGAACCATTTCCGACGAGAGCAGCGGTGCTTTTCCGTCCCCACTGCCCGTCGGCGCAAGATCCTCACAGCCTGCGGTGACGAGGAGTCCCAGGCGACTGCCGTCCCTCTGAATGATCGTGTTCGTCCCGATCGTGTTGGAGAACCGAATGACCTCTGTTTCGTAAAGCAGATCCTCCACCGGAATCCCCAACCGCTCGGCCCCTGCCTCGATACAATTAAGGAAACAGACGGTCAGGTCATGCGGCGTGGTCGGTACCTTGACGGATGCAGCCCTGTCTCCGAACACGAAGACGCCGTCCGTGAAGGTGCCCCCCGTATCGATATCAATCGTATGACCCATAAAGTGTACCCTCCTGCCTCACTCGGTGAGGATGCTCGACGCCGGCAAAAATCAGCGAGTAGATGTCAACGCCATAGCAGGCGTCGTCTGCATGGACGCTGTGCGTTATGCAGGCCTGCCTCCTCCAGAGCCATTCCTTGCTGAGACCGATTCCGACGGAAAGGACAAGCTCCTGGAGCAGACGGGTGGAAACCGATAAAAGAGATCGTAATCAAGAAGTGATGTCCGGATAGAAGAGTAAAGTAAAGTTTGAGGAAAACATTATAAGATGTTGAGATATATGGCTAATAACTGAGGGGTCAAGGCGCGTTGCCCTGACCCCCCTCTGGACTCGCTTGGTGGGCGATACTGGATTTGAACCAGCGACTTCCACCGTGTGAAGATGGCACTCTACCCCTGAGTTAATCGCCCGTTAGGCTTGGTGCGTCTTGTCATCGTGTCCTTGGCGGGCAGGCTTACGACTCGATTCGATTCTTTCTTGCCCGGACTCGATTTCGTGAACCAAAGAATATTAGCAAAAATAGTGATGTACGACAAGTGGGCCTGGGCGAAAACAGGCGCTTTTGTCGCGTCTCAAGAGGTGTGTTCGTGATCTTGGTAATTTGAGTTGTGCAATGCAGGTATGGTATTTGCCCGGTATGGTTCGTCCTCGTATACGGAACGGGCGAAAGTGATCGGGCGACGGCTGACGCCTGCGCCCTTTTTGTCACTCTGCTATTAGCTATTAGCTTTTAGCTCCTCGCCCCAACCCCCGGCAGAGTGCCCGCCACGGGGCGCTGGGTGGGCTAACAGCTAATAGCTAATAGCTGGTGTCAAACGGTGATGGCAGATGAATTACCGCAAATTGGGACAGAACTTATGAGCGACCCATCAAGACCTTCGGGCAAGGGCCTGTATGATCCTGCCTTTGAACACGACAGCTGCGGTGTGGGATTCATCGCACGCCTGGACGCACGGCCGGACCACGCGGTTATCCGTGACGCCGTGGAAATTCTGGTAAACCTGGAGCACCGGGGCGCGGTCGGCGGAGACAAGGCCACAGGAGACGGGGTCGGCCTGTTGGTCCAGATTCCGGACGCCCTGTTCCAGGAGGAGTGTCGGGAATCGGGATTCGCCCTGCCGGACCGGGGCGGCTATGGCGTGGGCATGATTTTCCTGCCCAGGGATGACGCCCTCGCAAGGAAGGCCGTGCGTGTGTTCGAGAGCATATGCGAACAGGAGGGATGCCGGGTGTTGGGGTGGCGGAAGGTTCCGGTCGACCCTGATCCCCTCGGGGAATTTGCGAAGGCAGGACAGCCCGAAATCCGGCAGATCTTCTTGTCCCGCGGAAGACTCGATCCCGAGGCGTTCGAACGAAAGCTGTATGTGATCCGGCGCTTAGCGGAAAAGACGCTCGCCGGAGGGGGCGACGATCCGAGTCCCTTCTATGTCGTCAGTCTGTCGGGGCGGACGCTCGCGTACAAGGGAATGCTCGTGGGGACGCAGCTCGCCGTCTTCTATCCGGACCTCCGGGACGAGCGGTTCAAGAGCGCTTTTGCGGTCGTTCATCAACGTTACAGCACGAACACCTTCCCGAGCTGGAGGCTGGCCCAGCCGTTCCGCTTCCTGGCACACAACGGTGAGATCAACACCCTCCGCGGCAACGTGAACCGGATGCGGGCAAGAGAGGCGATCCTGGAGTCAGGGCTCTTCGGTCCCGACATCGAGAAGATCAAGCCCGTTATCGACGAGGACGGGAGTGATTCGGCCATGCTGGACAATGCCCTGGAACTCCTCGTTCTCGGTGGCCGATCCCTGCCCCACGCGATGATGATGCTCGTGCCGGAGGCCTGGGGAAGCATGTACTTGATGGGACAGGACCAGCGAGCCTTCTACGAGTATCACGCTGCCTTCATGGAGCCCTGGGATGGGCCCGCAGCCCTCGCCTTCACCGACGGCCGCTACGTCGGGGCCGCCCTCGACCGAAACGGGCTGCGGCCGGCTCGCTACACGGTCACCCGTGACGGAAGGGTGATCCTGGCCTCGGAAACCGGTGTCCTGGAGATCCCCGCGGACCGGATCCTCAGCAGAGGAAGACTCAGGCCCGGCAGGATGCTCCTGGTCGATCTCGAGCAGAACCGGCTCATCCCCGACAATCAGATCAAGGCCACGATCTCGAGGCAACAGCCTTACCGCCACTGGGTCATGGAAAACAGGATCGGCTTGAGGGGCCTCCTGATGCCTTCCCACCCCCCGAGCGAAGACCCGGAGGTCCTCGTCCAGAAACAGCACGCCTTCGGGTACACGGAAGAGCAACTCGACATGATCTTGAGTCCCATGGCTTCTCGGGGCCAGGAGGCGGTCGGTTCGATGGGCAACGATGCCGCCCTTGCGGTCCTGTCCGACCGTCCCCAATTGCTCTTCGACTACTTCAAGCAGCTCTTTGCCCAGGTCACGAACCCGGCGATCGATCCCTTGCGGGAAGAACTCGTCATGTCCCTCATGGGATTCGTAGGTCGTCAGAGAAACCTGCTCGCCGAGACGCCGGAGCATTGCCGTCAACTCAAGCTCCACCATCCGATCCTGACCCCGGAGGACATGCACCGACTGAGGTATGCCAACCATTCGGACATCGTCACTGCGGACATCGACATCCTCTTCCCTTCCGGCGGGGATGGGAGCGCCCTGGAAGAGGCTCTGGCGTCCGTCTTCGAACAGGCGGAAAGGGCCATCGCCGAGGGGGCCACCCTGTTAATTCTCAGTGACCGCCGGGTAGACGCCGGCCGGACACCGATCCCGGTTCTGCTCGCCACCTCCGGGCTCCACCACCACCTCATCCGCAGGGGGTTGCGCACCCATGCCGGCATCATTCTCGAGAGCGGAGAGCCGCGGGAGGTCATGCACTTTGCCCTGCTGATTGCCTACGGCGCCAACGCGGTCTGTCCTTATCTTGCCCTGGCGACGGTCAGGCATCTTTCCGAGGAAGGCCTCCTGGAGACCTCGTCCACCCCGGAGGAGGCCCTGGATTCGTACATTACGGCCGCGAAGAAGGGGTTGCTCAAGACCCTGAGTCGAATGGGGATCTCCACGATTCGCAGCTTTCACGGGGCACAGATTTTTGAAGCCGTGGGCCTCGGGTCGGACCTGATCGAAAAATACTTCACAGGGACGGTTTCGCGTGTGGGGGGCATCGGGCTGGACGAGATCGCCGATGAGGCCGGCAGCCGGCACCTACGGGCCTTCCCGAACAACGGATCCCCTTCCAGACTCCTCGACCTGGGCGGGGCTTACAACAATCGAATCGACGGAGAAAAACATCTCCTTACCGCAGAGGCCATCTACAAGCTCCAGCAGGCATGCTGGACGAACGATTACAAGGTTTTCAAAGAATACTCCCGGATCATCGACGAGCAGTCGAGCGTGGGTGTTACGCTGCGGAGCCTGCTGGGTTTCCGAAAAGCCGGCGCGATTTCCCTGGAAGAAGTCGAACCGGTGGAGAAGGTGGTCTCCCGGTTCACCTCCGGGGCCATGTCCCTCGGGTCGATCTCGAGGGAAACCCACGAGACGATCGCCATAGCCATGAATCGCCTGGGTGCGAGAAGCAACTCCGGTGAGGGCGGAGAAGACCCGAGACGGTACACACCCCTGCCCGGAGGCGACAGCAGCTGTTCGCGAACCAAACAGGTGGCTTCCGGTCGCTTCGGGGTCACCATCGAGTACCTGGTGAACGCGGACGAGCTGCAGATCAAGATCGCTCAGGGCGCCAAGCCGGGCGAAGGCGGTCAGCTTCCGGGCCATAAGGTCAGCGAAGAGATCGGCCGCGTCCGCCACACGACCCCCGGAGTGACGCTCATCTCCCCCCCGCCGCACCACGACATCTATTCGATCGAGGACATTGCTCAGCTGATCTTCGACCTGAAAATGGCCAACCCGAAGGCGCGCGTCTCGGTCAAGCTCGTCTCCGAGGCCGGGGTCGGAACCATCGCAGCAGGGGTGGCCAAGGCCAAGGCGGACATGGTTCTCATCGCGGGTCACGACGGGGGAACGGGTGCCTCCCCCCTCACGGCCATCAAGCAGACCGGCCTGCCCTGGGAGCTCGGACTGGCCGAGACGCAGCAGACCCTCGTGCGCAACCGCCTTCGGGATCGGATCCGTGTTCAGGTGGACGGCCAGCTCCGGACGGGTCGTGATCTGGCGATCGCAGCCCTCCTCGGAGCGGAGGAGTTCGGGTTCGGAACGATCACCCTCGTGACGCTTGGCTGTGTGATGATGCGCAAATGCCACCTGAATACCTGCCCTGTCGGCATCGCGACCCAGGACGAGGCGTTGCGAAGCCGCTTCCCCGGCAAGCCGGAGTATGTTGAGCGCTTCATGCGGTTCATTGCGGAAGAGTTCCGGGAATGGATGGCTGAGCTCGGTTTCCGGACGGTGGATGAAATGGTCGGTCGCGTCGACCGGCTCGAGACCAAGCCGGCACCGGACCAGAAGAAGGCCGGGCGTCTCGACCTCCGCAGAGTCATCGCCCCGTTGAACGAACTTGACGTGTCCGGAACCCCGGTCCGTTGTGTTCGCAGCCAGGAGCACGAACTCCACAAGGCCCTCGACAATGAGCTTCTCCGGAGGATCGGACCGGCCTTGGACAACAAAGAGCCGGTCCGCATCGAGATGCCGATTCGAAACGTCCACCGCAGCATCGGGGCTATGTTGAGCGGTGAGATCGCCCGGCGCTACGGTTTGGACGGTCTCCCCCCGGAAACGATCACCCTCGCCCTGACCGGTTCGGCAGGCCAGAGCCTGGGCGCCTTTCTTGCCGCAGGGGTGACCCTTCGCGTGGAAGGGGATGCGAACGACTATGCGGGCAAAGGGCTTTCCGGCGGCAAGATCATCCTCGTGCCCCCCGGGTCGGCAGGATTCGATCCAAGTTCGAACGTCATCGTGGGCAACGTCGTCCTCTACGGGGCCGTTCGAGGGGAGGCGTACATTTACGGCCTGGCAGGCGAGCGCTTCGCCATCCGAAACAGCGGGGCCAGGGCCGTGGTGGAGGGGATCGGGGACCACGGATGTGAGTACATGACAGGGGGGGTGGTCGTGGTCCTGGGCACAACCGGGTACAACTTCGCCGCCGGCATGACGGGAGGCGTGGCATACGTGTACAACGAATCCGGGATCTTCGATACGCGATGCAACCTGGACACCGTTGACCTGGAAAGCGTCTGGACCGAAGAGGATCAGCAAGAGCTCAAGACCTTGATAGAGGCCCACGTGCACTACACGGGCAGCCTGCGGGCCCGGAAGATTCTGGACAATTGGGAGGCCTGCCTTCCCTCCTTCGTGAAGGTGATGCCGATCGATTACAAGCAATCTCTCGAGCGCATGAGACTCCAGGAAGACCGGGACGGTGAAACGGTCTCGGCAACGGAAGAGGTCTATGATGGGTAAGCCCACGGGATTCATGATCTACAACCGGAAGGATCCGTCGAAACGACCCGTGGGCGAACGTATCCGCGATTATCGTGAATTCGCTGCACCGCTCACCGACGTTGAACTCGAACGCCAGGCCGCGCGCTGCATGGACTGCGGGATCCCCTTCTGTCACGTCTACGGGTGTCCGGTGAAGAACCTGATCCCGAATTGGAACGACATGGTTTACAGGAAGAAAGGAAGACGTGCCCTCGACCTGTTGCATGCCACGAACAACCTTCCCGAGGTAACCGGAAGGGTTTGCCCCGCCCCTTGCGAACCGGCCTGCACCCTTGCCATCAACCAGCCCGCGGTCACGATCAAGCAGATCGAACTCCAGATCGTCGAGCGCGGATGGGAGGAAGGTTGGATTCAGCCGGAAAGGGCCCTTGTGAAGACAGGCAAGAGGGTCGCCATCGCCGGGTCCGGTCCTGCAGGCCTTGCCGCCGCCCAGCAACTTGCCCGCCGGGGCCACGAAGTCGTGGTCTTCGAGAGATCGGATCGCGTGGGCGGATTGCTGCGATACGGGATTCCGGACTTCAAGCTGGAGAAGCGGGTGATCGACCGGCGGATCGAGCAGATGGCGGCCGAAGGGGTTATCTTCGAGACCGGCGTGGAGGCGGGCGTCGACATTTCAGGTCGATATATGCAACGTACGTTCGACGCGATCTTACTGGCCACTGGAGCCGGTGTGCCGCGAGATCTGGATGTCCGGGGCAGGGATTTGAGGGGCATCCGCTTCGCAATGGATTTCCTGGTCCAGCAGAACCGGCGGAATGCGGGCGAGCTTGCTCCGCCGGGAGAGGAGATCCTTGCACAGGGGAAGAATGTGGTGGTGATCGGAGGTGGGGATACGGGTTCGGACTGTATCGGTACGGCACGGCGGCAGGGGGCGAACGAGATCGTCCAGATCGAAATCCTGTCCCAACCTCCCCCGCAGAGAATGCCGGACAATCCCTGGCCCACGTGGCCTCACGTCCTGGCGACTTCCTCTTCCCAGGAGGAAGGGTGCAGACGACTCTGGGACGTCGCCACGAAGGCGTTCGTCGGGGAGGAAGGGGCCGTCAAGAAGCTGCGATGCGTCGAACTGGACGGGTCGGAACCGGATGAGAAGGGCCGGCGGACGTTCCGGGAGATTGCAGGCTCGGAGTTCGAGATCGAGGCGGAACTCGTTCTGCTGGCCATGGGCTTCGTTCACCTCGAACACGGTCCCCTGGTGGAGGAACTCCAGTTGGCGAGGGATGCGCGGGGAAACCTGCGGGTGGCGTCCAACTATATGACATCTGTTCCCAGCGTGTTTGCCGCAGGGGACTCGATGACGGGGGCCTCTCTCGTGGTGCGGTCGATCGATTCCGGGCGTCTGGCCGCGGCCGCGGTGGACAGCTATCTGTCCTAGCGCGAAAGGAAGCCGTGGTTGTGTTTCCAGACAGGCCTCGAATTGTTCGGTGCTGTCCGGCGTTCCCTCTCCGATTTGCTTGGGCTCCGTCTCTCCCTCCCCCGGAGTCGCCCGGCGCAAATCTCCGAGGGAACCCCGGACAACACCAAACAGCGAGATTCCCCAGGAAACACAACGGCGATTCTACGCCAACCGACTCGACTTGCAGGACAGGGGATTCCAACAGAGGGCGGAAGGGGTTAGCCCGCATATTGCCGACCCGATGATTCCGTTCTTACGCCGATCACAAAAGAAAGCTCTCGGTACATTTTCGAGGACGAGGGGGAGGAGGACGAGATAAACTTGGAAAGTCCGGGCAGGCGCTCAGGTTCCGTCGTTTGCGGCCTTCCGGGCGAGACTTCTGCGCTTGCGCACGCGCTGCGACTCTGCGAAGGCGAGGCGGTTTCGCCAGCCGCGCATGCTCGCGTGGTACTGGTTCTTGAAGTTCTCGAACAGGGCTCTCTGCTGGCCGTTCGTGACGAGTTTCTGACGTTCAAGCAGCGCGGCCATGGTCGCTTCCATCTCGCGCATTTCCTTGATTTCGCTCGCAGCCAGCCTCTTTCCGACACGGCGGACCGCGATTTCCTTCTCCTTCGTGAAATGGAGTCTCTGGAACAGCTTCCTGATCTGATCCAGGTCTCTCTTGGATTCGATGTACAGATCCGGCATGATGTCTTCCCGGGCCCTGGGGCCCCCCCTATGCCACCGGGCTTGGATCGAGCTGAATCGATCCGATAAGGTCCCTTACATCCTGGATCGCGTGCCTCTCGAGGTAACGCTCCATGCCTTCCATGACCTCGATGCACGCGGCAGGGTTTCGAAAATGCGCCGTGCCCACCTGGACAGCGGTTGCGCCCGCGATCAGGAATTCCACCGCATCCTCTCCGCTGAGAATCCCTCCCACGCCGACGACAGGGATCTTTACCTGCTGAGCCACCTCCCACACCATACGAAGGGCAACCGGCTTGATGGCCGGTCCGGACAGCCCGCCCACAACCGTGGCGAGGTGGGGTCTCCTGGATTCCGAGTCGATGGACATGCCGCGGATCGTGTTGATCAGCGTCAATCCGTCCGCCCCGCCCGCTTCTGCCCGTTTTGCCATATCCACTATATCGGTGACGTTCGGTGACAACTTGATGATCAAGGGCTTTTCCGTTCTTTCCCGGAGGAAACGAACGAGTTTCTCCAGCATTTCCGGGTCGGAACCGAAAGCAATGCCCCCCTTCCGGACGTTCGGACAGGAAACGTTCACCTCGAACCCGTCGACGCCCTCATGTCGGCTCATCTCATCGACGAGCGTTCCGTACTCCTCCTGGGATTCGCCGAGGATGTTCACGATGACAACGGTTTCATATTCTCTCAGCCTCGGCAACGTCTCCGCTATGAACGCCTCCATGCCGATGTTCTCGAGCCCGATGGCGTTTAGCATCCCTCCAGAGGTTTCGACGATTCGGGGGGGCGGGTTCCCCGGCCTGGGCTCGAGGGAGATCCCCTTGACCACGAGGGCCCCCAGGCGGGAGAGGTCAAAAAAAGGAGCGAGTTCCAGCCCGTACCCGCAGGTGCCGGAGGCGGTCATCACGGGGTTCTTGAGGGTGAGACGCCCCAGCTTGACTTCCAGGTCGACCCCGGCCATCGGCTACCTCAA
>RCNC010002603.1_pt1 | contig 12004 bp, 11 predicted proteins | sample 2041301 | NCBI WGS metagenome assembly RCNC01 (sample SAMN09708231, study PRJNA481090) | Marine sediment metagenome, whole genome shotgun sequencing project. | biome: marine sediment; feature: ocean; material: sediment; isolation source: Sewage treatment plant 13A marine sediment (STP13A) ... | reverse complement strand
GATGACATCAATGATGAACAGCAGCGTATAGCCCTTGGCTGCCAGCAACCCCCCAATCGCGGGTCCGATAACAACAGCCAGGTTGGACGCCACTCGCATGATTCCAAAACCATCTGCCCGTTTGTCCTCGGGCAGCACATCAGCGATCATGGCCTGGTGGGCTGGGCCAGCTATATTCCCAAATAAACCGACAATAGAACCTGCAAAATAAATAAAATTGATGGGTATTTGATAAAATATTGAGGAAAATAGAAGGCAAAAAAAAACTTAATCAGCAACGAATAAGTTTTTTTGTATCAACAAGAAGTTTGTTTAAATAAGGATTCCTACCGCAGTCTTTTTCTTAGCATACCACAACAAAAATATACCTATCAAAATAATCATTGCGGTCATGGATATTCCTCCCGGACCATATACATCAGCAGCCTTAGACATAAAAATATTATAGCTCATTTGCACAACAATTCCAACAAGAGAAATTAAAAACAGGCTGCCGGCTAATTTTTTTCTTAATAGTAATAGGATACAGCCTAGAGCTCCGCCAAAAACGGCTATGGCATAGGCACCTGTGACCCAGGCTGGAATATTTTCATAAAGCGCTTGTTCTGCGACTGGCATGGCCATCAAATCTTCTTCAGTCATATAGGCTTGTTGCAAATAGGCAAAAACACCCATCAAATTCCAAATAAGTGCTACAATTCCAATGATCCAAAAATCAATACCAGGTTTGTTTGTTGATTTAGACATATAACATAAATTTAATGGTTAATAGAATTACAAGATATATAATAATATTATAATGAGCAAGATAGATGTTGAAACTGCTTCTTGTATAAGCTCTACTATGTGATTTTTTGGTGCATAAAAAAACCTATTCAATTTTGAATAGGTTTTTTAAGGCGATATTTTAGTTTTATTATGCATAATGTCTGTGTTCTGACCATTGAACTCTTTTTGTAAACTTATTGGTGCCAAAATAAAGACTTTCTCGGGCCTGGCTTGTAGATAGGTTATTATTTGTTGTCATGATTTCTATTGATTGATGTATTTGTAAATGATTTTAACTTAGTGTCCAAAGTTTCTAAACTCTGACCAACGAATTCTTTTGGTGTTTCTGAAATTTGAGAACACTAAATATTTTCTAGATTCGGACTCTGTGGGGGTACTAAAAAAGGCTGTCATAATTATTGTTTTTAAAGGGTTATACTAAATAGACGCTGTATAAATAAATATGTTACAGTACTATGTATAACATAATAGTTATTTAACAATAATTTAACGCTAAAATACTAGTTTCAAAAGGAATAGAGTGGGTCAGGAACTAATTTCGTCAATAATTTAATCAATTATATCAACCATGGGGCCAAGTTCATTTCCGCCAAGGAGATGCATATGAATGTGAAAAACAGACTGGCCAGCATCTTCATTGACATTGATGGACAGTCTATAGCCAGTTTCAGAAATTCCGTTTTCTTTGGCAAGTTTTTTGGCCACCAACATCATTTTCCCCATGAGTAATGCATCCTGATCAGTGAGTTCATTAATAGTATAAATCTCTTTTTTAGGTACAATAAGTAGATGAATCCTGGCTTGTTTTTTAAGAGGAATAAAGGATATAATATCTTCATCTTCGTATACAATAGTAGCCGGAAGTTCGCGATTGATGATTTTGGTAAAAACCGATCCGTTTTCTATTTTAATCATTTTATTAGTTTGATATTCTATACTTTGAGAAAATATAGGGGCATAAATAATAAAAGTCAAAAAGCATTTGAAGTATACATTTTTCATGGTATTTATATTTGGTTAACTTTGGCATTGTACTAATATAAACGATAACTAATTCAAAATGAGAATAAACAAATTATTATTAAATTCCATGCTCATCATGGGCTTTGTATTAACGGTTCAGGGCCAAAATCTTTATAAGGAAAAGGATAGCGCATCGGTTCATGCAGTTATGCTAACTCTTTTTGATGGGATGAGAGAAGCAGACAGTGCTAAGGTGTCATCTGTGTTCCACAAGGAAGTTAAGATGTATAGCTCGTTTACCTCAAAAGAAGGTGAGTTGATGCTCAAGGAGGGAAAACTCTCATCATTTTTAAATGCTATAGGAACGCCTCATGATAAAATATGGGACGAAAGAATATGGAACACTAAAATTGTAATCGATGGAGGAATAGCCCAGATATGGACAGATTATGCATTTTATATCAGCGATGATTTCAGCCACTGCGGAGTGGACGCTTTTGACTTGGTCAAGGACAGCTCAGGTAACTGGAAAATCATTCATTTGATGGATACAAGAAAAAAAGAAGGTTGTGAACCAGGTCATTAATTTTTCAATATTATGAATGCTATTGTCAAGGATGTGTTGATCAGCACAGATAAAAAAGAGCTTGATTTGAATTATATACATGCATACCTAAGTGATTCTTATTGGGCCAAGGACAGAACAAAGGAAAATATAGTGCTCAGCATTAATAACTCTATATGCTTTGGGGTATATCTTGAAAAAAAACAAATTGGATTTGCAAGATTAGTTACTGATTACGCGGTTTTTGCCTACCTCATGGACGTATTTATTGACGACGCATATAAAGGGAAAGGCTACGGTTCAATTTTGTTGGACCATATATTGGGTTTAACTGAGTTCGGGAAGATTGAAAATTGGAAATTAGCCACGCTTGATGCCCATGATTTTTATGCTAAAAAAGGATTCAGAAATTTAAAGAATCCAAATCGTATCATGGAGAAATATTTGAATATCTAAAAAGAAAAACACCCGTTAATAGTTTATGAGGTATTTATCAATTATAGTATTATTTCTGTCGGGGCATATGGCAGTTGCTCAGGACAAAGCTGATCAGGTACTTGACTTTCTTCATTAATTTTTTTTATCTTCTTCCAAGCGTCACAATCTTACCAGCCCTAAATACTACAATTTCTAAAGGAGCTGTTTCTTCTTGTCTTGATATCTTTTTTGAAATCTCCAGCAAGGACTCGTCCGAGTTTTCAAACTTAACACCATTGATAGCTAAAATAATGTCGCCACCTGCGATTAACTTTTCTCCATTGATGGTCATTTCCACATCACCATCTTGAATGCCTAATACGCCAAAAGGAGAAACTTTCACTACGCGTTGAACTAGTAAGCCACTTTCTTGAGGAAGATTAAAAATTCTGGCTATTTTCCCTGTTAAAGGGAGCAAATCTGTTCCATTCCAAATAATCTTTTTCTCAAACAATAATTCTTTGGTAATATTAGAGGAAGAAGCAAATCCAATACCCTGAAATCCACCTGATTCCGTTAGAATATTACTCACAACTCCAATTACTTCACCTTTCATGTTGAACATTGGCCCTCCAGAGTTACCTGTGTTAATTGCGGCATCCGTTTGTATATATTCGGAATTAGTGAATGGGTTTTTGTCTTTTTTGTTTTTTATGATCCCGCTTACGTGACCTGATGATAAAGAATGACCAAGTCCGTAAGGCGCACCCACAACAAATACGGGTTCCCCAATCTTCACTTTGTCAGAATCGGCTAACTTCACGGTAACAGCGTTTTTTCTAGGCCATATAAGTTCTAACAATGCAACGTCAGCATTTGAGTAGGCTGATATTACTTTTGCAGGTATTTTTTCACCATCCAGAAATTCAACATCAACTTTCTCAGCAACCTGAACCACGTGTGCAGCTGTAATAATTTGAGTGTCTGAAATCATAAAGCCGGAACCAAGTCCGCCAGCGGTTACTGTTTTCGTCATTGACCCCGAACTAATAAGTTCCTTTTGCTCTGTTAGAATTACAACTACTGCAGGATTTGTTTTTTCATATAATTCTGATAGAGATTGTGATTTTGCAACAACACTTGATAACAGAATTGTTAATATTAATATTTTCTTCATTATTTCAGTTTATAATTTATTGGGTTCCTTTGTTTCTTTTAATTTCAGGATGGCAAAAATAAGTAATTATTATTTATATTTTTTTTATCATCAAATGTTTTTCAAATGTTATTTCAAATGGTCCTGTTTTATATCATTTGTATCAGATGGAATGAACGATTTCCTAAAATAATAAGCATAATATCAATCAAAATTTTAAAATCTTATATTTTTGAGACATAAAATATTACCATATCATGAATCAAATATGCGTTTTAATGTCTATAAATGATTCATTATAACCTTAAATATTGTTTTATTTAACCGGTATTGAGATAAAAAAATAAGCTGAAAGGGTTAAATAACTGTTAAAAACCAGGGTTTTAAGTCACAGTCCTTATTGGTTCAAGTCTTTTAACTAATCATCAAATTGTGAGTTTTTTGTTAATAGTTTAGGTGTCCACAGGGGTTAAAGCTTGTGGACATCTATTTTTATATAGAAAAAGATCTCGCTAAATAGATTATTTCTATTTGCTCATAAAATTTTCTTATCATAAAATAGTATAAAAAACTGTATCATTGTTTAACTTGAACCTGTTTTAGTTGGACATTATTTGTATATTTCAAATTTATATGAAAGGTTTACTTAGCTTTTCCGACTTTAAAACAAAAAATAATATAATACGAACAATATTTAATTCTTAACCCCCCCCAGAATATGGAAGTTATCGCACAAGCTCTTGATTTTGAAAATCGAAAATTATCATTAAAATCAACTAATGAAAGAATTCTTGCCTCAAAGGAGGTTAAAGGACTTATTCTTAACTTGAATGAGATCTATAAAGAAAATAAAGACCAAAATATCATGGACCTTATGAAAAGGTTAACCACGATAAAACGCAAAGTAGAGTCGAGGTTAAATACCAAAATAATTATTTAATAAGGTATCTGTTGAATTCATTTACCCACTTGTCCAGTTCCATTTACATGGTTCAAATCAATTAATTCTCCATATGAGATCATTGATTTGAACCAAGTTAAAGGGAAAATGTTACTTTTAGTAAATACTACTTCTAAATGTGGGTTCACTAGTAACTACGCTACACTTCAAAATTTGGTAAAGATTATTCGGAATCATTAGTGGTTCTTGGTGGACGATGCAATCTATTTGGAAGGCAAGAACCTGGAAATGCTGCGGAGATTAACGATTTCTGTGAATTGAACTACGGCGTTTCGTTGGCATTGACTAGAAAGGTTGATGTAAAAGAAACAATGCAACACTCTTTGAATGCTTGGTTAACCCAAAATAACCTTAATGGAATAAAAATTCATCTGTTAAATCGATGTTTCAGAAGAATTTAATTGATGAATAATGAAAATTAATTAATTTTTATTATTCCAATACTAAGCCAATGAGCTCTATAATCATTAATAAACAGGGAAATATCTATCAATTTTCAGCGACAATTAAGTTGCCGATTGGCATAAGAGATGCATGGGAATTTTTATCCGACCCAGCTAACCTTAAGGTGATTACGCCGCCATATATGGGCTTTCATATCAAGTCTGAAATGGATAGTGAAATGTATGCTGGTCAAATTATATCCTACACAGTGTCGCCATTATTAGGATTAAAACTTAATTGGGTTACTGAAATAAGCCATGTTAATGAACCTTTTTATTTTGTTGATGAACAGCGATTTGGTCCTTATGCTTTATGGCATCATAAACATTTTTTAAAGGAAATCGATAATGGAATTGAAATGATAGATATTGTGCACTATAAATTACCAATTTCGTTGATATCAAACCAGTTCCATGGTATTTTGGTGAAGCCAAAATTGAAAGAAATATTTGAATACAGAACCTCCAAACTACTAGAATTATTTGGGCAGTATCATGCTGAATGAAAATGCTAATTTCAATCAATCAGCAAGACAAACCAAGATTGGTTTGTTATTTGGAATACAACAATGAGCATCATTCGTGATTCTTGTTGTTCCATTCAATCAAATTAGGAAATATCCCTCAATCAGTTCACCATGCCAAATGATATTGCTCCTTTCGTTGGATTTATGTGTAGTGGCCTGATGGATCATGCTACAGAAGCAACCATTGATGTCAATACCGGAAGCCATATGCGTTAAATACTTATTTTTAACAATTATAAATTAGCCAAAAGTTCATTGGAACAAGCAATAAAAGATAAATATCATAAATTTCTTTGTTTCAAACCCTTATTTTTAGCGTTTTAAAAATGCTGTGAAAATGTCATCTCTTTTGCGGGTCATTCTGCTTTTTTATTTTGGCTCAATTTCAATATTGGGTTGGACCCAATCTGATGTACCGCTTGAAATTAGGGCTGTGGGTGATCAGTTCTATTGCCCTTTAAGTGATATCAGTGTGGCTACTGATTTTGATATTTCGGGCCCTCCAAATCTTGATATCGATGCATTTTATATTCAGATCTCATCGGGTTATGCCAGTGGCGATATTCTTAAACTAGAAGATAATCCCATTGGATTGATCACAAGTTGGGATCCCATAACCGGTAAATTGACCCTGACGAGATCAAGCGGTTTGCTGAGCTATCAGGATATTATCGAGGCAGTCAAAAATGTAATCTATACAGGTAATGATCCAGAATATGTTGGTGAGAAGTATTTTTCGTTTACCCTGGGTAATGCCAACTTTTTACCTTCAACAGGGCATTTTTATGAATTTATCCCTGATCTGAATGTATCATGGACAGCCGCAAGGGACCTTGCAGAACAGGAATCTTATTTTGGTCTGCCCGGATATTTGGCGACCATCACCTCTAGAGAAGAGGCTATATTGTCAGGGGAACAAGCACAAGGTACAGGCTGGATTGGGGCCAGCGATGCAGCTGAGGAAGGTACCTGGAAATGGGTCACCGGACCTGAAGTGGGCACTCAGTTGGAAACTTTTTGGATCGGCGATGCAAATGGATATGCTCCAAACGGAGCATTTGAAAATTGGGATGGAGGAGAACCTAATAATCTGGGTGATGAAGATTACGGCCACGTGATCACCAACCCGTCCATTGGGCCAAGAGGCTCCTGGAATGATTTGCCGGTTCAAGGTGGAGGTGGCGATTATGCTGCACAAGGTTATATTGTCGAATATGGCTATGGAGGGCCTGATGATGCTCCTGATTTTTCGGCCTCTACAAGGGTTTATACCAATGGCATAGAAGCCGTGGTCTCTGGATCTCTTTGCGGACCGGGAAGCGTAGCTTTAAGTGCTACCACTACAGTATTTGAAAATCAACCTGTGCCAACAGAAATCTTATGGTTTACATCATTAACCAGCAGCTCATCAATAGGTACAGGGAACACTTATTCAACCGAAAACCTTACTGAAACAACAACCTTTTATGTCTTGGCATCACAGGGTGGCTGCACTATAGGTGCAAGAACACCTGTTGTTGCGGAAATTTATGAAATACCTGATATTGAAAAAGAAGTGACCCTTAAGAATTGCGACGCAGATGATAATCCTAATGATGGTTTTACAGATTTTAATTTGGAAGAAGCCAATGCTGCCATTAGCAAAGGAGATTCGAGTTTGATGATTAGTTATTTTCTTAGCGAAGAAAATGCCATGGAAGGTAATGAACAGATAGATCCACCTTATTTTAATAGTTCAGTAGCGAATCATGTGTATGCAAGAGTCGAGAACCAGCAAATGTGCTTTGAAATTGCTCTTGTGCATCTTGAGGCATATGCAACGGAACCTCTTGAAACGGTTGTCCTGGAATCTTGTGATCTGGATGAAACAAACGATGGGTTATATACTTTTGACCTTACCGAGGCTACTGAAAAGTTACTACTGATACAAAACGTGGATATTCAGTACTATCGCAATCTTAATGACGCCACTTTGAAGCAAAATGAGATCCTGCCCCAGACTTCATATAAAAATGAAGAACCTGAATTTCAGAGTCTTTTTGTTCGTATAGAAAGTGTTGACTTTGGTGAATGTATGAGTCTGGGTGAGTTTGTAGAACTTTATGTCTATTTATTACCTGAATTTGATCTGGTTCCTGAAGCATATTATTGTGAGAACTTCGCTGAAAATGAGGTCTCCATCACCAATCCTAAAGGTGATTACACCTATGAATGGTATGATCCATCAGGTAATATTGTTGGAACAGGAACTACCTTATCCCTGCAGTCTGCCGGATCCTATTCCGTTATTGCAACTTCAGATTTAAATTGCCGGTCAAGAACTAAAACAGTTGATGTTAGGTCTTCTGCAAAAGCTCAGATCAGTCAGGCGGATATTGAAGTCAAAGATGGCGGAAATTCAAATTCGATCTCAATAAACACATCTAATCTGGGTATTGGCAACTATGAATATGCTTTGGATGCTGGTCCTTATCAGGATGAGCCATTTTTTGATGATGTGCATTCAGGAATACGCATTTTATACGTTCAAGATAAAAATGGCTGCGGAACTACCTCAATTAAGGTGGCTGTGATCGGTTTTTCGAAATTTTTTACACCTAACGGGGACAGTTACAATGATACTTGGCAGGTTGACGGAATTATATCCCAGCCGGGATCCGATATCTATATTTATGATAAATTTGGCAAATTGCTGGCCAAAATAGACCCTCTTGGGCTAGGTTGGGATGGCAATTATAACGGAAAACAAATGCCTTCTTCTGATTACTGGTTTAGGGTGCAATTAGCAGACGGGCGAATTTATACGGGTCATTTTAGCTTAATCAGAAGAGAATGAAAAAAGCCCTGACCATTTTGTTACTTTGTTTTACAGTCCAAATTGCTTGGACCCAGGAAGTTTTTCCGGTCTATTCAGATTATTTATCTGACAATGTTTATTTGGTTCATTCGTCTGCGGCAGGAATAGGGAACTGTGGAAAGATCAGATTGACCTACAGACAGCAGTGGGTGGGGGTAGAAGATGCGCCTTCTTTGCAATCTTTGAGTTTTCATACCCGAATTACAGAAAAAATGGCAATTGGGGCAATTGCCTTTAATGACGAAAACGGATACCATGCCCAGCAAGGGTTCCTGGCTACCTATGCCTATCATATCAATTTTGGGAACGAGGCGGCAATGAATCAGTTATCATTCGGGCTTTCATTTATGTTTAGTCAAAACTCTGTCGACCAGAGTGATTTTATTGATTTTGATCCTGTAATCTCTCAAGGAGTTGAATCATCCAGTTATTACAATGCTGATTTCAGTTTGGGCTATCATTATATGGATTCCTTCTCCTATTTTACGATAAAAAACCTCCTGTTGACTCCAAGAGATCTGGTGAGTAACAGTTTTGAATCCGATAACTTAAGAAGGTATTTATTAACCCTCGGGTATTATCTGGGTCGCGGAAAGAGTTGGCAATTCGAACCATCCACGATGTTTCAATTCATTGAATATACGGGTGAATCTTTTGTTGACCTCAATATTAAGGCCTATAAAAATATTGGCGATAAAAGTCAGATTTGGGCGGCACTTTCTTATCGAATGAATTTTGATGTGAATGAGGAGAAGTTCAGGCAAATAACTCCAATTATCGGAATTAATTACAAGCGATTTATGTTTTCATACACGTATTCAGCTCAATTGGGTGACGTGGTTTTAGATAGCGGTGGAAACCATCAAATCACCCTTGGTTTTAATGTTTTTTGCGAAGGACCGAGAGCTACCGGTTGCCCAAATTTAAACGCATTATATTAATTGGTTTTAAACGATTTCCTTGGTTTTAACCTGATGTTAAAATAGAATTTTATCACTATTTTTACTGTTAATGTAGCAGATAAAATTTGGTTTTAAAAAGATCAAAGTAAAACAGCTAAAAAAGCAATCAAGAAACATCAAGCAATATGGATCCAAGAGAAGATAGATACGATAAAATGAAATATAACCGATGCGGGCAAAGTGGTATATTATTACCTGAAATTTCCTTAGGATTATGGCATAATTTCGCTGGAGTAGATACCTATGAAAATGGAAAGGATATGGTTCTTAGAGCCTTTGATTTGGGTATTACCCATTTTGACTTAGCCAACAATTATGGTCCTCCTCCTGGTTCAGCTGAAGAAACTTTTGGCAAAATTCTTAAACAGGAACTTTCAAATTACCGGGATGAAATGATTATTACATCAAAGGCAGGCTACTTGATGTGGCCAGGGCCTTATGGAGAGTGGGGTTCAAGAAAATATTTGATATCCAGTTGCGATCAAAGTTTAAAAAGGTTGGGCTTGGATTATGTTGACATATTTTACAGCCACAGACCTGATCCTAACACTCCATTAGAAGAGACCATGATGGCGCTTGATCAGATTGTAAAATCAGGGAAGGCATTGTATGCAGGAATTTCGAATTACAATCCTGAAGATTCACAAAAGGCCTTTGACATTTTAAAGTCTTTGGGTACACCGTGCTTGGTACATCAGCCTTCTTATAGCATGTTTAACAGATGGGTTGAAGACGGTTTATTAGATACGCTGGAAAATAATGGTGTTGGATCTGTTGTCTTTAGTCCCTTATTCCAGGGTTTGCTAACTGATAAGTATTTAAAAGGGATCCCCGAAGATTCAAGAGCAGCCAAATCACATGGATTTTTACAAACCTCTCAGATCTCGCAAGAAAAGATTGAAAAAATAAAAGCTTTAAACCTTATTGCGGCTGAAAGAGGACAAAAAATGGCCCAACTGGCCTTGTCATGGGTATTGAGAGATAAAAGAGTGACAAGTGTAATTATTGGAGCAAGTAAAGTTTCTCAAATTGAAGATGCGGTAGCAATCGTTGAGCATACAGAATTGAGTGCGGATCACATAAACAGAATTGAAACCATTTTAAAATGAAGCCAGAGAAAAACTAAGCTTAGATGATACCATGGATTCTATCGGATTTTCGATCTGCGAAAAGGCATTTGAAAAACATCCAAAAATATTTTAACAGAAAAGGGCTTATATCTGGTGTTTTTTATTTTGCTTTTTTTGGAATGCCAATAAATTTGGCAACTCTTTTCTGGTAAGTAACATACTCAGGGTATTTGCCGCTGCTAATCTCTTCGCTAAAATTTGCGCTGCTCTGAAATAGGATGATCAGCAGTAAACAACCGGCAATGGACCAATTGAGCCATTGATGGGAGGCAGTAATACTGAAAAGAAAAAAACATACCCAAACGGCTTGCTCGGCAAAATAATTTGGGTGCCTGGAATAGGCCCATAGTCCTTTGTCCAAAAAACCTTTTTTAAAATCTCCCTCAAGAATATTCTTGTTCTTGATCATTTTCCATTTTTTACTTTGGAAATTCCAGTGTTGTTGATCGGCTATAGCTTCAAATACTATAAAAAATACCATGGCGAACGCTATAATCCAATCAAAAAGGCTCAGGGCTGTGTCATTGAATTGTAAAGCAATGATTATGGGTAGGGTAAATAACAAGATTAATATTTGCTGGTAACCACAAATAAAGAATAAATTAAAAAGGGTCCATTTCCATTTCCCTTGAAATTCAGGTTTGGCTCTTAATACTGCCCATCGATAATCTTCATGACCTTCCCAAAATCTAATTGTAAAAGCACCGTGCCTGGAGAAATTGTAGGTTAATCTTAATCCCCATAAAGTCACCAAAACCGCCATGAGGACTAATCTGGGACTAAAATTACCAGAATAGGCTACTATCCATACGTAAACGATAGGTAGTATACTCCATAATTTATCTACTTGGCTGTTGTTTTTGGTAATTTCACCTAATACAAAACAGTAGACTATGGCCACGGCGGTAATTGTTACCAGCGTATTCAGGGTATCTACTGATACTTGGTTTAGGGGTGTTCCAAAGAAATACGAAAATATAGGAACAACAACTAAGGTAATAATAAGCAAAAAGGCGGTTTGTAAAATTTTCATTATTTCTGTGAATTTAAAACGAATATAAAAAATTTGAATTCTAAATATTGAAAAGATCAGGAGAATTTTCGCTCATAATACATGAAATTTTAGGTTGAAGAAAAGAACACCAACCTAAGCGTTGATTTTATGCTAAAAAGTTTGAAATAGATTTGATTATTGTAATCTAGTGTGAAATTTAACCCTAATGAAAGGATTTCT
>RCNC010003201.1_pt1 | contig 12006 bp, 9 predicted proteins | sample 2041301 | NCBI WGS metagenome assembly RCNC01 (sample SAMN09708231, study PRJNA481090) | Marine sediment metagenome, whole genome shotgun sequencing project. | biome: marine sediment; feature: ocean; material: sediment; isolation source: Sewage treatment plant 13A marine sediment (STP13A) ... | reverse complement strand
ACATTGCCAATTGCAGGGTTTCAATTCAGTACGCTTCTCGTTATTTAATACTGTTCCTGTGAAGCTCTGATTTCCTCTCGGTGATTTGATCAACCCACCTGAAACAGTAACTTCACAGGAATATTGACGTTCGTAGGTGCAAGCTATTGTCAGGTATCCAATTTCTCATACAGCCGGCGGCTTTCATCCTCAGTTATCTGAACTCCAAGTTCGTCGACAAGTATTCGCCTGAGTTGTTCTGAATCGCTGATCTCCCGAAACTGGGTACTAGATTTTGTGATGAACCAATACTTCAAATCAAGCAGGGAGCGGGTTTCGTTCTCTTGAATAAGTGATACTACCAAATGATTTACGAAGTTAGCATCAGGGTGTCGGTGTGAAAAGAAATGCCCCACTTCGCAATCAGCTTGACCATAACGCGCAAGCTCGAATCGATACAGAGAGAAGAAATCTCCGTCCTTGAAAACCTGCATGTGATACTCACCGGGTCGACGCTCTGCAATGCGGAAATTTTTTTCACCATCATTCGACTCGATTTCTGACATGGGGACCGGAATCCTAGGTCCAAGAAAACCAAAACCTACATCCAGCACATATTGTCGGCCTTCATACTCGACCATCGTAATTCGGTGTGTTAACCCGGGGTGGGTATCATGGTTATGAATTACACGCGCTAGAAAAAGCTTCGGCGAAAACCCAAGCTCCTCTAAAACTCCGTATAGCAAGCCATTCTGTTCGAAACAATATCCGCCACGTCGTTGGATAACAATTCGCTGGTATAGCGATTCGAAATCGAGTGGCAAATCTTCACCGAGCTGACATCCTAGGCTGCTGAAAGCAAAAGTAGCAACATGCCGTGTAACAACATCACTCAGAAACACGAAATCCAATTCGCGGCCATGTAAACTGAGGGCCTGGAGATACTCTTGAACCATTTCAGGGCGTTCCATCACACTCTCTAGTCAGTCTGTAAAATTCTTTTTGTAAATGGATTCTCGATCACTTTTGCTTTTGTTAAGCATACTGAATATCTATTTTCTTATCAGCAAACTATTCAACCCAATTGAAACAATAACTTTACAGGAAGAGTGCAAACTTTCAAATTTGCTTAAATGGTTAATATTGCCAATAATAGCCTCTTCAATTACACTGGAAGGTGTCCCCGTAGGCTATCAGGAACATAAGGTCATATAAGGTCGTCAACGACAATCATAAATATTCATAATGGCAATCTTTGGTGGCGATGCAGGGATTAGATGACCTTTTTCCATGTTTTGCTAACTATTTGAAATCATTATACCGAAAATTTATCGCTGGCTACAATTGTATCACTCTCAACGGTTTTCATTGTGCCAGTATATTTTTTAATTCCAGATATATACAGTATATAATTGCATGACGACAATGGCGACATTGTACTTTGCATCGCCACCACATGCTAAATTCAAGTCCCTATTTGGGAAACCGGGTAAAAGATGTACAAGACGAAGAATTGATCAGAGCATCAATGGATGATTTTGAAATCATCCGTTATATCCCAGAATCATCTGAGATGTTTGCAGCTGATCTACTGGGAAAGAGACCATATGAAAACATCGATGAAGCGCCGGATCAGTTAAGAGTAGTCGCAGAGCGATTGAAATCTTATAGTGGGGATTAGAATACGCCGAATCTCAGATAGCCTGGAAACAGTATCATTCACTGGTATCTTTTATAGTTTCGCTCCAGATTCTGTTGGCCAATTCAGCCTGTTGGGTTGACATGATGACTTTTGACAGTAGAGCCGAGAGGTTATGATACTCCTTATTATTTTCCAAGCGATGTATTTTGTGGTCTTTAATGATAAAAAGATTTTTTTTATCACCAATAAAACTGATTCCGATATCGTTATATTTCTTTCTTCCTTTTTCATACATTGAGGTCCCGAGGAAGGGATTTTTCCCATTGGTAAGTTCCAGGTAATGTGCGAGGGATGGAGCAAAGTCTAGGGTCGTGGCATTTCTGGCATCATATGTTTCTGGAATTTTACGGTTCGAGTCATAAATGATGTATGGGACTCTATCCACGAAAAATCCTTGGTAATCCTGGTCATTAAATGCTGTGACAAAGGCCTTTTCAGGGTAGTGACAATGGTCGGCAGTAAGGATAACGATGGTATTATCAATGTATGTAGAGCTCAGGAAATAGTCCCAGAAAAGACCGAACGCGCTGTCGAAGGAATGAAAATTATTCAGGACGTAATTCTCCCCATCACCGAATGAAACAGTATCCTCCCCCCGTTTCAGAAAAGCGTGGGTGCCAAAGTTATACATTCCAAGAAAAAAGGGAACCTGTTGTTTTCCGGATACGGCACGTTCCTTGAGATACCCAATGAGACCTTTGAAAAATTGCTGGTCTGAGAAAGCATTTCTGAGGAAAGGTTCTTCATTATCCAAATACCGTGATGATAGTTCATCACCGGTAATGACATCCATAAAACCAAGCTTTTCGATCATCTCATCTACTCGAGACACATGTCTCTTGTGGTGTGAGTCAAGAAAGACTGTTTCGTAGTTATCTGCCTTGAATAATTCTGCAATACTGAAATATCGAGTATCCTTGAGATCATCGTACATATTTTCCCAGCCGCGACCTCCACTGACGGGAAAGAGGGAGCAAAGCTGTCCGAGAAGACCACGATACGTAGCAGCTGTATGGTTGTAATAGTTATGAACGACCATTGAGGACTGCGCAAATTGATCAATATTTGGCGTAATATCAGTGACTCTTGCCCCGTAAGCACCAATTGATCGGGCGGAAAGACCCTCAGAAAATATAACGATGACATTTGGTCGTTCTGTGCCACTATTTACTTTAGGAAATGGAGCAGGGTCAGTGTAGATTTTTTCTTTAACAAGAGGAAATTTTTGTTGCTGATTGTAATGGAAGCCAAACTTATTGATTTCTGTGAGCTCTTTTCTCGTGAAGCTGGTGCTTATTTTATCAGACAGTCCATCTTGTTCGAATAATACCCGATAAAATGCCAACAGGGGAGATGTTTGATGTATCAGTTCAAAATCTATAAAGGCATCGCTATACTCAATTTTATCTCTATAAAACCAGTTATTATTGTTAAGGACAAGCAGACCTATTGACACGGTAAAGAGTATTAGAGTACTAACTATTCTATTACTATTTTTATAGTTGTAATAACTTTTTTCGACAAAATAGAAAAAAATTATACAACTAATAACAAACGTAAAAATAAGTACTATCGTTTTTAAATTTAAAAAAAGATAGATATGATCAATATTTTCAATGGCAAGTTTTGAAACAAACTCACCACCTTCATTTATTGATTCAATTTGAACCAAATAAACGGCTAAAAATATAAAAGAAAATAAGTAAAGTAGGTATCTTGATAAAATATATTTATTGTATAGTATGTTATAAAGTAAAATTATAAAAAACAATTCTACAATAAAAAGATCAAACATGTTGAGAATAATTAGAGTCTTGTCAAAAATATAACTTGAAGAGTCGAAATTTAGCTCAAGCGTAAAAATGGTTAGTACGATTCCTGCAAATACAGACATAACCACAGGGAAAATGTATCCTTTGGGAGCTGGGTTGTTCAGAGATTTGTTTCGGGCGCTGGTCATGAGAGTGGATAAAGTATTTTAGTAAGTATAATTTTTTCTATATCTGCGCCTGATGGTTCGTGATAGATAGTGTATTTTTCGTAACCCGCAAGGAGGCCAAGTATAGTTTTGGTAGGTACCTGGAAACCGCTGACGAGTTGGAAACAGGTTGGTACGCATGTGCTGATATTCAAGCGCCCCTCACCTTTAGCAAGCAGCAGGCTGAAAATCAATCAATTATATCACCTCATTTCTATTTCCTTCTCCACACTTCTGGAAAAAGATGGGTGAGATCATCTGGCTGGAGTTCAATTTCCAGCCCTATACGGCTGGCACTGACAAGAATAGTCTGAAATCTCTTCGCCGAACTATCAATGAGAGCTCACTGTGTCTTGCCACGGTGAGCTCTCATTGATAAAGGATGTCTCCTGATAACGTAACTTCAGCAACTGATAGTTGAAATTTAACGTTGCCACAACTAAGCTAATCAATGTTGCATTATACTTCAACGAAAGGTGCTTCCTGTGAAGTTATTGTTTGAAGGGGTCAAAGTGTTTCGCTGGATTGAAATTAAAGAGATACAGGAAGAGTATTAACCTCTGTGAAAGGCACTTTAATTAGGGTTGCCAGGGCCAATATTATAAAATGATGACCTGAATATCTTATATTTTCTGTCACAACTATCTGCAAGAAAGTTGAGTCTCAGTTCATTAGCCTGAGATTTACATCAGAAGGTCAACAACACAGCAGAGTGCACAAAAACAGGAAATTCTAACTCCGTAAGCTATGCTAGTGAATTTATGAGCGGTTAATTTTATTCCTTAAAATGCCTGATGGCTTAAAGGTTACAACTCTCCTGGCCTCAAGGGTACACGGAAGCCGTCCACCGAGGCCAGCACTTTGGCAAAGGTGCTTTCCAATTCCATCATTGCTGGAGGACCCGCTATTTTCGTGTTGATTAACTGACCCATGGTCACGGTGTCGCCACCCACCAGAGCATAAGAACCGATAAAGTGGCTGATGCCGCCACAAAATTGAAATCTTAGGGGCGGCGACTTGCCCTTTTCAATTATTTGTGAAACAATCTTAAACAGTTCCTTACATATGTTTAATGATTGAAAAAGGGGTGGCCACGTGAAACGATACGATATATTTCTTCTATTAGTCCTTGTCCTTTTTGCTGTGCCAGTATGGGCATCGAGCATAGGGAGTATTAAAAATGTTGAAGGCCAGGCGTGGATAGAACGCGGAGAGGAGAAAATTTCTGCCGAGACAGGTGTTCGTCTCCTTATAGATGACATCTTGAAGACTGGCAAGAATGGTGCTATGGGCGTTATCTTGCACGACGACACGGTTATATCTATGGGGCCCCGCAGTGAAATGGTTGTATCCGAATTTGTCTTCAAGCCTGAGGATGGGAGATTTGGCTTGCTTGTAAAATTTATCAAAGGAACCTTTTCCTATCTTTCAGGAGCAATCTCAAAGCTCGCTCCCGAATCTGTTAAGATAGAGACTCCAGTAGGTATGGTCGCTGTACGTGGCACTAACTTTCTGGTAAAAGTTGAGGATTGAAAATTGAAAGGCAACATGCTGCAACTGTCGTGTGTTTTGCTATTTTGTCTGCTGATGGCAGGATGTGGTTCAAATAGGACGACCTTTGTACTGTTACAGGACCCTGGTGGTACGGTGGGTAAGATCAGTGTCACCAATGAACAGGGCTCTCAAATCCTCAAAGAAGCTGGACAATCCGTTGTAATTCACAGTAACGAAGATGCGCCAGGCGATGTTAAGCCCATGGAAGAGGCAAAGATACAGTCTCTTTTTGGTAAAGCCCTGGAGATAAGGCCATCAAAGCCAACCAAATTTCGGTTTTATTTCAAGTTCGATTCTGTCGAGCTAGAACCGGGATCAAAGAAGGTGCTTCAAACGGCTGTACAGACAGCAAGAAATGAGAGTTCAAAAGATATCAGTGTCAACGGTCATACTGATCGATCGGGACATGCAGACTACAATTATAAGCTGTCATGGCGAAGAGCCAGGCACATCCGGAATTTGTTGGGAAAAAAGGGTATCGACCCGACCATCATTCTCACCACCGGTCATGGCGAGGGTAATCCCTTAGTTCCGACCGCCGACAACGTCTATGAACCTCGAAACCGCCGGGTCGAGGTTATTATCCGATAGTCGCCTATGCGCTATCCTTTCGCTCTCAAACGTTCCTCTGACGACAGAACGACTAAAAAGGTCTTTATCACGGGGGTGATACTGGCTTTATTCGCCGCAGTGTTTGTCATGTTAGACATGGATCCACTTCGCCAGCTCGACAGAATCAGTTATGATCTGATGTTGCGTGAACTTGGAGAGAAGCCTGCCAATCCTAACGTGCTGCTGGTAGATATAGATGAGGCAAGTTTGGCTCGGTACGGACAATGGCCCTGGCCGCGTCATATAGTTGCACGGATGTTAGACATAATAGGTGAGGGCAGGCCCGCCTCGGTCGGTATTGATATCCTCTTTGCAGAACAGGATCGTACATCCTTAAGCCAGCTCAGAGAAGAACTCAGATCTGATTTTGGGGTGGAGCTTGATCTCTCAAACTTGGCGCCGGAAGTCATTGACCATGATAAAGCACTTGCTCGCTCTCTTCGGAAAGGTCCATTTTCTCTAGGCGTTATGTTTCGCTTCGGGCAGAGAGCGATAACGGAACAGAAACTTCCAGATACAACAATCCAAGCCATTCAAGTCAGTCACAAAAGCGAACAGGTCTCTTCTTATCCCGTTGCTGACGGGGTAGTTTCAACCATTTCCGAACTAATGAGTGCAGCAGAAGGCGTAGGGTTCGTCAATGTGCTGAAGGATCCGGACGGGGTTGTTCGGCGTGCCCCTTTGTTTATTAAGTATGATGAAACGTTCTATCCATCCCTTGCCCTAATAGTCTACCTGCAATCTCAAAAACGCGATAACGTGATTTTAGAGTCCAATGCTGAGGGTATGGTTTCTATCCGGGTGGGAGACACCATTATTCCGGTTGATAGACAGGGTAATATCGCTATAAGGTTTCGTGGCCCCTCACGAACCTATACCACAATTTCCGCATCAGATGTTCTGGACGGAAAGATTTCTTCGGATACATTCAATAGTAAGATAGTATTTGTAGGTGCATCTGCGGAAGGTTTAATGGATAATCACTCAACCCCCTTCGATCGACACTTCCCCGGGGTGGAGGTCCACGCTTCGGTAGCCGGCGCCATTCTTGATCAGGATTTTATCAGTGTACCTGCCTGGACTACCGGTGCAAAAGGAGTCGGGGTCTTTATCGCAGTCATGCTGGCGTTGATCATGGTGATGAGATTTTCTACAGCAGTAGTTGCAGGTGGCCTGTTTATTGGACTTCTCTTCATCATTCCTTTCGGAACGATGGCAATATTCCGGATTTACAGCGTTCTCCTGTCTCCTGCGTCCACTATGGTTGTTTTCATCATTTCTTTTTCCCTGCTCGCGCTTGTAAGGTTCCGAAGTCAGGAGATCATCGACTTACGTCGCCAAAGAGAGCTAACCGCAGCAAAGGATTGTGCTATGGTGGGATTGGCGTCTCTGGCGGAAACTCGTGATTCTGAAACCGGCAGTCATATCCTGCGCACTCAGAAATATATTCAAATATTAGCGCAATACCTTGCACAACAAAGAAGCAGGGAATTTCATTTGCAGCCCGAGGATATAGATCTGCTGGTAAAATCTTCACCACTTCATGATGTGGGTAAAGTGGGGGTGCCTGACTCAATTCTTCTTAAACCCGGCCCGCTGACAGCATCTGAGTTTGAGGAGATGAAAAAACATACTATATATGGAGCAGAAGCTCTGGCAAAAGCTGAGTTAGCTTCAGGCGTCACGCATACATCATCTTTTCTTAACATTGCCCGGGAAATCACCTTAACTCACCATGAAAAATGGGACGGTAGCGGTTACCCTAATGGAATCGAGGGAGCGGATATACCTTTGAGTGGTAGAATCATGGCTTTGGTTGATGTATATGATGCTTTGATTTCAAAGCGTGTCTATAAAGAAGCGATGAGCCACCAGGAAGCTGTAAAGACTATTTGCAATGATAGCGGTACTCACTTCGATCCTGCTATTGTAAACGCTTTTAAAGCACTGCAGAAAGAATTCCAAACAATTGCTGCACAGCTGAGAGACAAAGAGTAGTAAGTTAAATCGATGTCTTCCAGGCAAGCTTCAAACGATGCAGATCCATTAGAGAATGTCTTCGGAATCACTTTACGAAAAGAAATATAAGAGCTTGAGTGTGTTCTTTTTAGGGTAACTATTTGCAAATAATGGCACACCTGTTCCTGATAAGGTAGCCTCAGTAACTGATGATTGAACTTAACATTGCCACGACGAAGATAATCGGTGTTGTCTTATACTCCAACGAAAGGTGCTTCCTGTAAATCTTCACCCCGTCTACAATGAAAGTTACTCCATTTACTTCAAACGAAATGGAAGATAGTACTTTCAAATCAGTCGGGTGAGAACCTGCCAGTATGATAGTTTATTACTTTGTTTTTTGATGGAAACCACTGTGAACGGTCGCTCAGTATGATACTTTATTTTTTAAGAGTTACTTGGGGGCAACATAGAATCAATAGGTTACATGGTTTTGAGTATGTATCTTTATTACTCTTCCACAGCAGCCTCAAAGATGCTTTTTCTGCATGAGATATGAGAGGATAGGGGGAGATGGTAAAATCAAGAAAATCAACACGAAGGGCCAGGAGGGCTAAGTCAGCACCAAGTTCAAAGATAACTAAAAGGCCATCTCGTTTTCTGTTGAAGCTTGGAGCCGGTTTTTTCGGCTTATCTCTCTTTTTTGTCCTGCTTTTTCGCTTTGTTCCGGTTCATGTCACTCCGCTTATGTTGATCCGTTTTGTGGAACAGCTGACTGAAGGAAAAGAACTTCGACTGAAACACCATTGGGTACCAATTGAGGCAATTTCTAAAAATCTGCCTTTAGCGGTATTTTGCAGCGAAGACCAGAATTTCATAAATCATTTCGGCTTTGATTTCAAGGCCATCGAACGTTCAGTCGCAGCTTCTCAAAACGGGACAAAACAACTGCGGGGCGCCAGTACCATTTCCCAGCAAACTGCAAAAAATGTCTTTCTCTGGCCGGGCAGAAGTTGGGTTCGTAAAGGATTCGAGGTTTACTTTACTGTTCTCATTGAGATTGTCTGGGGGAAAGAACGCATTATGGAGGTCTATCTGAACAGCATCGAAATGGGAAAAGGGGTTTATGGAGCTGAAGCAGCATCTCGTTATTATTTTAAAAAAAACGCTAAAGATCTTTCCAGAACACAGGCGGCAGCCATTGCGGCAGTTTTGCCCAATCCTCGGGAGTATAGTGCGAATCCACCGACTCCATATATCAAAAGCCGGATTAACTGGATAGTAGGACAGATGCGCCACTGGGGGACGCTATCGCTCAAGTAAAAAACTTCATCTGAACTAATTCAATTAATACTACAGCGACACCTTCGCCAATAACATCTCTGCCTTTTTGAGCTTTCTATTTTTATAACTAGGTCAGGCTTGACTATTGGGTATTCTTTTATCAAAAGCTATTGATGGCAAGCAAAACAAGAATCTATTACCCTGGCACCTGTTACCATGTGATCATTAGGGGCAACGAAGAAAGGGGTCAAGTCGGCTTTTGACTCATGTCGCAAATTTTTAATAACATAATAATGCGCCGGGTAAACCGGTGATCATCATGTTAATATAGCCAACTCAAACATCTTGCTTCTCCTCTAATTTCAAAATTTTACATTCTTCCTGTACATCGTTGATTGACAGGAACAATCAATATTTTCGCGATAGTATATCTTTGGCCATTGCAGACACTTACCCACTGGTTCGCTATTACCAATTTATGTCCCAGTGATCGGGATTCCCGAGGTTGTGGGTTTATCTCGGCACGACAGGAATAAGGTAAATTTTCAAATTTGCTTAAATGGTTAACATTGCCAATAATAGCCTCTACCATTCCGATAACGTGTGTCCCTGCAGAGTTATCAGTAGGAAGGTCAAGTTCGCCCGCAGATAGAATGATAATATGTTCGATGTGGCAATGTTAACGCCTGTTTCAGCAGTTTTTTGAGGAGATTGACGAAAAACATCCGCTGAAAACAATTGCTAAGCGTCAATAGTGGCAATTGGTTTAGCCGGGTTCCCAACAACAGTAGTCTCTGATGGGACATTATTTCTGACTACGGCCCCTGCTCCAACAATGCATCTATCCCCAATTGTCACACCAGGGGAGATAATCGCGGCACCTCCAAACCAACAGTCATTTCCGATAGTTATTGGTTTGGCGCATTCAAGCCCTTTGCGTCTTTCAATGGCATCCATTGGATGAGTCGCTGTATAGATTTGCACATTCGGCCCAAAAAGTACATTCGATCCAATATAAATGGGCATGACATCCAGTAGAACACAGTTGAAATTGAAGAACACTCTGGTGCCAACAAAAATATTGTAACCGTAGTCACAGAAAAAAGGTGGTTCGATGCAGATGTCTTTGGCTGCGTTTGGTAAAAGTGTTGTTATAATTTGTCTATAAGCAGTCTCATTAATATATTCTGCACAATTTAGCCTGCGAGTTAATAAGCGAGCTTTCTGTCTCTCTTGAAGAAGAACAGGATCAGAAGCATCATACATCTCACCGGTCAGCATTTTGTCTTTTTCAGTTTTCAATATTTTCTTTTCCATTTAGGAGCGTTTAACAGTGTAACTCAAGTTTCGGAGTTGATAGCAAAAAGACAGAAAAAAGTATCAACTCCGAAACTTGAGTTATTATAGAACAACGATTGACTTAACGTTAGTATTGCCATCTCGAATATCTTAATAATTTTCAAACGCTTAAAGTTGAGACTGTTCCTGATAGCTTACGGGGACATCTACCAGTGCAATTGAAGAGGTTATAATTGGCAATGTTAACCATTTAAGCAAACCTGCAACTTAGGACTATTCCTGTACATCTCACATCTCTGATGAGGGTAATGGTTTCTATTTTCTTTTTCCTACAGAAAAGGCCTTGCCGAGGAAGCTCCCAAGACCGGTATACCCTTGATGTATAGGATCGAAGATAAACGGCTTAACTTTTGTTATATCCGGCAGACCGTCTTCTGCCAGTACCTTCTCATCCGCCTTTACATCAACAATTTCGCCTACGAAAAGGGTATGCAGGCCAAGCTCGATACTTTTTAGCAGGTTGCATTCAATAATAAATGGCAACTCTTCAGCATAGGGTGCATCCACAAGATCACTTTTTACGGCGCTAAATCCTATCTCAGCGAACTTGTCAACTTTGCGACCGCTGACGAGACCTAAATAGTCAGCTTCTTCTATCTGTGATTCCATGGGTATTCCGATGGTAAAAGCCTTGCGCTCAACAATTGCTGAATAGGAATAGGTCGCTTTGCGCAGTGAGACGGCTACACAAGGCGGTTTAGAACAGCAGATTCCTCCCCAGGCCGCAGTCATCATGTTAGGTTTTCCCTGTTGATCGTAAGTCCCCACCAAAAGGACTGGAGTTGTCGGGAGATATGTATGAGCACCCAATGATTTTTTCATGATGTCCTCCATAGGCTAAAATTAAAAAAATGCAGGCTTTGGTTAATATTAGACCGGTCTGCTGTTATTGTTAAATACGTCAATCGCCGAATATAAAGCCACTAATTCCTTGAAAATTTTGGGTAAACTACAGGAGTAGGATTTATCAGCCCTGCAGTATTCGCCTTCCCCTTGAGGTTCAATTCGTTCTCCGTTTTTGAATTGAACCCCTCGTATCACTTCAGCCAATAATTTGAATCCTCTCAGCCGAAGCCACTTTACCTGTGCACTCTGGCCAAGTTTGTAAACCATGGCTAAAATTGTATGCCTGGGAACACACCCTCTTGTTTTTGCCGTCCTCAATCGTACCGTGGCAAATGTTGATTCAATAGGGTTGGAAGTTCGTATATGTTACCAATGCGTGGCTGGAAAATCATAGAGATCTTTCACCTGCCACTCCTTTTGGAATACATAAATTACTAATATATATAAATATATCCAGGAGAGGCTTGCAGGTTTTTAGTATTGTCATCCTGCATAACATTACAAAAATGATGTTCTGTACACATTATAATTTAGAGGGAGGCGGCAAGTCTTCTCTTGGCTCTTGTAAGCTGTCTCCAAAGTCAATATATTTCCCCTACATCATAACCGAAGGGAAATTCCGGGGACAGTATATTTAACTCTACCCTGTCCCCAGATCTGGGTTGAATTCAGTTAACCTCCAAACCTGCACAGTTTTTGGTCATCAAGACTTTTTAATAGGCTGTTTATCAAC
>RCNC010002601.1_pt1 | contig 12009 bp, 5 predicted proteins | sample 2041301 | NCBI WGS metagenome assembly RCNC01 (sample SAMN09708231, study PRJNA481090) | Marine sediment metagenome, whole genome shotgun sequencing project. | biome: marine sediment; feature: ocean; material: sediment; isolation source: Sewage treatment plant 13A marine sediment (STP13A) ... | reverse complement strand
CAAGCGAAAATCGGAGTGCCACAGGTTTTTATAATCCTTGCCTTTGGGAGCATATTTCTCATAATCATCTATTTTACCCATGTCCTTTGCGAGTTCGGCCAGAGTCCAAAAATCGTAGCTAATTCCAAGTGTTACAGACACCGGTTGACGTTTTTCAAAACCATCCATATTTGCTTCAGTCTCTTCCTCCCCAGGATGAAGTGCCGGGAAATACCCATTTGAATGATAGAAATCATCTATGGGACGGCGGGGAGTTCCCTGGCGCCATGGGATGAAAGTTCCTTCCATGAGGTTTTTCTCAATTCCCTCATAAGCCTTTTCTATGTCATAATCACTCAGGCCTTTTCTGTATCCATCTATAAAAATAGCCGAGGAGTGATACGAATTCATACACATGTGGTTTCCATGAACCTGGGGAAAAGTAGGCATCCAGCCACTCTGCTCATACATTAAAGTGTATGAATTCAGCATCTCATTTTCCATCTGTGGGCTGAGGATGGTGCGCAATGGGTGATGTGCCCTATAGGAATCCCAGATCCAGTCATCCACAAAAAAAGGACGTTGGCTCTCGTGCACTTTCCCATCATAGCCACTGAAATATTTTCCTCCCTCATTTACATCTATCATGCGCTCGTAGGTTCGGTATAGGGAGGTATAAAATGTTCTTTTCTGTGCCTCAGTACCTCCCTTTACTTCAATCTGATTGATTACCTCTTCCCATCTCTTTTTTCCTGCTTCACGCAGATCCTCAAAACCGGATTTAGCGACCTCTTTTTCAAAATTAATCCTTGCCTGCTCGTAGCTGATGTATGATACTGCGTATTTCAGAAATACAGTTGACGGGGCATTTTTAGGAAATGATATGGAAAACTTTCCATCTTCAGCGGATATATCAGCACCCTCCACCAATTGATTGTCAGAATTCGTTGCGATCCCATAGATATATGCCGACATTATACGCGTGACTGAATTAATTCCCCTTGTTTTATACCTTATCTCCTCTTCAAAAGTGAAGGATCCTTCCTGATTCTTTGCGCTCTTCATTTTACCTTTCCCCTGAATCAGGATATTCTTCCTGTTTGCATCGGGGAAATCAATTTTATAGATGGCACACTTTTCACCAGGTGTAAAGCTTACCCGAATGTTTTCGTCAATTAAATAAGTTGAATAATGCCAGGGTTTAACAATCTCCAGATCGTGGTCGATATTCATTTTTTGTTTCCAGGACAGATCGGTGATCTCTCCAAGACTTACTTTCATTTGAAGAATACCGGCATCTCTGTGTGATACAACCTGAAGGGGGAAGGCTGTCACCTGATCGGATATATAATCTTTCTTTATTGGAAACATCCGAATCATTTGGTTGGGAAGATGTATGGTGGGATATGTGGGTACAAGAAAGCGGGCCACATTACCGATTGTGGGATCTACATATTTTGTAAAATCCTCCTGTGCATAAGATGAAGAAATTAAACTTAACGAGAGAATGGCGATTGCCAGAGACTTAATATAAATTCGTCGCATATACTTTTATTTTAGGGTTTATTGCCTCAGCCAGTATTCAAAAACCGGATCATTAAAGTGAATATCCTTGCCATGTATCTCTACAATATCCTTTTCCATCAGTATCCGCTTATTTTTTGAAACATTCCGGGGAGTACCCAGCCTGTAGCGTTGCATGGCTAAGGTAGATGTCAACTTTGTTTCGCCAGCCAGTATGGCCCGAAGAAGATTAAGTTGTGTATTATTTAGTGAATCACATATGTCCTGGTAATGCAGTGCATTTGACCTTATGACCAGATCCATTGAATCTGCAAGAATCTCTTCAGAAGCATTTGAATCTGTACCATTCCAAACATTATGACAAATTTGCTGTAAATAATCAGGATGATTACTGGTCATTCCAATCATATCGTTAACTAGTTCTACTGATATACTTTTACCTGTTTTTACAAAGTTTTGAATGATATATTCAATCCAGTGTTTTTCAGGTATCTTTTCCATAAGAAACAAATCTCCGAATCTGTAAAACGCCCTGGATTCTAGATTAAAAAGTTCAAGCATCATATGCTTTCGGCTTCCATATAAACAATATGTAGTATTTTCATGGTATTGCCAATATGAGCGGAGTTCTTGCTCAAGAGCGATATTTTCATCCAACCTGGAAATATTCTGGAATTCATCGATGCATACCACTATCTTGATTCCTTTTTTCTTCGCTATAGTTTCAGGGAGGTTTATTATTTCGTCTTTCGATTTATATGCTTCAGCCCATGTGAAGTTCACTGAGAAATCATTTATTGGATCCACTCCAAAGGAAAACGAAGGAGTGATTTTTTGGAAGAATTCTTTCCCGGCTTGTAAAAGTTCCTCTTTTCTCGTGATGCTGCATCTTATTATTTCCCTGGAATACTTTTCAAGGAAATCCTCTTCCGTTCTAATATTGAAAAAATCTATGAATGCGAATCTTAAGTGTCGGTCCTTATTTAAAAACTCCATCTGTTTCATTAAAGAAGACTTTCCCCATCTCCTGGGCGATATCAGAATAGTGTTGATTCCAGCAGCAATGTTGTTTTGAATTCTTCTGATATCATCCTTCCTGTTAATGAAATTGTCCCCTGTGACGACCTTCCCATATTTGAACGGTGAATTCATAATATTTATACTTTTTGGTATTATACTCTTCGGTATTATACTCTTCGGTATTATACCCAAAGGTATAAATACAATTCCGGTCTAACAAATAAACCGAAAACTTTCATCTGGAGCGAAAAAAAACAGATGTCTCTTAGTCACTATTCACCGGGTACGCATGGTACAGGTACATCGCCCCATAAGTCCAGTTGCTGCCCTGCATGCCAGGGAAATTAAGTCTGTCCATCATTAAAGCCATATAGGGGGCAGGGTAACCTTCTGGCAATGGAATCACATTGGGCCAGATCCGCGTTCCTGATTTTTCATTCCATGGAGGGCGATGTATCTTTAATTCACCTGCCGGTCTAAGATCCGGATAAGTGTAGATATAAACTTTACGATCAGAGCTACCGAACAGTGCATAGTTCTTTTGTCCGATCTTTTGAATCTGGGTGCCTGTGCTATTTACTTCCACAGGCCCGGCAATTATATCGTAGGGACCATCCCATTGACTTGACTCCCTGATAACCGCTTTATATCCGCCATGATTTTCACAGAGCAACATACGCCACTTACCAGCCTCGGAATCATAAATACATTGTGGGTCCTCATAATCCGCGATCAGGTCTATAGATTTGGCCTTCATAATTGAGAGTCCCTGAAGAGGCTCTCGGGAACTTTGCACAGCCCAAACCTGCTTTTGTTCTTTCTTTTCCGGATCCCCGTAAGATGAAAAGCCAGTTGTGAACCCACGCCACTCCTTATGGTTTCGATCGTAGAAAATATTTGAGGCCAAATCATTCCGCCACAAACCATCTCCACGATCATAAAGGATAATGCCTTCAAAGCGAATGTCGAATACAGAAGGATTCAAACTGAATACCCCCTGCATGGGATGAGGCAGCCCCCCTCCACGTACTGACATCAATATCCACAGCCGGTCGTTTTTAAATAGTGGTGAACCATCCTCATATGTCACCACACGTATATCGGACTGACCCATGCCTGGTGATAAGGATGAAGTTGATTCGCTTATCTCCACTGTTGCTCCTGCCTGGAGTGAGGTGTGAAGACAGTACTCAAATCGCCTCATTAACTCCTTGCGCCTCAGATCAAAGTGCTTTACAAAGTCCATTCGTCCTATTAAAGTGGATCTTTCATGCGACTCCACATAGAAATTGGCTCCTACCGCAAGCATTTGAACCCGAAACCGGATGGGATCATTAGCTGCCAATCCTGCGGGCAGAGTGAATTCGAAACGTTCGACTTCCAAACCCTCCTTCTCCACTAAACATTGAATCGATTGGTACACACCGTCACTTGCAAGCAGCGTGGCTGTGATCCGGTTTTCTTCATCAGTATCTCTGAACATCATACCCACTTCTCCCGATCCAGTGAATTTGTGAACAGCCACGTCATATACTGCAAAAGGATTAAATCCACCGATCCAGCGGGTAGAAGTAGCCGGCTCCTGAGCACTGATCTTTAGCCTCCCTTCTTCAATTACCAGTTCGGGGTCGTTTACCTGGGGTCCGACCGCCGGATGCATCACATCCAATCCAACCACTTTGGCCGGCCACAAACCCGCCAATGGAATATCCTGGGAACGATCGAATATCATACGTCGCACTGCCTGTCGGCGGAACTCCAGATCTTCCGGCACCAGATCCTGGGCATGTTGAATGGTAGGCCAAATTAAAAAGGCCAGGAAAAAAGCATTGCCAATCCACCTTGCATTCAAAAGCAACAGCATAGTCCTTTTTGAAAGAATAGAAATGATTTTCATAACTAAGTTCTATTGAGTGTTATAAACATCCACATCCCCTTCTCTGCTTTTTGGTGAAATGGACCAATGGATAAGTTTGCCCTTAACTACTTTTCCCGAAATGGTGGTTTGCTTACTTAGATGCAGCTTAAATTCCACATCCCAATCGGCCGGCCATGCAGGAAGTAAGAGGATTTTATCTCCGGTCTCCTGGACCAGCATGCGTTGCAAAGCTGTGCTGCCTGCACCAAAATGGTCAAAATCAGGGCTTGAATCCGGTTGACGAACTCCATAGACTGGAAATCTGCATTGGGTGGAAGCATGGCTAAAGCGCTCAATAAGACCCTTCTGAGCTTCTCTGGCATTTCCGGCATAAGCCCAGTGTATCTGATCCTGGGTCCAGCATTTATAATCAAATGCATTTACTACAGTCCGGTGTTTCATGGTCCACTCCACCACATCTTCGGTCCCCTGTCCCAACCCATAGAGCCTGAAGGGAAAGACAGGATAGAGCTCTCCATTCTCGGCATTCATCTTTTTACTCCACTGCTCAGCAGGTGCAATGGCAACACGTCCCTTAATGGTTTGCATGGGTACCTGAGGTAACTCGTTTTTAAAACGCTTCCAGTTGGCAAGGTCTGTCTCTGATCCTGCCTCCAGCTCCAGTAAACCATCCAGGCAGAAGTGTAGGCCAGCGATATCGGGTGCCGGATTTACAGCTATCCAGAAAGTTTCCAGCACCATGGCCGGATCTAACTTCAACTTCCCTTTTTTATCCCGTGCATAGTGTTTGTCGAAAAAGAGCAGAATCTCCCGGGCGAAGGGCTCCAGGGTTTCCTTAATGAATACCGGGTCCTGGGAATAATTGGCATACTCCAGCATCATGGTCACAATCTCGAGCCCACTGGTAAAGTAGTAGCTATGATAAAAGCCATCTCCCTTATTTTCACCAGGCTTGGTTTTGGGTGGCTTAAACTCTGCCGAACCATCCCAGAAACCATTATCACGCTCACCTCCGGTCGGTTCAATATTCTCACGGTAATAGGCCCCCTCGTGTTCAAACCACGCTAAGGTTATGGCTTTGCGAACAGGCAGCAGGTTGTTGTAGTAGTTGAAAAAAGGCAGAGTCATTTCAAGGTCCCCGCTCATAAAGAGGGGCCAGTACAACAGACGCTGATTCTGAAAGGTGTAACGGCGCCCCCAGTCCCGGTAATCTTCACTGCTTAATCTAATTTGCTCTGTCCCAGGGATAAATGTAACACGCTCTGTATTCCAGGTATCGTCAGGCCCAAACCGCAAAGGCTGGGTAAACAGGCCCCCGTTAAATTTGGTCTGGTTGTCTCCCCGACTCTGGCAGGCCATCAGGTAGCGGAATACATTGTAGTTCTGGGCCACCAGAGCCCCTTTATCCTTCTCTTCCCGATGATTTGTATATCCTTCCCCGTCGAATTTCTCTTTGTCCTTTAGAGCTACCTTATTGTCGGATATAGTGATCCAGCTACGGTTCCAAAATTGGGTCCACCAGGCAGTGTGCGCTATCCAGTCTTTCTCGATGTCTATTTTTTCCGAGGCCTTATTTTCAAGCTTTGCAATCCACTCTTCGGTATTTTGGATCTGATCCGATTGGGCATGAATTCGAATGTCAAACTGCATTCCCTTTCCCTGCAAATGCCCATCCTTTAAATTCATCCGGGGACTTTCCATTAAATGTCCAAAGGTGTTAAAACGGTAGGGATCTGGGTATTTATCCAACATATCCTGCACGTCATAGAATTTCATTTCTGTGGGATAGACACTGCGGTCTCCCACTGCATAATACCATACCAGGGAACTTTTGCGTTCCACCAGCACATCCTGGGTGGCAGGATCGATGGGCTCCCGGGTAATGTTCCAGGCAGAGCCATCGTCCCGTTTCCAGAATTCGGGCTTGGCAGTCACTTCAATTTGCTCTTTGGCCTCCACCTGAATGTGATAGACATTGCGGTTGGCATCGGCCCAAACCAGAATCTCAACACCCTCGCACTCCAGAAAAATTGATCCGGTTTGAAGATTCAGGGTTTGTTTATAGGCTTTACCCCGTGTAAAGGGATTTGGAGTCATTTCGATTCGAACCCGCCCTGTTTTAAAAATATCTCCATTGTAGGTAAACGCATCATTCTTGGAAAGCAGCAAGTAAAGGGCATCGTTCTCGATGGCATAAACACCCGCTGCAATATCCCCATTCCCCAGGGGCATCTGTCCGGATGCATCAGTGGAGGGGCTGTTCCAAACCACATTGTATTTGCCTATGGATTCTGGTTGGGCAACCAAAAGCATGGCATTAAAAACGATCAAAGAAAGGATGAAACTTCTTTTCATAGTTAAGGCCTTTTTAGTCTTATGATTAAAAAACAGCACGATCAACTGCACGGATCACATAGGTCCCTGCTTGAAATTCAAATATGATAAATTCATCAGTTTTTGAATCGTATGAGATCTTGTTATTAGATCCAATGGGGTTTCCATCCTCCCAAATTTTTTGATCATTCACATCGATGGTAAAATTCTCAGATGGCTTTAATGGGACATATATCATTGAAGTGGTATAAGCGGGAACAAGTGCTTCAATCTGCATGCCCATTTCTGCATTACCTTTCATCACCCTTTTCAACTTCACACTTATATCACCTGCAACTGAAGACACCACACCCTCTGCCCATTTCAAATCACCCAGGAAAGGTTGGATTTTGAACTGCTGCCAGCCAGGTGTAATTGGCTCCACACCCAACACCTTCTCTGGCAGAAGGGCTGTAGGTCCTGAACACCAGGAGTGAGAAGTGCTGCCCCAATCCGCCCACATTTCGTGCCAGGCTCCATTGAAATCATCCTGTTTCATCTGCTTCCCCCAGTAGGTTCGCATATAGTCAAGGGCCCACTGCCCTTCCCCTTCCGAAAACATGGTATTTAGCAACCAGTATGAGAAGGACTGTTCACACGAGCGTCCCTGCCTCATTGAGAAATCAACTACTTCAGATTTATGGTCAGCAGGCACCAGACCATATTTCAAGGCATATACCTGGGTTTGTTGCGTGATGCGGGAACTTTGATAACCATCCTTAAAGGCCCCCTCATTCTCCGACCACAGCCACTTCTGGATGGCGTTTTTCACAGCCTGGGCCATCTCCTCCCATTCTGCAGCCTGAATATCATCCTCAATGATGTTATGTGCTATCCAGGCAGCTGAATTAAGGGCCCCATAATAAAGGCAGTTAACAGCCGTATTTTCGCCATCTACATCCATGGGATAGGTGTCGGGGTGATCCAGTACCACCCAGCCTGGTACTTTTCCAATCAGTCCGCGCTCAGCGGACAGATAGCCCTGAAAATAGTGTAGCAAATCTTTTAAATTTGGATAGACCTGCTTAATTAAGTCTGCATCCTGATAGTACATGAAGTACTCGTGGAGCATCAGAATCCATTCAAGCTGATAATCTGGGATATAAGTGGATGTTGTGGGGCCAAGATGGTAGCCTGTTGGATATCGCGAGCGCATGGCTCCTTCCTCACTGTGACGCTGAGAAAACGCTCCACTAAGAATATTGTAATCGTGCAGTAACTTTATATTTGGGGCAAATGCATAGACAGAGTAGCGCATGTCATACCTGGCATCTCCTGCGATATATTGGGTCTGTTCGCGCCATGGAGTGTCCATCCACGTATCGTGTGCACAAATCTGCAGGGTCCACCTGCCCACTTCCCAGATCTGATTGAGAAGATCATCCGAGCAGGTAAAGCTACCTGTGCGCTCCACAGGAAAAGATCGAAACTCTGCATTGACCTGATCAATAGATACCTCAGGACTCGTTTTAATGGCCAGGTAGCGAAAACCACGCCATGTAAGCAGTTGCCAACTTTGAACACCCTCTTTTGTGATATAGGTATCGGTGAAATCCACATTGTATTTCATGGTTGGAAGACTGTCAGCATCCAGGCGTTCGCCTGTTCCGAGAATCATCTCTTCACCCGCTCTGCTGGCGGAAATTGTAAAGCGGGGGAATGCAGTAATCTCTTTTCCGAAGTCATACACTTTGTATTGCGCTGCATCCCAAGACCTGACTGGTTCAATAATCTCATACAATAACCTTTGTCTTTTGATTACCACCATCTGGTTCCAGGGTTCTATGGGAGGTATTCCAATCTCTGTTGCCTGCTCCCAGTGGGAATCATCAAATGCGTTTCGTTCCCAATCCTCGTATGCCAGCCGTGCATCGTATCTCTCCCTCATCCCAATGGTATGGTCTGCCTGACGATGTATAGTACTGGTATCCCAGGCAATAGCCTGAGCCACGCGCCAGCTCTTGTCACTTAGAATCTTGGTAAGTGTCCCGGACTTGTCGGTAACAACAGCCTGGAAGAAAAAACCACCACGCGCATCCATGCGGTGATGCAATCCTTCTCCAGCATTGTATACAAGCGCAGCGATTGTGTTTTTTCCTTGTTTAAGGTAGGGAATCAAATCAATCTCTTCGTAAGTCTGGTATTCAGGATCCGGATTGGTGGGTACCCGATCTACATATTCTCCGTTGATATACAGTTCGGCAAAAGCATATGCAGATATATAGGCATTGGCTTCTATAGCTGATTTGTTCAATGAAAAGGATTTCCGTACATGCAGGAAGTAGTTCCGCGGATTGGTCTCTCCTGAGTCCCAAATCCAATGGGCTTCGGGTACTTCACCACCGAGCAATAAAGAAGGGGGGATTATATATCCACCCTCATTGAACTCAAGCTTCTGGATTATAATACTTCCATTTTTGTTATTGCCACAGCTCCAAAAGGAAATTGAGATAATGAGTAAGACGAAATAGAATAATCGACCAGGTTTTTTGCTCATATGATTCAGTCAAACAGTAAATTTTATGGCTCAAGTTCAGTAATAACACTTTGCCCTGCATATACCCCCTCAGGTAATTCGATGGCTAACTCATCCATGCCAGAGATTTGTAGATGTAGACGCATAAGACTTCTGGAAGGATCGGCCACTGTGATCTCCTTAACCTTCCCTTCTCTTATTTTCAACATCACAGCTCCGGGTGAATCCAAAGATAGTTTCATTTCTTCAGTAATATCTACCTCACCTGCTTGGTAAAAAAGAGCCTGCACCATACCTGACTCCTGATCCCTTACTGCCTGTACCTGTCTATTGTTCTTCAGGACCTCTATTCCACGGTCTTCTTCCAATTGTTCAGGTGTAGTTACAGGAACCACCACATATTGATACGTCACATCTGTGGGGATGGTGGATGAATAATCCGTCAATCCAATGTTACCCTGGGGCCGCACCCCATGATCTACCCACAGGGCAAAAACATCCAGTGTTACAAGCTCCTTGGATGCAGTGGACTGCTTGGTGATGTCGGTCCATTTCCCACTCTCTTCCTGGTTCGTCAGATTTATTGTTGTGGAGTCCGGGAAGAGATAGCCCGTCCCGTTATGAAACACCCACTTTGTTTTATTTATAAGGTGTACACCTTTGTCAAGTGTCTCCTTTGTACTTTCATGCGATACAATCACATCCCCTTTCAATAGAGCCTGATTCAGGGTGGTCACTACAGGAAGAGTTCGTGTAGGCGTTTCAATGCCCGATCCAAGGCAAACATATTCATCATCGAAAAAGAACCAGCCTTTTCGGGCCCTGGTGAAATCGTGGGGACTGATAAAATCAAAAGCCACTGCCCCGTATTCACCATCAGTTACAGCGCCCACAAACCCGGTCACTCCAGGCATCAACACCTTGTTTTCTGGTGGAAGCTCAGGTTTTTGAAGGATGGTTGCGCCGGGAATCTTCTGCCAATCATAAACAGGCCATATATTCAGGTATTCATCCCCATTTACCGAAAGAAAATTGGCGCCATCTCCCTTGTGGTGGTTCAATATACCTTCTGAGTTGTGCGGATATTCCATGTTCTGATTGCGCACCGAGTACATCCTCACCGAGGTATAATAATCGGGACGCTGGCATACAAAATGTTCGCTTTGCCAGAAAAAAGTGGCAAATGAATCCGAGGGACTTATCTCCCCTTTGCGCAATGACACAATCTCTTCCAGCTCATCTTTCCGATAGTCTGAAGCAATCATTAACCTTTCAGGAGTCCGGGTACTCAAGGGCTTAAAAGTCTCTTTCCTGGAGATACCCCGGTTCATTGCTCCCTTATCCAGGTAGATCCCATAAACAGCCTGCTTGCAGATTCCATTGAGATAATAATCAATAAGTTGCTCTATTTTATCAAGTGTAAAGGCGTATTCTGTTCCAGCCACATAGGCGGCCCATTCGGCAAAAACATCCGCATAGTTCCCTCCGTAAGAATAGGTGGTGTTCACCCTGTCGTAGCGGTGGTGAAAGCTGTAATCAATCTGCATGCCCCTGCCCCCGGTGTTGAATTTTATCTCGCTATTAATGGCTTTCATGATCTCAGCAAATCCTGCCTCATCCCCCACAACCAGTCCCCTTTTAGCTGCAATGCCACCAAATTTGATTCGATCCCCTCCAGGTCTAGCCCCGGGTGACTCCAGGGAACCACGTCGGGAGATCTGGAGTGCTTTGGCCTGGATCTCAGGTTCAATATCACCATTCATCAAGAGCATTATATTGACCAGGTCCCTTGGTGTGGATACCTGGTTGTGATACCAGTTTTCGGAAATGAAATCCTTATCGCACCAGAATTTGAGCGACTGGTTCACGATTTCCCGAACCTTTCGGCTGTGATAATACGAGGATGATCTCTTCTGATAAGCCAGGCTGAGATGCTCCAAATAAACCAGGTGAAAGCGATTCTCGAACCCGGTTCTGGATAGATCCTTATAATTGATATCCGGCCAGCTTCCATCAGCTTCGATGGTTTCGATCCGCTCTAAAACCAGGGCATCATCCACTTCGGCTTTGAGTATCTCTGCGAGAACTCTCTCTTTAACAAGCTCTATATCGGATTTGGCATAAAGACCTCCGGAGAAGAATATACAGATAAGGGCAAGAATAAAGTTCAGGCGGTTCATATTGTATTTATTATACGTCCGGAATTATTCCAGCAATATAAGCGCTTTGTTATAAACTTCGCCACTTTGAACTCTTACTAGATATAATCCCTTATCAAAATCAGAGATATTTATATCTGTGCGAAGGGCAGAACTTTTTGTCTGATGGACAATCCTTCCTTCAATACTGAAAATAGAAATAACAAGCGGTTCTTCGATAGATGCCACCTGCACCTTTACTTTTCCTCTATTTGCAGGGTTGCTGATTAAAATCTGGCTCTCCTCCATTTGCTCTGAGATACCAACAGTTGTAATCACTGAAATCACCACAATGTCGCTTGGATTGCCGAACCACCCTTCCTGGTTCTGCATCCGCCATTGAAAATTATAATCACCAGGTGAATCGGGAGCAGTGATCTGAAAGATGAATTTCTTCTCATCTCCCGGAAGCACAAGCTCTTCATTCTCCAGCAATACCTTGCTGATACCCCAGTTACTGTTATTCTCAGGATTCTGACTACCCAGTGAAAATTGCCCTTTGGAAGCATTCCAGGTACTTTCCCCGGTGTTTTTTAAAGTTAGCTCAACTGACAGGGATT
>RCNC010002599.1_pt1 | contig 12012 bp, 9 predicted proteins | sample 2041301 | NCBI WGS metagenome assembly RCNC01 (sample SAMN09708231, study PRJNA481090) | Marine sediment metagenome, whole genome shotgun sequencing project. | biome: marine sediment; feature: ocean; material: sediment; isolation source: Sewage treatment plant 13A marine sediment (STP13A) ... | reverse complement strand
GAAGGGCTGATGCCGTTGACAAACTTCATGTTCACTTCAGAGTCGGTCACCGAAGGGCATCCGGACAAGATCGCGGATCAGATCTCCGATGCGATTCTGGACGATTTGATCTCCCAGGACAAGAGGTCCCGTGTGGCCGCTGAGACGCTCGTCACGACGGGCATGTGCCTGGTCGCCGGAGAGATCACGACCGAGGGATACTGCGACATTCCTGCGATCGTTCGCGAGACGATCAAGGGGATCGGGTACAACGACTCCTCCCTGGGGTTCGACTGGGCGACCTGTGCAGTGCTCACCTCCATCGACCGGCAGTCCCAGGACATCTCGGTCGGCGTTTCGGAGGGGCAAGGGCTGCACGACGAGCAGGGGGCCGGCGATCAGGGCCTTATGTTCGGGTACGCTTGCGATGACACCCCGGAACTCATGCCCATGCCGATCGTCTTTGCCCACAATATCACGCGCGGCTTGGCGGATGCGAGACGGGAGGGCCTGCTGCCGTTCCTGAGGCCGGACGGGAAGAGCCAGGTGACGATCGAATACGTAGATGCGTCTCCGAAGAAGATCAACACGGTGGTCGTGTCCACGCAGCACTCCCCCGATGTGACCCACAAGACGATCGAGGAAGGCGTGATCGAAGAGGTCGTCAAGAAGGTGTTGCCCAAGAAGCTCTTGAAAGAGGACGTGATCTATCACATCAACCCGACCGGTCGATTCGTGGCGGGCGGGCCTCACGCGGATTGCGGCGTGACGGGCAGGAAGATCATCGTGGACACCTACGGGGGCCAGGGAAGCCATGGCGGCGGCGCCTTTTCCGGGAAGGATCCTTCGAAGGTGGACCGAAGTGCTTCCTACATGGCCCGGTACATCGCGAAAAACATCATTGCGGCGGGCCTCGCGAAGCGCTGTGAAGTGCAGATCGCTTATGCGATCGGGGTGGCAGAACCTGTGTCCGTGCTCGTGAATCCTTTCCGGACCGGCAAGATCCCGACGCCGCAGTTCGTCGAGATCGTCAGAAAGCACTTCCCCCTGCAGCCGCGGGGGATCATCGAACACCTGGATCTGCTGCGCCCGATCTACAAGAAGACTGCCGCCTACGGCCATTTCGGCCGTAATGAGCCGGAGTTCACTTGGGAGCGAACGGACAAGGTGGAAGAGCTGAAACAGTACCTTCCTTGAGGGGAAGGGTGACGGCAGGACAAACGAAACAGTGAAATCGAGCGAAGGAGACAAGGGAAAGATGGAATACGACGTTCAAGATATCGCGCTGGCCGACAAGGGCAAACTCCGCATCGAATGGGCCAACCAGACCATGCCCGTTCTGAACCTGATCAAGGAAGAATTCCTGGCGAACAAGCCCCTGAAGGGGGTCCGGGTCGCTGCCTGCCTGCATGTGACCACGGAGACGGCGAGCCTGATGGACGTCTTGAAATGCGGCGGTGCGGACGTGGCCGTTTGTGCATCGAATCCCCTGAGTACGCAGGATGACGTGTCCGCTGCACTGGTCAAGCATTTCGGAATCCCTGTCTTTGCCAAGAAGGGGGAGGACGACAAGACCTACTACGAGCACATCCACGCGGTCCTGGACAAGAGGCCGCAGATCACGATGGATGACGGGGCGGACCTCGTGTCGGTCATCCACAAGGAGAAGACCGACCTGATCGATGACATCATAGGGGGGACGGAAGAGACGACGACCGGTGTGATCCGATTGCGAAGCATGGCCGAGACAGGCGTGCTGCGCTATCCGATCGTCGCGGTGAATGACGCTGAGACGAAGCATTTCTTCGACAATCGGTACGGAACCGGCCAGAGCACAATGGATGGGATTCTGCGTGCTACGAATCGCTTGATCGCGGGTTCCAAGTTCGTCGTCTGTGGATATGGTTGGTGCGGGAGAGGCGTTGCGATGCGGGCCAGGGGCATGGGAGCGAATGTCATCGTAACCGAGGTGGATTCGCTTCGGGGCCTGGAGGCGGTCATGGACGGTTACCGCGTGATGCCCATCGAAGAGGCTGCCTCAAAGGGAGACTTCTTCTGTACTGTAACCGGCGACATCCATGTGCTCCGGAAAGAGCATTTCCTGCGGATGAAGGATGGGGCCGTCGTGTGTAACTCCGGGCATTTCAACGTGGAGATTGATCTGGAAGGGCTCAGGGAAGTGACGAAAGAAAACAGGGAGATGCGGGATTTTGTGGAGGAGTACCTCCTCGAGAACGGCCGGAGAGTCTACGTCCTGGGAGAAGGGCGCCTGATCAACCTTTCGGCCGCGGAGGGTCATCCTTCGAGTGTGATGGACATGAGCTTCGCCAATCAGGCCCTTTGTGCGGCCCATTTGCTTAGCCACGCGAAAGACCTCGAGAACAAGGTATATGGCGTACCCCGCGCGATCGACGAGCGGATCGCACGGCTCAAGCTGGCATCGATGGGCGTCCGCATCGATGCCCTGACGGATGAGCAGAAAACCTACCTTGCCTCCTGGGAACAAGGGACCTGACGCGGCAGAGCCGCGAGGGTTCAGGGATCGGGGGTCAGGGGTCAGTCCCCATCTCCGCCTGCCAACGTGACCCATTCCTGGAGTGAATCCCTGAGTCCTGGAGGGTTTCCATGATTCCGATTGTGTCGATCGTGGGCAAATCGGACAGCGGAAAAACGTTCTTGATCGAGAGATTGGTCTCAGGACTCACCGCAAAGGGATACCGGATCGCGACGATCAAGCACGATGTCCACGGGTTCGAGATGGACCGGGAGGGAAAAGACAGCTGGCGGCACAAACAGGCAGGCGCTTCGGCCGTCGTCATCTCCTCCCCGAAGAAGATCGCCATGATCCAGGATGTGGAAGAAGAAGAGAGCCTGGAAACGATACGGGATGCATGGATTCGAGATGTGGACCTGATCCTGACCGAAGGTTACAAACGGGCCGACTACCCGAAGATCGAGGTCTCCCTGTTTGCGGGTTCAAATCAATTGCTCTGCACCGAAGCGCAACGTCTCGTGGCCGTGGTGGCCAATCACGACGTCTCCCGGGATGTTCCGGTCTTTCGCGAGGCGGAGATCCCTCGATTGGTGGATTGGGTGGAAGAACGGTATATCAGGGATCAGGGATCAGGGGTCGGGGGTCAGGGCCCCGCCCCCCTTACTTGATCCCTTCGGACGGGGCTCGTGGTGTGAGCGAGAAGAGAAACTCGAGGGAGGTCGCAGAGCATGCAGGGATAGCCTGCAGCGGTGCGGTCCTCGCAGGAGGAGAGAGTCGCCGCTTCGGGCAGGACAAGGCCCATGCGATACTGGCGGGAAAGCCCCTTGTTTCCCACGTGGTCGAGACGCTGCAAGCCCTCTTCGAAGATGTGCTGATCGTGACGAATGAGCCTGTTTCCTATGAGCATTTCGACGTAACGGTGGTCTCCGACATCGTAAGAGGGGCCGGTTCGCTGGGCGGCCTGCTGACCGCGCTCGTTCACGCGAAGGCGGAGCGATGCTTCGTCGTCGCCTGTGATATGCCCTTCCTGAATCCCTCTTTGATCCGGAGAATGCTCGGAAGGTGCCAAGGATTCGATGTGGTCGTGCCGGACCTGAAGGGCGAACTGCAGCCCCTTCACGCCATCTATTCCAAGAGATGCATCGGCCACATTCAGGAGCGGATTGCAGAGGGGGAGTTCCGAATCTTCGATTTCTATCCGGAGGTACTGACCTTCCACCTCGAGGAACGCGTCTGTCGGGAGGTGGATCCGGAGAACCGGAGCTTCGCGAACATCAACACGCAGGAAGAGCTGACGAGAGCGCGGCGATGGATCGAAGGCCTGGAGCAGAAAAACGATGACGGATCGGGATAACCGCCCCCCGGAGGGGCAAGGGGCCATCGGTGTGATCGGGGGAAGCGGTCTCTACGAGATGGAGGGGCTGGAGGAGGTCGCCTCGGTGAGCGTGGACACCCCTTTTGGCAGCCCGTCGGATGCGTTGATTACGGGTACCCTGGAAGGCGTGCCGATGGTCTTTCTCCCCCGACACGGGCGAGGCCACCGGATCGCGCCTTCTCACCTGAACGCCCGGGCGAACATCTTCGCCATGAAGAAACTGGGCGTCTCCCGGATTGTTTCAGTGAGTGCGGTGGGAAGCATGCGGGAGGAAATCCGGCCCGGCGACATCGTGGTGGTGGATCAGTTCTTCGATCGCACCAAGGGCCGGCCCGGCAGCTTTTTTGGGGACGGGATCGTGACCCACGTTCTTTTCGCGGATCCTGTTTGCCCGGTCTTGAGCGAGTGTCTGGTCGAGGCCGGGGTGGAGGCGGGGGCAAGGATCCACAAGGGGGGGACCTATCTGGTGATCGATGGGCCTCAGTTCTCCACGCGTGCCGAATCAAGGGTCTATCGCCAGTGGGGTGTGGACGTGATCGGCATGACCAACCTTCCTGAGGCGAGACTCGCCCGGGAGGCGGAGATTTGTTACGCCACGATGGCCCTGGCCACGGATTACGACTGCTGGCACGAGACCGAAGAGGATGTCTCCGTCGATGCAGTGCTGGCGGTCCTGCGGGACAACGTTGCCAGGGCGCAGGAGATCCTTCATGCCGCTGTCAAACGGGTCCCCCGGAACAGGGACTGCCCTTGTCCTCGCGCCCTGGAGAATGCGATCATCACGGATTCAGACCGCATTCCGACATCGGTGAAGAAGGATTTGGATATTCTTGTGGGGAAATATCTTTCCCCACAAGGTCAAAGGTCAAAGGGTGAAGGTTAAAGGCAAAAGGGGTTCTAAACGGTTTGCTTGGGGGGGGACATAATGAGCTTACTCGTGGTCGGATCTGTTGCCCTGGATTCCGTGAAGACGCCCTTCGGGGAGATAAAGGAAGGACTGGGAGGGTCTGCAACCTACTTCTCGATCGCTGCAGGGTGTTTTACGAAGGTGAGGTTGGTGGCGGTGGTGGGAGAGGATTTTCCTGCCAAGCACGTGTCGTTCTTGAAGTCCCGTGGCGTGGATTTGAGGGGACTCTCGCGGGCCAAGGGGAAGACCTTCCGATGGAAGGGTTTCTACGGCGATGACATGAACGAGGCAAAGACGCTGAGGACGGACCTGAATGTGTTCGAGACCTTCCGGCCGGAACTGCCGCCCCCGTACAGGGATACCCCCTTCGTCTTTCTCGCCAACATCGACCCGGACTTGCAGAGGAATGTGGTCGACCAGATACCGGACCCATACCTCGTGGCCTGCGATACGATGAACTACTGGATTTCTTCAAAACCGGAAGCCCTGCGCAAGACCCTTTCTCGGGTGGACATCCTTTTTGTAAACGAGGGAGAGGCCCGGCAACTGGCCGGAGGGAGCAACCTCCTGAAGGCAGCTCGGCGCCTCTTATCCATGGGACCCTCGACCGTGGTCATCAAGAGGGGAGAGTACGGAGCGCTACTCTTTCGCAAGGACAGCCTCTTCTGGGCCCCTGCCTACCCCCTCGAGACCGTGAAAGATCCTACGGGGGCCGGGGATTCTTTTGCGGGGGGCTTCATGGGCTATCTGAGTCGCCGGAAAGGGCTCACAGAGACCAGGCTGCGAAGGGCATTGATATACGGCAGCATCATGGCTTCCTTCAACGTTGAGGCCTTCAGCCTCAATCGATTGCGAAAGATCAAACGTGAGGATGTGGAACGGAGATTTCGAGCCTTCCGCGGGCTCGTTCGATTCTGATCGGTTTGGGGGCGGATGAGCCGTTCGGATCCGACTTGCTGAGGGAAGAAGTGGAGAAGCTGGGGAAATACCTGAGGGAGAATCGCGAGGCCAAAGGCATCACCCTCGAGGAGATCGAACAGGTCTCGAACATAAGCCTCACCTACCTCCGTGCCCTGGAAGCGGGGCAAGTCCACGTCCTCCCGGCTCCGACGTTCACGGTCGGGTTTCTTAGGCAATACGCCCGGTGCATCGGACTCGACCCGGAGGAGGTGGTCCTGCGCTACCGGACGGCCACCCAGGAGGGAGGAGGGCGGTTCCGGGAACCTTCGATGGAGAAGATGGGGCGGGGGGGGAGGAGGCGGTCGATCTGGGGCCTGGGGGCCAGCCTTCTCTTCCTCGGGCTGTTGTGGGCGGCCCTCTACCCGGGCAGGGAAATGACAGAGGAGCGCGTTCGCACGATTCGTATGCCCCGGACTTCTCTTAAGGAGATCAAGAAGGAGCAGCTGAAGAGGGACCTGGGACTCCTCGAGGAGGCTTCCCATGAGGGAGCGGTCACGGGTATGGAGGGCCCCGACGGAGGGGAAGGGGAGGCGCAACAGGCCCTCCCGAAGACGGGTGTGGTGGAAGTCATCTTGCAGGCCCTCGAAGAGACAAAGGTTCAGATCATACTGGACAATGGTTCTCCATACGAGGAAGTGCTCGAGCCGGGAGATCGGCATTCCTGCCGGGCCAAGAAGAGGGTGAAGCTGCAGATCGGAAACGGAAGCGGCGTGAGGATCTTCTACAATGGAAAGGTGTACGAGAACCTGGGCAAGAAGGGTGATGTCGTGCACATCAGCTTCCCCCCACCGGGTGCCGGATAGCCCGCTGAAGGGTGTTTTGGGAGTGGCCAAGCATGCCACGCTATCAGGGTCCAGCCTTTGTTCTGAAGAAATGGGATCTGGGCGAGTCCGACCAGCTGGTCAGCTTCCTGTCCTCCAGTCGGGGGAAGCTGAGGGGGATCGCGAAAGGGGCCAAGCGAAGCAAGAAGAGGTTTGGCGGACTTCTTTCGCCGTTCCTGCTCGTTGACATCGAGTGTTTCGAGAACCCGAACCGTGACCTCGTAAGGATTGAACGATGTTCGCTGATTCATTACTATGCTTCCATCTACGGGGACCTCGAGAAGCTGCTCGTCGGTTGTTGCGCACTCGAGTTCCTGGAGCGCGTACTCCCGGAACGAGGCTCACAGGAAGACTGGTTTCAACTTCTGCAAAGTTCTCTGGAGTGTTTGAATCAAAGGGCGGAGACAGGCCCTCTGTTATGGGTCTTCTTCGCGAAGGCCTTGAACCTGCTCGGGCTTCAGCCTCAGTTTGGGCAGTGCATCCACTGCAGACGCCGCCTGGGCGGATCCGGAGTGTTCGGGTTTTCCGTGCCCCACGGGGGGGTGGTCTGTGGCGCCTGCATACAGAAGGGGACGGCCACGCACCGGGCCGCCTCGGACACCCTTCGGCTGCTGGATAGCTGGGTGATGCTGCCGGTCGAGGAGGGGATCTCCATGGTAGACGGGAGAAACCGATGCGTTCGTGAGGCGGCGAGAATCCTGGAGGCCTTTTTTGTTTACCATGTGGGGCGGGAGCTTCGATCGCTTCGAGTGATGAGAGAGGTCCTTGCGGACAGGAGAAAGGTCAAAGGTTAAAGGTCAAAGGGCGAAAGCTGAAAGCAGGAACAGCATGGCCGAGCAGGGGCGCCGAAAACCTTTCGATTTACTCTTCAATACGAAGACCGTCCCTTTCACCTTTGACCTTTCACCTTGAGCTAGAGGGGCTGCAACAATTGGCTGCTAGAGGGGGATGGGACAGGTGCTGGTACAAGACGTAATGCTCGAGCTGAGCAGGTTCTGGACGGAAAGGGGCTGTGTGCTTCAACAGCCCTACGATCTGGAGGTGGGGGCCGGGACGTTTCACCCGGCGACCTTTCTGGGCGTTCTGGGGCCGGAACCGTGGAATGTTGCCTACATTCAGCCTTCCAGGCGGCCTGCAGACGGTCGTTACGGCCAGAACCCGAACCGGCTGCAGCGGCACCATCAGTTTCAGGTCATCATGAAGCCGTCCCCGGATGATATTCAGGAGATCTACCTCCGGAGCCTGCAGCGGCTGGGAATCCGGATGGAGCAGCACGACATCCGGTTCGTAGAGGATGACTGGGAGTCCCCCACGCTGGGCGCTTGGGGCCTCGGTTGGGAGGTCTGGCTGGACGGCATGGAAGTCACGCAGTTTACCTACTTTCAGCAGGTGGGGGGCTTTGATTTGAAGCCGATCCCCGTGGAGCTTACCTACGGGATCGAGCGGATTGCCATGTACCTCCAGAATGTGGACAATGTCTACTCCCTGAAGTGGAACGATACGGTCACCTACGGAGACATCCAACATCGTGGCGAGGAGGAGCACTCCTATTACAACTTCGAGGATGCGGACGTCGGGATGTTGCTGAAGCTCTTCGAGATGTATGAAGGGGAATCGAAGCGGGTCATCGAGAAGAATCGTGTGCTGCCTGCTTATGAGCTGTGCCTCAAATGCAGTCACATCTTCAACCTGCTCGACGCGAGAGGCGCCGTGGGCGTAAATGAAAGGACCCACTACATCCATCGGGTCCGAAATCTGGCGCAGGCCTGTGCGAGACGATATCTGGGGGTCGAGGAATCCCCGTCTGAAACCTGATGGGATGGTTGACGGAAAAGAGAGGAGCGGTTTGGTGGTAGAGGATTTCTTGCTCGAGATCGGGACCGAGGAAATACCCGCTGCATTTCTTCCCAAGACGATCGAGGACCTCCGGGAAAAGGCAGAGGAACTCTTCGAGGTGAATCGGCTGCGTTACGAAACTGTGGAGACGATGGCCACGCCCCGCAGACTCACCCTGCTCGTTCGCGGCCTGGAAGAACAACAGGGCGACTCCGTGCAGGAGATCTCCGGACCGCCCCGTTCCGTCGCCTTTGACGAGGAAGGCTCCCCCACCAAGGTCCTGGAGAAGTTCTGCGCGAAACACGGGGTCACGCCCGCGCAAACATCGATTGTGGAGAAGCCGAAGGGGGAATATGTCTTTCTGCGGAAGGTAGAGGCCGGCAGAAGGGCGGTGGAGGTCCTTCCGGAAATCCTTCCCGCCTGGATCGTGGCCCTCCCGTTTCCCAAGTCCATGCGATGGGGGACCCAGGACATTCGGTTCGCCCGTCCGATTCGGTGGATCGCCTCCCTGTACGGCAAAGAGACGGTCGTCTTCCGGGTGGGAAATCTGGCGAGTGCCGCGACGACGCGCGGCCACCGTTTCCTGGGGGATCCGAGCCCGATTCCCATCGAGCCGTTGGCGGACTACAGGGAGATCCTGGAAAAGAACAAGGTTGTGGTGGACCCGGAAGAGAGACGCAGACGCATTCTCGAACAGGCAAGGGGGCTGGCTGCCGAAGTGGGGGGAGAACTCCTCGAGGAAGAGGATCTCATCCAGACCCTGGTGTTCATCACCGAGTATCCCGTGGCGGTTCGGGGGACCTTTCACGAACGCTTTCTCTCGTTGCCGCAAGAAGTCCTGATCGCCCCGATGAAGGGCCATCAGAAGTATTTTGCCGTGAAGAGGGCCGACGGAGACGGGCTTCTCCCGTACTTCGTGACCATCGCCAACATGGAAGCCCCGGACATGTCGCTCGTCGAGCGAGGAAACGAAAAGGTTCTGACCGCCAGGCTCGAGGACGCCAAGTTCTTTTTCGAAGAGGACACGAAGAGGCCTCTCGAGCGATACGTGGACTCGCTGAATCAGGTGATCTATCACAAGAAGCTTGGGACTTCCTTCGCCAAGGTCGAAAGGATCGAGGCGTTGGCCGGGTTTCTGGGGGAGCGGCTCTGCCCGGAAAGGCAGACGGTCCTTCAGCGGGCGGCCCGGCTCTGCAAGGCTGATCTGGTCACTCAACTGGTCGGGGAGTTCCCTGAGCTGCAGGGAACCATGGGCGGGATCTACGCCGCCCAATCCGGCGAACCGGAGGAGGTTGCGCAGGCAATCCGCGAGCATTACATGCCCGTCTCTGCGGAAGACGACCTGCCGGAAAGCCTCGAAGGGGCCGTGCTCAGCCTGGCCGACAAGATGGACACGGTGGTCGGCTTCTTCGGCATCGGGTCTCCGGTCAGCGGGACTTCGGACCCCTTCGGCATGAGGAGAAGGGCCATCGGTATCCTCCGGGTGCTCCTGGCCAAGAACCTGGAGGTGTCCCTGCCGGAATGGGTTGGGAGGGGCCTGGAGGTCCTCGGTGGGTTGGTGAAGAAGGAGCAGGAGGCGGTGAAGCAGGAGGTCGTTGATTTCTTTCGCCTGCGTTATCAGCAATTCCTGCTCGCGAAAGGCTTCCCTCACGACACGATCGAAGCGGTGCTCTCCCGTTCCTTCGAGAACGTCCCGGACCTGTATCGTCGCGTCGAAACCCTTCACAAGATGCGTTCGGAACCGGATTTCGAGAACCTCATTCTCGGGTGCAAGCGGGCCGTGAACATCCTGCAGCAGGCCGGGAAGGACTATGGCTATACCGGGCCGGGAAGACCCCTGCGGGTGGAGGACCTGGAGAAAGAGGCAGAGAAGGCGCTCCTTGCATCTACTGAGCAGGTGGGAAAAGAACTGGCGGGTCTCGGGTCAGGGGAATACCATAAGGTGCTCCAGGGGCTCGTGGGGCTCAAGGGACCGATCGACCGCCTCTTTGACGACGTCATGATTCTGGTCGACGACGAGCGGACGCGGGAGAACAGGTTGAGTTTATTGAAGAATGTTTCTGATCTTTTTCAGTGGTTTGCAGACTTTTCCAAGATTTCACTTTAAGGGAGGTAACTGCATGGTTTCTTCGAAGAAGAACGTCTATTTCTTTGGCGCGGGGAAGGCGGACGGTCGGGCCGAATGGAAGGAACTGTTGGGCGGAAAGGGGGCGAACCTCGCGGAAATGACGAACCTGGGCATTGTTGTCCCGGCCGGGTTCACCATCACCACGGAGGTCTGCACCGCATACTACAAGAACAAGAGGCGATATCCTGCAGGCCTCGAAGGCGAGGCCCGAAGGGCGATGGCAAGGGTCGAGAAGATCATGGGCCTTCGCTTCGGGGACCCGACGAATCCGCTTCTGGTTTCGGTCCGCTCCGGGGCCCGGCAGTCCATGCCCGGCATGATGGAGACCGTGTTGAACTGTGGCCTGACGAGCAAGACGATACCCGGGCTGATCGCCAAGACGAAGAACCCTCGATTCGTCTACGACGCCTACCGAAGGCTGATCATGATGTACTCAGATGTGGTCATGGAAAAGGCGGCCGGCGTCGAGCCTCAGGAGGGGGAGGGGATCCGCCATCTCCTGGAAGAAGAAATGGACCGCATGAAAGAGGCGAGGGGGGTGAAGGATGATGTGGAGCTGGATGCGGACGATCTGAAGGAGTTAACGGAGATCTTCAAGAAGAAGGTGAAGTCCGTGCTCGGCAAGCCCTTTCCGGACGAGCACTACAAACAGCTCTGGGGTGGAATCGGTGCGGTCTTTCAGTCCTGGAACGGAAAGCGCGCCATCGCCTATCGCCGTATCGAGGGGATCCCGGAGGAATGGGGAACGGCCGTGAACGTCCAGGCCATGGTGTTTGGAAACACGGGCGACACTTCCGCGACGGGTGTTGCCTTTACACGGAATCCGGCAACAGGGGAGAAGGTATTCTACGGCGAGTGGCTGCCGAATGCGCAGGGTGAAGATGTGGTCGCAGGCATCCGGACGCCGAGGCCCCTGAACAAGAAGGGTAAGACAGAGGAGAACAGGCGTCTCCGTTCCCTGGAAGAGGCGATGCCGAAACTCTATCGCCAACTCGACGGGATTCGAGAGAAGCTCGAGAAGCACTACAAGGATATGCAGGACATCGAGTTCACCATAGAGGATGGTCGCCTCTGGATGCTTCAGACCCGAACCGGGAAACGAACCGGGCCGGCCACGATTCGAATGGCCGTGGAGATGGCCAAAGAACGTCTCATCGATCGAAAAGAAGCGATCATGCGCGTCAAGCCGGATCATCTGGACGAGTTGCTCCACCCGATGATCGATCCGGCCGAGGAGAAGAAGGCAACCTTGCTCGCCAAGGGACTCCCCGCCGGACCGGGTGGAGGGACCGGGCAGATCGTGCTCACAGCGGATCGTGCGGAGCAATGGGCCAAAGAGGGGAAGCGGGTGATCCTGGTTCGGAACGAAACCTCTCCCGAAGATGTCCACGGCATGCACGCAGCCGAGGCGATCCTGACCGCAAAGGGCGGGATGACCAGCCACGCGGCCCTGGTGGCAAGAGGTTGGGGCAAGTGCTGTGTAGTGGGCTGCGGGGCCCTGGCGATCGACGA
>RCNC010005001.1_pt1 | contig 12018 bp, 3 predicted proteins | sample 2041301 | NCBI WGS metagenome assembly RCNC01 (sample SAMN09708231, study PRJNA481090) | Marine sediment metagenome, whole genome shotgun sequencing project. | biome: marine sediment; feature: ocean; material: sediment; isolation source: Sewage treatment plant 13A marine sediment (STP13A) ... | reverse complement strand
TTATTTTGGAAATGGATTTCTGATAATGTGTACGATTTGAATTAGAATATTTCAAAGTGCCTGAATAATCATTGAATTAACCTTTTAGGGCTTATCAAAATGGAAGACTCTGTATGATTGTATTCTTCCTCCTGATCAAGGTGCTGTCTGCCTTCTTTTGTTGCCTTTCCTTTGTAGAAAACAGGTATTTGTATTTGGCTTTTGTAATCTTAAAATCCATATCCTCTTCGGTTCCCTTTAAATCAATTCCTGCCTTAAAAGGCATAGGTGATTTTAAAATAGATACATGATAATCATAAGTGAGGTCCAGATTATGACGGCCGCCAATGGCCACTTTGTACCGATCAACTGTTACCATCGATGGAAAAATTTCTATCTGCTTGTCTTTAAAGATCATGGCGAAATCTAAGGTGTCAATGGTATTCTGTTCCTTATTCTTAAAAAATAACATTTTAGCCATTTTCTCAAAGGTTTCGCCACTTAATATTACAAGATCTGTTCCGGTAACATGAGCAATGGCGTCAATGGATGCAGCATTCATATCAAGGTTCCTGTCGATGATGGTTTTTCCTTTCATTCTAGTGTTTACCTTTCCTTCAAAAGAACTCACCATAGGTATAAGCGTATCTAGTACTGGTAAAAGTTTTGTAAGTTTTGAGAGATCGATGTCAAAAATTTTAAAATCAAAATCCAAAGATGCGGATCCTTGTTTTTTTGAAACATAGGCAGCAGAGGTCGTCATTTTAGCCGCCATTGTTGTCATTTGCAAATTCGCAAGATCAATTTTTTGATCTTTGACTTTTATGACACCGATCAGATTGTCAATCTGAAAATTTTTATAGTGAACCTTTTTGAATCGGCTATTTAAGGTCAAATCAAGTTTTTTCGGAACTACGAATGATCTGGGCTTTGTTGAAACAGGTTCTGATACAGCTTCCTGTTTTTGCGCCAAGATCTCTTCTGGCTCTTTTTCAATTGGTTGCTCACCCTCAATCAAAGCTTGAATGAATTGATTGATATCCATCATTTGAGAATTCACTTCCAAATCTCCTTTTAACATTTTATCATCAAAGAAAGCATCGCCGAATTCGTATACTTTGCCTGTTGCTTCAATATCGGAGTTTCCGATTTCAATTTTTGCATGATCCAGGCTGATGACCCCTGGTTTGAAACTAAACTTGGTTTTTGGCATTTTTAATAAAAGAGGAAAGGTAGGGGTATAAGCATACAACTGGTCAAAGGAAATATCACCTGTGATGGGCCAATTATTGCCAGCTTTTGTCGCAGATAATTCGTAATTACCTTTTGTAATGGCAAAAAATCGTCCTTTTGAGCTGATTCCTGTCGAATCAATTTGAAATACGGAATAAATTGAGGGGACTTTCACGTTTTTTTTATCAGGCTCTAAACTAATTTTTGCATTGATAAATTTTAATTTTGCTTTTAGCGTGTCGCCTAGATTAATATTTCCATTTTGAATCACAATTGACGTCTTCATGATGGCCACTCTTGTGGAATCTTTTAATGAGGTAGTCGCAAATTTAAGGTCCAGTTGATCAAGGTTACCACTTGATTTAATCCCATGACTGAATTCAAGATTTTCCACCAGAATTTTTCCACCGGTCACCTTTGATGAAGTATTGGTCAATAAGGTGCTGTTCTGATCCTGCTCTATGTGGATATCAGCGCTGTCGAGCTGAAGATGAAGGCTATCAGTATGATTATCAAAAACGATCTGATTCAGGTTTAGAGTGCCTATCGCCTGAATTTTGCCATAGTCTTGATTGCGGATGTCATTGATGTTAAAAATAGAAGAAAGGTGAATCTCTCCTGATCCCTCTAGGTTTAGACTTTTCTTAAACGGGAAACTATTCTCCAGAGCCCCGAGATCAATTTTCCCATTGGCAGTAATGTCGAGATCTGCATTATCAAATAGATTTCGACCCTTGCCTTGCAAAGTTAACTCCGTGCCAACTCCTTTTAAAGTGAAATTTTTGATGTCAAAATGTGAGCCGGTTCTGATTTGAGGCGAGATATAAACCTCAATTTCAGCCTCTAAAAGTTCGATTTTATTGGGTATGTTCTTATAAGAAATTTCACCCTCATTGATCTGAAACTTGGCATTGATGGCCGGGATCTCCCCCTTCTTATAGATGCCTTTGATGCTGGCCGTGATGGCAACGTCCCCTTTTGCCTGATAATCATCTGTTTTGTCAAAAATGGTTTCAGGAACTAAATCAATTAAAGTATTGAGTCTGGGCACTTCCAGGTCTAAGTTAAGGTCGACGTCAATTTGTTTCTTGTCCCTGTTCGGATATAAGGTTCCATCTGCAACAAATGTGATGTCATTAATGCCCACTTCAGCATTTTTTAAATCGATTACCTTAGTTTTTCGATTTATATGAAAATCAGTGTTCAAAATTACGGTCAATTCATCTGTATATGTATTTCCTTTTTTGCGAATAATTACATTATTGCTTTGAGAATTGAGCCTTAGCAGGACTTCTTCTTGACTGTATTTTGCAGCTACATTCATGTCAAATCCCTCAATTGTTATATAATTGTCACTATAGCGATCATCAAATATCAGGGTACCATTGATGATGGAAATTTCTTCGATATTGATACTGGCGTCAAAATCTTTTTGTTCCTTATCTTTTGAAGGAAGGCTGTCCGTTTCTTTAGGCTCAGGCTCTTTTAAAATATCCCAGTTAACCTCCCCTTCAGGGGAAACATGGGCATAAATCGTTGGGTTCTCAAAAGAAAATTTAGTGACTTCTATGCTGTTTCCGATAAAAGCTACAGGATTAACATTTACCACCCCATAATCAAATTGTATCAGGGTATCATTTGTGCTAAAAGTTGAATCTTGCGAAGCTTCGGACTGATTTAGGATATAGCCATTTCTTAATTCAAGTTTAAAATTGGGAAAGGTTTTAAAAAAGGTCAGTTCAATGGCGTCAATTGATACCTCAGCATTCAGATTCTTATTGATCGCCTGAACCACTTTTGGAGTAATCTTTTCTGGAGTCAAAACGAATTGAAAAACAATCCCGATAGTAGCGGCAAGTAGAAAGATAATAGAAACAAGCGTGATGCCAATGATTTTGGATATTTTAATAATTCGTTGATTCATACTTCAAAAGGCACAATAAGTTGATTTTTATAGCTGTAAAAATACGAAATATTTGATTTGAATTAGTATGTCAGCGCAGAGTTCGTCCTATATAGAATTGATATCACGATCAATTCTGTACGGGCTCGTTTTTTGATTGGAAAAATATAAACAGGGTTTCGGACAGTTAAAAGGTAAATTCGTCCTAACTCGGTTTCATAGTTGAAACATTTTTATTTTATTAGTCTGGAATTAGTGTGACTTTAGATGAAATCAATTTTTTAAAATTAAGAACGATTAATCCCCCCTGAAAATATGATTAATTTCTGCTCATCAATTACGAAAAGAATGATTCCCGGTAAATCGTTTCATTCAAAACATTTTTCGACTTTATACAAGAAGATCTCAGAGATAACAAATGATCTTTTGCAGCAACCATGGATTTTGACAACAATGCTTGTTCTTTGTTTTTCTTGGATATGCACAGAAAAATAATAGAGGGAATTCAAATAAGAACAATGATATAGTTCCTGTATTACGTTGTGTCAAAGATCTAAGAAATGGAACATACCAGGCAAGTTTTGGCTACAACAACCCAACAAGAAAAGAGGTTACTGTTAATGAGGATGGCAGTATCATAAAATCGAATAATGGAAAAAGAGTAGCCAAGGGCTTAAACAAGTTTAAGCCAGGGTCTGTTGATAAAGTATTCACCAAAGAATTTGGCCCTGGAGATTATGTTGAATGGACCATCATCAGTAATGGTAAAACTCATACGGTAATTGCCAATGCGAACTCAGCTAAAAAATGTGCCCCGGATGACGGAATTATTGAACCTGTTATTGGCAACGGTAAATCATTTGATCTTATAGGGCAAGAGCTAACATCTCTATGCGAAGGAATTGCTGGGGAAATACCGTCACCTCTTATTTTTCAAATAGATGATGATGGCAAGGTGCTTGTTGAAATTGTGCCGATTGAAGGTGAGTTTGAAGCTGTTATTGATTTATTAAAAGGAATAACTCCGGCATGTTCCACGATTACTTCTCCGTTTGGTGTACCTGATACCGATTTTTTGTTATATGACCAGAATAAAACACTAAAGGATGCTTTGGCTGGTTTAACCGCCATTGACGCATATATTACAAACGATGTACTGTGTTCTTTAAACGATTATGCCTGTGTAATAAACTTTGCAAGACCTGTATATCCTTCAATAAAACATTCATTTGATGATGGTGATACAGGAAATGCTGTTTCGCAAGGTGATGCTACCCAGGCCTCAGATGTTGTGCGGGAGTCATTTCGATTAATTGATGCAGAAGGTATTCTATCACCGGTTGATGGTACAGGTATTACAATTGGGGTTATGTCTAATAGTTATGATACCCAGGCCTTTTCTTCAGGGAATGATTCAAAAGCGACTTTAGACATTGCGGCAGGAGATTTACCAGAGGATGTGACTGTCTTAAAAGAATATCCATATGGCGAGGCCTCTGATGAGGGTAGAGCCATGATGCATATTATACATGATGTAGCGCCTGGAGCAGCATTGGCATTTTATACAGGTTCATTATCTCCAAGAAATTTTGAAGTAGGCTTTAATGGCCTGGCAGGCTTTAATGATTTAGGCTTGAAAAGTAACCTTATTGTTGATGACATCACTTTTATTACAGAACCGTTTTTCGGGGAAGGAAGAATCTCATCAGCTATTAAAGCGTTTACTGAAGATGGTGGAATACATTTTACTTCTGCCGGTAATTTCGCAGATAATGGCTATCAAAGTATTTTCTCTTCCTCTTCGGATGTCCCCTCAACAAATTTTATTGACACAGGAAGCGCAACCAAAGCTCATGTTTTTGGAACAGATCCGATAGATGGTTCTGAAGATTACTTGCAAAAAATAAGTGTGGTGCCAGGCACTTATTTAATTGCTTTGCAATGGAAAGAATTGGCAGCATCACAAGATAACGGCGTAGGCGCCAATACTGATTTAGACATTTACATAGTAGATGATCTGGGCAGATTGTTGGTAGGAAGCAATCGTGTAAATAGTGATGGAATCGTGGATGGTATTGAAGGAGATCCAACAGAGATTATTGTTTTTAGGGCTACTGGTAGTGGAACAGCTAATATTTTAATTACCAGTGCAAATGGTGCCACCAATGTGCCTTTTAGATATATTGCTTTTCAATCTAATGGGTTAACATTTAATGAGTGGTATGAAGGTGCTCCAACCATTAGTGGGCATGCCATGACTTATGAGTCTGTTACTGTGGGCGCCATACGATATAATCAAACGGTACCTGAATCTTTTTCATCCTATGGAGGAACTTTGAAAGATGGTAGCACTGTAGGGGTTGATTTTGCGGCTCCGGACGGCGTTGATACCAATGTAGGGTCTATTGGAATAAAATATTTTCAAAATGATGTCCCGGTAGATGATACGCCACTTTTTCCAAACTTTTTTGGGACTTCTTCGGCTGCACCACATGCAGCCGCTGCGGTGGCCTTATTACAATCTGCCTTGCCAACTTGGTATCCAAATGGCTACGATGGTGATATAATAGAATTATTTAAAGCCAATACGAAAGGGTCAGTAAACGAAATACAAGCTGGTGCCGGGATGATTGATGTGAATAAGGTGTTTAACAGTCTTGCATCTCAAACTGCCAAAATAACTTCATTTACATTTCTTCCTGAGACAGATGAGATCAATGCGAGTAAAGAAACGGTTAAAATAAAAATCATCGGTGAATTTTTTCCACCGACTCCTCCGGCAGGAGAAACTATTGGTATTAAAGTTTTGTTAGATGGTGTTGAATTAACAGGTACTATTAAAGACGACGGGTCAATTGAAGTTGATATTCCACCTTTTTCAGGTCGTCCGGTATTACAGATCTTTACAGAACCAAAAGAAGGTTCACTGGGTAATGGTGGTCTTTCTGAGCCGTATGATTTTTTCCAAGATGGTAGAATTGCCTTATTAGTTACAGGAAATCCTTCGGATACAGAAAATGAGGATGGGTCGGTTACACAAAATCCAGTAACTATTAAATTTGGGCAAGAATATAAATCAAAATTGACATATACTATAAAGGGAATGCCTGAAGGAGGTTTTAAAGATGAAAATGGAGACCCTATACAGTTTGAAGACATTTTCCCAGAAGTTTTGCTCACAACAACTGTCGACGATAAAGCCTATCCGGATGTAAATAATTACCCGATAACACCTTCTTTTAGTGACGAAGCTTATGATAAAACTAAGTATATAGTAAATTTTAAAAATGGAGATTTAGTCATTGAAAAAAACTATTTACGTATTAAACCGGATAATCAAAACCTTACTTATGGAGATGTAATTCCAAATAATTTAACATACCAACTGATTGATGCCGATGGAAATCCTATTTCAAATGAAGACCTCAATCAATTGTATGCTGATACTCCTGGTTTTTATTCATATATAAGTGCAGCCCACCAGTTGGATTTCAACCCAACAAATACAAATTATTTAATTATTAATGATTTCAAGGCATTAATTAATGATTGGGATTGGGAAGCAGAGACTAATGATTTCAAAGCCTTAATTAACACATGGAAAGCCTTAATTAACGATTGGAAGGCCCTTATAAATGATGCAAATTTTGAAATTATTTTAGAAGGAAGTAGTTGGACGTCAACTGAGAAAACTATTGAAAATGACTTTAAACCATTAATCAATGGTATGAATTATATAAATTTAGAACCGTCTCATTTCAGGTCTTACTCTACTCATTTAAATGATTTTAAACCTTTGATAAACGACTTTAAACCATTAATTAATGATTTTAAAGCATTGGTAAATAGATCAGAGTTTGCTGGCGATATTTATTTAAATGATTTTAAACCCCTAATAAACGATTTCAAACCTCTAATTAATGATTTCAAAGCCTTAATAAATGATTCTTCTGCCTTATTCACAATTATAAGTACAGACGATTCACCATCGGTTGAATTCCCTGATAATATGGTATCACCTTTCTATGCAATTAATCTTGTTACAGGAATACATGTATATGAGGAAGCTCATTATATTTTACCTGGATCACTTATCAACGACATCGAAGCCAATTTAGAGATAACTTACGATCCGGGAAGGTTAACTATCAACCCAAAAACACTTACTGTAAAAACAGCTTATAAGAAAATTCTTTATGGTGAAGCTCTAACTTCATCAGATTTAATAACAGAATATGAAGGATTAGTCAATGATGAAGAAGTTAGAGAGGTTTTTTCAAATAGTATACCTTACTACTTTGTTAAAGTAGGAGGGGATGGTACAGAATTAGAATTTGAAAATCTTAAGGAACTTGGTGAATACACCATTAAAATAAGAGATCCTCAAAATTATTTAATGGAATACGATATTGATCACAGAAAATTAACTATTTCAGCCTTAACAATAATGGCAGAAACAGCACCTGCGGCAGCATTCTATGGTACAGAAATTAAGAATACAGATTTATCTACAGAATTTGGTGACTTTGCTTTTAGCGATGACGCTGCGTCTGTTTTCCCTGACGGTATTCCTTATTATTTTGAAGATGAAAATTTAAATAGATTTGAACTTGGAGATAAAATGCCTATTGGATTATATACAATTAAAATTGATATTACAGATAAATATTTATTTGATTATGGTGAAAATCGCGGTTTCTTAACTATTAATCAGGCACCATTAACAGTTGAAACGGAACAACTTACAGTAGAATATGGTGAACCTATGCTTGAGGCCATAGCCGATAAAACAAGTATTTCTGGTTTTGCTTCTGATGAAGGATTAGGTGAACCCTTAGATGTTTATTCAGGTGGTATACCTTATCTTTTTGTAAAAGGAACGGATGACCCTCTAGGTATTGATGCTGTTAAAGCATTAGGGACTTATGTGATCGAGGTTGAGGCGCCAATATCGGGTAATTATGTGATTGATTATGCTTATAACCATGGTGACTTAACTATAACAGAAGCCATTTTAACCTTTACACCGGTTGCAATAACAATTGGTTATGGTCAAACACCTGTTATAGAACCTTATTTTGATGGGTTTGCTCCAGAAGAAGATGCGACCGTTTTAGAGATTGATGGGAAGATGCCTTACTATTTCGTAAAAGATGGCACAGAATATTTTTTAGGAGATAAAATGGATGTTGGCGTTTATGATATCTTCATTATCGATGATATTGACGACAATTATATATTTCCCCCTGTTGCAATCCTTGGCAATTTAACTATTGAGAAAGCCAATTTAGATGTAGTGATTGACGATCTGATTATTAATCAAGGTGAGAGCCCAGAATTTACATCGGTAATTTCAGGATTTGTTCTTGGTGAATCTGTATCTACTGTTTTTCCTGATGGTGTACAGTATTATTTTGTTGATGAATACGGTGATGAACAAGATAATTCAGCAACAGGTGTGTTTACCATTAAAATTAGAGATCCGAAAAATTACTTGGCCCAGTATATATTGGAGAGTAATTTGTACATAAATCCTTATGGTACGCAGATGAAAAAAATACGTAATTATCTTGATTGTATTGTATACTCGCCTGATGACCCAAGTGGTTTTGATTATGTGGCCAAATTCAGGTATGAAAACCCCAATGATAACACACTTTTTGCAGACGGCGCTGACAATAATATAAGCGGTGATGCTTTATACTCAGGAGAATTACCGATTGTTTTTCTGCCGGGAGAGGGGTCTTTTGAAATTCTATTTGATGGTAATTTGTTAAAATGGAATTTAACAACTTTTGAGAGTACTCATAAAACGTCTACTTCAGCTTCAGCTAACGCTGATTCAGGAAAATGTAGTGGAGGCGTGGCCGAAGGTGATCCTTCATATACTGTATTTCCAAATCCGGTACAAACCGTGCTGACCATTCAACAGAATGTTTCAGAAAACAGTAACGTTGATATTTATAACTTGAACGGTGTTTTAAAGTATCACAATAGATTCAATAAAAATGGCTCAAAAACCAAATATATTGATATGACCTCTTATCTAAATGGTTTTTATTACGTAAAAATCACAACAAATAAGAATGAAAAAGTGTATAACATCATAAAACAATAAATAAATTAAACATGGTTATAAACCATAAGGTATCTTTTGCTGTTGTTTGCTTGTTTTTAGCTACGTCTTTGTCAGTTTTATCACAAAACACTAAAATAGACAGCTTAAAAGGGATCATTGAAACGGAAGCGAAAGATACTTTAATGGTAACTACTCTTAATGAGCTTTGTCTTGAGTTGCTTCGCGAGGGAGATTTTTCCGAATCATTTTTATATGCAAAGCAGGCATCTGAACTTGCCACCCAACTAAACTATAAAAAAGGGAAAGCATACGCGCAAAAGTATATGGGAACCGCCCAATACTACCAGAGTAACTTTATAGAAGTATTTGACTACTGGACGCAATCTTTGGAAACTTTTGAGGCGATTCATGACACCATTGGCATGTCAAATATGTTGAATAATTTAGGAGGTATTTATCTAAGCCAAGGAAGTAATGCCAAAGCTTTAGATTATTATTTAAAGTCGCTAAGCTATGCGGAAAAAATTAAAAACCCTTTAAGAATCACTTCGGTCCTGCCAAATATTGGAGGTGTTTATGGTGAAATAAAAGAATATGACAAGGCATTGAAGTATTTCAATCAAATGGAGCAATATCTAACTGTTCTAAATGATTCGCAAATAACAACTTTTTACTTAATGGGTGTAGGAGAGGTTTATAGAAAGATGGGAGACTATGATATGGCCCTAAAATATTATGAAGAAGCATTGCCTTTCAATAGGGACAATGATAATTATGCCCATATTCTTACCATGCTAGGGAGAGTTGAATTTAGTATAGGAAACGATGATAAATCTATAGAATATTTAAATCTTGCTTATCAAAAAGCTAAGCAGAGAGGTCAACAATGGGAAATAATACAGTCCTTATTAGCTTTGGGTAATGTATATCAAAATAATAATTATTCAAAAGCGCTAACTGTATATAAAGAGGCAGAATTATTGGCAAAGGAAACGGAACCAAATAAAGCTTTACGTGATATTTATCAGGGCTTGTCACAAACTTACGCATCAAAGGGTGATTTTTCAAATGCTTTTAAACATCAGGAATTATATCTGGCACAAAAAGACTCGTTGTTTAACCTGGAAACAGATGATAAAATTAGAGGGCTTCAATTTAATTTTGACCTGTCTAAGAAAGAAGATGAAATTGGCTTATTAGAAAAGGAGGCCGAAATTCTGGAGCTAAAGGAAAAACGTCAGAAAAACACCATATATGGAGCTGGTCTCGCTATATTCCTTATTGCCTTGCTCGCTTTAGGTCTTTTTAGGAGGTATAAATTCATTAAGGAAACCAATATCATCATAGAGCAGGAAAAGAATCGCTCGGAAAGCTTGTTGTTAAATATCCTTCCCGAGGAAACAGCTTCTGAACTAAAGGAGTTTGGGAAAGTAAAAGCAAAGAGGTTTGAATCGGTTACTGTATTATTTACTGATTTTGTCGGATTTACTGCATATGCCAAAAATCTGGAACCTGAAGAATTGGTAAGCAGCGTTGATTATTACTTCTCAAAATTTGATAGAATTATGGAGAAGTATGGCGTCGAAAAGATTAAAACCATTGGTGATGCCTATATGTGCGCTTCTGGATTACCCCAACCTGAAGAGTTTGATGTTTTTAGAGCGGTACAGGCTGCATTTGAGATCATCAAATTTATGGAAGAATCAAAGAAAACTCATGTTGATCACATGGCTCATTTCGACATAAGAATCGGTTTGAATACGGGGCCGATCGTTGCCGGAGTCGTTGGAATCAAGAAGTTTGCCTATGATATCTGGGGAGATTCGGTGAACGTCGCTTCAAGAATGGAGAGCAAATCAATGCCCGGAAAAATAAACATTTCTGAAAGTACTTATAATTTGATCAAAGACGTTTATGATTGTGAATACAGGGGTGAGATTGATGTAAAAAACAAGGGGATGATGAAAATGTTTTTTGTCAACGGAATCAAGGATTATCAATTTCTAAATAAAATTGAGAAAAAAGATGCTGTGATTTTGACATGATCATAATTCGTTTATTGTAGATGTATCAAGTGATTAATTGACAACTCTTATCTATCGGTGGAAGCTGAAAAAAATAAATAGTCGATTCCTTTGATAAGTATTTAGTTAAGCTCGGACAGTTTTTTATAACCTTGGTCCAAGATGAATTGAAATAGTTTCTTCAATTACGTATTTTTAATGTCAATTGAATTTCTATTAATAGCGAGCACATTAATCTCTAAAACAAAACATATGAAATCAGTAATCATTACAGGAGCAAACAGAGGAATTGGGTTAGATACGACCCTGGCCTTCGCCAGAGAAGGGTATAAAGTGTATGCCACCATGAGAAACCCGGAAGGGGCTACAATTTTAAATGAAATAGTAAAAGATGAATCACTTGACGTTATTATGATGGCAATGGATGTGAATTCAGACGAATCAGTGAGTAATTGCATAGGTCAGATAAACAAAGAGAATGGCGTAGTAGATGTTATTGTAAACAATGCTGGTATAGAAAGACATGGGGCCATAGAGGAAATGGATCTGTCGGTATTTAAAGAAGTTATGGAAACCAATTATTTTGGCGTTATCAGATGTGTTAAGGCAGTATTGCCCTTAATGCGGGAAAGCAATAGCGGTTGCATTATCAATATAGCTTCGGTGGCCGGACATATCTCTAGTTCTCCTCTCGGACCCTATTCTGCATCAAAATTTGCCCTTGAGGCCTTTAGTGAATCACTGGCTCAGGAGGTAAAAGCCTTTAATATCAGAGTCGCAATTATTGAGCCGGGTATTAT
>RCNC010002597.1_pt1 | contig 12020 bp, 7 predicted proteins | sample 2041301 | NCBI WGS metagenome assembly RCNC01 (sample SAMN09708231, study PRJNA481090) | Marine sediment metagenome, whole genome shotgun sequencing project. | biome: marine sediment; feature: ocean; material: sediment; isolation source: Sewage treatment plant 13A marine sediment (STP13A) ... | reverse complement strand
GGCATCTACGATCTTCAGACTAGTGCAGATGCTACGGTTGGGATGGGGATGGGACCCTGGCCCCAACAGGTACCCCCAAACTCGGGTTACTTGGAGAGCTCCGACTGGATCTCGTCGGTTCTTTTTGCCCTGTTCGGAGCGGAGGAACAGGGCCTTTTAGGCTCTTGCAACTATGTCTATGGTACGCCAGCTGTGCCCTAGGCCCGGCCCCCGCTATGGAGGCCGGCCAGTTAGGTCATCACTCGTTGTCCAGGGCGGCCATGGGGCCGACGGCCGATGCTCGCCAGGCCGGAATCCAGAGTGCCAGGAAAGAGACCAGGGCCAGGATCAGGGTGACCACGATGAAGACCGTGGGGTCGAAGGCTTCGATTCCCACGAAGAGGCTCGCTACGCCTCGGGTGAGGAAGTAGGCTGCGACCAGACCCAACACCAATCCCAGACCGGCCCGTCTCCCGCCCTGGCTTACCACCATTCTCACCACGTCGCCCTTCTCGGCTCCCAGGGCCATGCGGATGCCGATTTCGTTGGTCCTCCTTCCCGCTGCATAAGCCGTGACGCCATAGATCCCCAGAGCCCCCAGAAAGAGGGAGAGGATTGCGAATACCGCCATGAGGTTGGCCACCACGGCGAACCCGCCGACCTCTTGGTCCACCAGGCTCCGGAGGGTCTGGACCTGATCCAACGGGACCTTTGGATCTACAGACCAGACCGCAGCTCGGATGGCTGGAAGGGCTTCCCCAACCGTACCGCTGGTTCGGACGACCAGGGAACGGCGCCTTACGGGAGCCTGGGCGAAAGAGAGGTAGAGGGCGGGGGCGGGAGGCTCATCAATGTTACTCTCAACGACGTCCTGGATGACACCGACGACAGGCATGGGAGGCATGGAATCGGAGGGGTTCACCAGGGTGACGGCCAGAGGATCGGCCTCGGGCCCCAGGTAGGCCCGGACAAACGCCTCGTTCACAACAGCCGTCCAGGAGGAGTCGTCATCATCTTCCGCCCGAAGAGGGCGGCCTGCGACGGTACGGAATCCCAATGCGTCGAAGAGGCCCCCGGAGGCACGGGTCAGGTGAGTGGATCTATCCTGATCCTGGCCCGCCACCCTCACGGTTTGTATCCAGGTGGCGCCCATGAGGGGATGACTCTGCGTAGACCCAACCGACACGACTCCCGGAGCCTGGGCGACGCTGCCCTCCACAGCCCTCCAGAAGGCCGTGATATCGTCGGAACCTGGGTAATCTGCGGCCGGGGGGGATACCCGGACGGTGACGGTGTTCTCCGGGTTGAACCCCAGGTCCTGGCCCCGCATCTCGGCGATTCTCTTCATGAGGACGCCCCCTCCCACCAGGAGGACGAGGGCCAGGGCCGTCTGGAGTACAACCAGGGCGCTACCGAAACGGGACGCCGTGGTGCTCAACCCGCCTCGGCCTCCGTCCCTCAGCGCTCCGACGCTTGAACGGCTGAAGCGGATAGCCGGAACCGTACCGAAAAGGAGGGCGGAGAGGAGGGTCGTGACCAGTGTGAAGGCCACAACCGATCCATTCAACCCGAATTGAAAGTTCGGCGACGTATAGTTGGGCAAGGTGGCCACAACGCCGCGATACCCCCAGCTAGCCAGGAGGAGACCCAGTCCACCGCCCAGGAAAGCCAAGACAAGACTCTCGGAGAGGAGCTGAAGCATGATGCGCCCTCTCCCGGCTCCCAGGGCAGTCCGCACGGCCAATTCCCGGGTCCGGTGTTCTCCTCTCGCCATGGCCAGATTGGCCACGTTTACGCAAACCATGAGAAGAACGAACCCAACCGCCACCATGAGGGCGAGAGCGGCGGACTTCGACGTGGGTCCAAGCATGTCGGCCCGCAACGAGCTGAGTTGCACTTTCCACCCTTCGTTCGACTCGGGGTATTCTGCCCCAAGTTGCAGGGAGATCTCGTCCAGTTCGGTCCGGGCTTCATCCAGACTTGAGCCGTTGGCCAGCCTCCCTATGGCCTTCAGAAAGTGTTGGTCCCGTGCAACGTCGGTGGGGACCAGATCGAGGGGCAGGAAAAGATCCGGCTCCTGGTCGAGAAACTGGAAACCGGCGGGGAGAATGCCAACCACGAACCGGGCCTTCCCCTGCAATTCCACGGATTTCCCAAGGACGGACCGGGCTCCGCCGAACTGACGCTGCCAGAATCCGTTCGTGAGGACGACCACGTTGTCCCGGTCCACGCCCATCTCATCGTCCGAAAACCCCCGGCCCAAAACTGGAGCCCGGCCAAGAATGTCGAACATGTTCGAGGAGACCCGAACGGCTGTCAGGAGAGCCGGGGGGCCTTCTCCGGTGAGGGTCTGGTCCTGGGCATAGTACGTCCCCACCCCTTCCAACGTGTGGGAGCGTTCCTCCCAGTCCCTGGCATTCAGCGGACTGACACCCACCCCGCTCCAGCCCCGGACCGTGTTCTCCTCCGCCAGGGCGACGAGTTCCTCTGCATCCTCATACGGGAGGGGTTTGAGAAGAAGGCCGTCCACCAGGGTGAAGACCGAGGCGTTCGCCCCTATCCCGATGGCGAGGGAAAGGATGACGGTGAGTGCGAAGAGGGGTTTCCGGAGAAGGCCCCGGACCGTCAGGCGGACATCCCGCAGTAGCGTTCCAAACATTTCCCCAACTCCATTTGATGGAAAAGGACTGGGTGGGGTATGCCCGTCCCAGGTTTCCTTCCTGAGCCGCATTCGGATTCCCTCGGAGATGGCGTCCCACCCACCGGACAGCCAGGCATCGACGCGTCCTGCCAATCCCCTTTGCCGACCTTCCCGCTCCAGGAGATGGAGGAAGACCTCTTCCATCTCTTCCCCATACTTGGCCCGGAACGCTGGAGGATAGGTCTTAAGCAGAACACGGTACGTCCGGTTCGCGGATCCCCCCTTTGTTTTCTTCATGTTCCCAGGAAGTCCTCTCCTACTCTTTTGGACCGGGCTTCAAGGACAAGTTCCTCCATGCGTGCGACCTCGCTGGCCAGAGCCTCCTTGCCCCCCATGGTGACGGAGTAGAACCGTCGCTTACCCCCCTCTGTGGGAGCGCCGTCTGGGGGGCGCACCTCCTGGATCAGACCGGCCTCAGACAGGTCGCCCAGGGCGCCGTAGAGTGCGCCTGGCCAAAGCCGGATGGCCCCGTCCGTACGAGTCAGGACGGTCTCCATGATGGCGGTCCCGTGAAGATCCCGGTCCGCCAGGGAGAGAAGGATGTGAAACCACTTCGTTTTCAGGGCCATGAGGGGCCGCTCCGATTGCCGGTGGGCGATGTAGAATTCAGTCTTGTTATATATACGACCTAGTATCAATACTAAACAGTATATATGCCAGTGAAGAGCGTGACAACTGCTCCCAGGAACTTAGGAAGCATCCTCAGCTCTGGGTGCATATGCTGCGATCAGTGTTGGCTCAATCTCGCGCTCACGGCCGCCACGTCCTCCATGACCCTGAGGATGTTGCCTCCAAGGATCTTCTTGATGTCCGGCTCTGAATAACCCCGTCGAAGCAACTCCTCAGTGATTTGGGGTAGCTTCGAGCAGTCCTCCATCCCCTCGGGCATGAGAGCTCCGTCGAAGTCCGAGCCGATACCGACGTGATCCACGCCGGCCGTTGCGACAATGTGATCGATGTGGTCTACGATGCGGGTCCAGGACACGGTGGGCATACGTGGCGCCAGGAACTGCCGACCTTCTTCCCGCCACCTGGGGATGTTCTGAAGGCCGGGATACTTCTGTTGGAGTTCGGCGCCAAGTTCGGCGAGCTCCGGCTGGATCTTCTCCCATTCCTCAAAGTACTCCCGGTCGAGGAAGGGGAGGTTGAAGATGACCATGACCACGCCACCTGAGGCGCCAACGGCTTTGATCATGTCATCCTTCATGTTGCGCACGTTGGGTGCCAAAGCGTGGGCAGCCGAGTGCGAGGCTATGACCGGTGCCTCGCTCTCCTCCAAAGCGACCCAGGCTGACTCGTCGGCAACGTGGGAGATGTCGACCATCACGCCGATACGATTCATCTCTCTGACGACGCTCTTTCCAAACTCCGTCAGCCCGTGATGTTGGGGTTCTTCCCGTGATGCATCGGACCAGGACGTGTTGGTGTCATGGTTAAGATGCATGTAGCTCAGTCCAAGACGACGGTATGCCCGCAGCACCGGCAGGCTTTCGGCGATGTTGTGGCCTCCCATCATGCCGAGGAGAATGCACGTTTTCCCTTCACCGTGGGCTCGCCGCACATCCTCCGCACTTCGACAAAGGGCGAGTTCGTCCGGGTGCTCCTCCACGAGACGGTGATACCGTTCGAGTTCCTCCAGGGAAACCTGAACCGCAGGAGCCCCGGTGATCGCATCCATGGCTCCGATTGAGAAAAAGGCTGCATCGAGGCCGCCTTCGGTCATGCGCGGAAGGTCCACATGGGACTCCGCCACCGAATGCCGTTCAGTGAAGTCCCAATCAGCCCACATGATTTGAGAGGTCGTGCCGACGTAGCCGTCGATGACGATGGCTTCCCGGTGGATCCGTTCGGCTTCGGTCTCGGATTCGGTCTCGGTCTCGGTCTCTGGCGGATCACTCTGGCCTGCGGTGCAAGCGATGAATGGCACCCAAAAAAGACCTGCGACACTTCTTCTCAACAATTTCAAGCTTGCTCCCTGCCCATACGCGTGTGCGAGGCCTGTTCATTGATCCATCCAAGTATAGGACTCTTCGCCGAAGACGTAAGGACCGCCTGAAACTTCTCCCCCATCAATTTCGTCTACAATGTGAGACAAAGAGATTTCGACGGAGGGAGATGGCCGTGAGCGGAAGCTACATCGGTGAGTTCGAACACATGGTTCTGCTGGCGATCATGCAACTGGGAGACTCGGCATACGGCGTCGCCGTCATGGACGAACTGGAGGAGCGAGCGGGCCGTACCTCCTCCCGGGGTGCCACCTACATGACGCTGGACCGGATGGAGACCAAGGGCCTCATCAAGTCGAACATGGGGCAGCCCACGGCCGAGAGGGGAGGGAGGGCCAAGCGATTGTTCACGATGACCCCTGCCGGTGCCGAGGCGGTGCGTCGCTCTCAGGCCGCCTATCGGGAGTTGTCGAAGGGGCTGGAGGGTCTATTCGAGGCAGGCTCATGACCTCCCGACCTCCCCGCATTTTCGAGGCCCTCCTCGCCCTCTGTCTTCCGCCTGGCCGCATTCGGGAGGGCATACTTGGCGATCTGGCCGAGCTCCATGAGCGCCGGGTCAATGCAGTGGGACCCTCTCGAGCCCGGTGGGCCTATGCCACCGACGCCGCAGGGTTGGGCCTGCGGTACTTCATCCCCCGGATTCTTGGGATTCGTTTTCCAACTCAAAGGCATCCCATGGGCTCTCTGCTTCAGGACCTCCGTGTCGGGGCTCGCGCCCTCCTCAAACAGCCCGGCTCTACTGGCCTTTCCATCCTGGCCTTCGGCCTGGGGATCGGCCTCTGCGCCACCATGTTCAGCATCATGTACGGTATCTACGGCCGTGGCATTGGGGTTCCGGACTCTGGCGAACTGGTGGTCCTCAGCCACAGCAACCCATCTCTGAACATCGACAGGATGCAGGTGCCGCAACACGATTTCTATGACTGGCGGGAAGAGCAGCGGTCCTTCGAGGGGTTGGGCGGGTTCTCCATAGGAACCATGAACCTGAGCGATGGGGGAGATCCCGAACGGTTCGAGGGAGCGTGGGTGACCACCAACGCCTTCGACCTGCTTCAGATGCAACCGGTCCTGGGCCGCTCCTTCCGGGAGGGAGACGAATCCACCGGAGCACCGCTGACGGTGTTGGTAGCTCACGACGTGTGGGAGACCCGGTACGACAGCGACCCCGACATCGTGGGTCGAGGGGTGAGGGTGAACGGAGAGCAGGGTACCATCATCGGCGTCATGCCGGAGGGCTTCTTCTTCCCCATGATCGAACGGCTCTGGATGCCCCAGCGAGACGTGCGGGGGGAGAACCAGCGCGGTGAGGGGCCAACTCTCCAGATCTTTGGCCGGCTTCGTGACGGGGTCACTTTGGATCAGGCCCAACTCGACATGTCCCTCGTTGCCCAACGCATCTCTGCGGCCTACCCGGAGTCCAACGAAGGGGTAGGCGTCACCTTCAACACTTTCGTGGATCTATCCATCGGCCCGGAGGCCTTTCCCGTTCTGGTGGCCATGCAGATCGCCACCATCTTTGTTCTCCTCATCGCCTGCGCCAACGTGGCCAACCTCCTCCTGGCCCGTGCAACACTCCGAACCAAGGAGGCGGCCATACGCACGGCGGTGGGGGCGAGCCGCCTGAGAGTGGCCCTCCCCTTTCTCTCCGAAGCCGGCGTCATGGCGCTGGCAGGAGCAGCCATGGGAGTGGGCATCGCCTATTTCAGCGTGGACCTGGTCAATCGAGTTTCGACAGGGGTCGGGAAGCCCCACTACATGATCCTGGCCGTTGACCTTCCCATCCTGGGGTTTGTGGTGGCCGTCGGCCTCCTCACCGCACTGGTCTCGGGAGTAGCTCCGGCCTTCCAGATCTCCAGGACCGACGCCAACTCCATCCTCAAGGATCAGGGGCGTGGCTCGTCGAGCTTCCGGGCCAACAGACTGAGCAAGGTTCTCGTCATCAGCCAGATCGCCATGTCGTGCGTTCTGCTGGTGGGGGCCGGCCTCATGACCAAGAGCATCACCAACCTCCGCACCCAGGAATTCGCTTTCTCCACCGACCATATCTTCACGGCACGGGTCGCCATCTTTGAAGAAGACTTCCCAACCCGTGAAGACCGGCAGGCCTTCTACCGGGATCTCCGGGAGAGCCTTTCCAATCTTCCCCGGGCCCGCTCCGTCGCTTTCGCCGACCAACTTCCGGGTGTGAGGGCGGGAGGCGCTCGCTTCGGCATCGAGGGAGAGACCTACCTGACCGATCAGGACTACCCAGTCGCACGTAGGGCGGTGGTGACTCCCGGGTTCTTCGGCACCTTCGAAGCCGAGGTCTCTCAGGGCAGGGATTTTATGGTGAGTGACGACGCCGATGCACCTGCCGTCGTCATCGTGAACCAACGCTTCGCCGAGCGGTTCTTCGCCGGCGACAACCCCATCGGCCGCCGGATGCGAGTGGGGACGTCGACGAGCCAGAGGGAGTGGGGTTCCATCGTCGGAGTCGTTCCCAACCTTCGCATGGAAGGTTTCGACTCAAGCACCGATGATCCGTCGGGTTTCTACCTTCCCCTGGCCCAATCCAATCCGACCTTCCTGAACATCGCCATCCAGGTAGCAGAAGGTGATCCCCTCACTCTGGCCCCTGCAGTCAGGGAGGCGGTCCGGGCCATTCATCCGGACACACCCATCTACAGGGTTTGGGACATGCCCGAGGTGCTTCGCCAGCAAACGTGGTTCTATGGTCTATTCGGGGGCCTCTTCATCGCGTTCGGTGTGGCTGCCCTCTTCCTCGCCTCGGTAGGTCTTTACGGGGTCATCTCCTTCTCCGTCAGCCGTCGCATTCAGGAGATGGGCATCCGCATGGCGCTGGGCGCCGATGCCGGAAGGGTGATCCGCCTGGTCCTCAGAGAGGGAACGATGCAGCTCGGGGTGGGCCTCACCATCGGCCTCGTCTTGGCGCTGGCCACCTCAAGAGTGCTGGCCACCATGATCTTCGACGTCGAGCCCCGAGACCCCTTGGTGTTCGGAGTCATTGTCGGTGTCATTGCCCTGGTGGGGCTCTGCGCCAGCTTCGTGCCGGCTCACCGGGCTACACGAGTGGAGCCGGTGGAGGCTTTGAGGTAGGGGGCCAGGGTCCACCCTCAAACACCCAAGGCTCTCCGGGCCTTGCCGTCTCTCTTCCCTATTTGTTCTCTGCAGAAGCTGATCCCGATCCCGTTGCGTGATTCTTGTCACTGCGTTACATGTCATGGCATAATCGGAATACTGTTACGATTATCGTAACGAAGGTCGATTTTGATATTGTCGCGAGAATGCGTGCGAGATCTACGTGAGGAGCCCGCCTCCTCCCACTCAGATAGGCCTGGGACCCAATGGTAGAGCGACCCCAACTGGAACGGACCTTACGGCCTGCCAATGTGTGGGCCCTTGCCCTGGGGACCATCATCGGCTGGGGCTGCTTCATTCTCCCGGGCGACTATCTGTCCTGGTCCGGCCCTCTGGGAGCCATATTGGGAATGGTCGCCGGGGCCGTCCTCATGTTGTTTATCGCGAAGGCCTACGGCTTCCTTATGGGGAGACACCCGGTGGCCGGGGGTGCTTTTGCTTTCTCGTACCTGGGATTTGGGCGGAACCACGCTTTCATATGCGGTTGGTTCCTGGTCCTGACCTATCTGAGCATCGTTCCACTCAATGCCACAGCCCTACCCATCCCGGTCAATTTCTTCTTGGGAAATGCCCTTCATGTGGGGTACCTCTATACGATGGCTGGATGGGATGTTCACCTGGCTGAAGTAGCGCTGGCTTGTTCCGCCATCCTGGTCTTCGGCTTCCTGAACATTCGCGGGGTTCGTTCCGCCGGCGGTACCCAGCTTTACATGGTGCTGTTGATGGTAGGGTCTGTAGTGCTTCTGGCCATCGGATCGTTTATTGATCCTGACGTATCCGTCAAGAATCTTGTGCCCCTCTTCGCACCGGGGAAGTCCATGTGGACCTCCATCCTCCTGGTGCTGGCGTTATCGCCCTGGGCCTACATGGGGTTCGACACGATTCCGCAAGCCGCCGAAGAGATTGGCTTCCCAGCGAGGAAAGCCACTCGACTCATGTTCGCGGCCATCATCCTGGGATGTCTCATGTACGGGGTGGTGATTCTATCCACCGCCCTGGCCATGCCGTGGGCAGAGCTCGTCTACCCACAGGTACCCTCCTGGGCGACGGGCACCAGCATCCGGGAGAGCATGGGCGGGCCCGGGGTGACCGTCCTGATGTTGGGCGTCATCATGGGGATCTTCACGGGAATCAACGGGTTCTTCCTCGCCACCAGCCGCCTTCTCTTCTGCATGGGGCGGGCCCGGGTCCTTCCGTCATGGTTCGGCGAGATCCACCCAAAGTACAAGACACCGAGTAACGCGGTCCTGTTCATCATGTTGGTCTCCTTCCTCGCCCCCTGGTTCGGCCGGCAGGCCATTCTCTGGATTGTAAACATGAGTGCCCTGGGAATGGCCCTTGGGTACGCCTACACGTCGTTTGCAGCATCCCGGTTAAGCAAGGGGACTGAGGAATACAAGAACCGTTGGGTGTTTCGAATTGGTGGCATTTTCTCCATCAGTGTTGTTGCCCTCCTGACACTGCCCCAAAGCCCTGCCTCCCTGGATATGCCCTCCTGGGTTGCCCTGGGTGCATGGACACTCCTTGGTGCGGTCTTCTATCTAGGGCGGGCGAGGGATTATCGGAGCATCCCCAAGGCGGAGTTGGACCGGCTTATTCTCGACATGGATGCTCCTGAGGCCTGATGCTCCTATTCTCCCGTCTGGCTCGTTTCACTCATTCCGGATCCCGAGGCCTTTGGTGCTTGGGGTCCCAAACCACTCATAGGTACCCCGCATGCGCTATATAAAATCACCGTCTCTCAATCCTGCAAAACGAAGCCAGGATGTCCGCGATGCTGTGGAGGCCATGCTCACAGAGATCGAGCATCGCCGTGAAGACGCCGTCATCGAGTATGCTCGAAAGCTCGACGGATGGGAGGGGGAGTTCGTTCTCTCGGAAAGCAAGAAAGCACGGCTCCTGGCGGGGGTCTCAAAGGAGCACCGGGCCGACATCGACTTTGCCCACAAACAGATCACCAGGTTCGCCCAGGCTCAGCGAGACAGCATCCGGGAGTTCGAGGTGGAAACAGAGCCGGGGGTTCGTTTGGGCCAACGGATAATCCCGGTGACTTCCGTGGGTTGCTACGTTCCCGGGGGACGCTTCGCCCATGCCGCCTCGGCCATCATGAGCGTGGCCACAGCGAGAATTGCCGGGGTCACCAATGTCACGGTGTGCACCCCTCCGAGAGGAGACTCCATCAACCCTGATGTGGCGTATGCCGCAGATCGGTCCGGTGCCGACCTCATCTTCGAGATGGGCGGAGTTCAGGCTATCGCTACCATGGTCTATGGCCTGTTCGACTGTCCTCCGGCAGACATGGTGGTTGGTCCCGGAAACGCTTATGTGGCCGAAGCCAAACGCATTCTCTTTGGTCAGGTGGGGATCGAAGTGATGGCCGGGCCCACCGAGTCGGCAATCATCGCCGATGAAAGTGCTGATCCCATGACCATCGCCATCGACCTGGTCTCTCAGGCCGAGCACGGGTACGACTCTCCGGTTTGGTTGTTCACCACAAGTGAGACGGTGGGTGAAGCCGTCGATCGCCTGATTCCCAAGGTTGCCGGCGACTTGCCTGATCCTGAGGTGGCTCTCGCCGCCTGGCGGGACTATGGGGCCATCGCGCTCTGCGACTCCCGGGAAGAGACTGTGGAAGTAAGCGACCAATACGCTCCTGAGCACCTTCAGGTATTCGCCGATGATCTACCCTGGTGGAACACAAACCTCCGCTGCTATGGATCACTCTTCCTGGGCGAAGGAAGCACTGTGCCCCATGGAGACAAGTGCTCGGGAACCAATCATATCCTCCCCACGGGCAGGGCAGGGCGCTACAGCGGAGGCCTGAGTGCCATCAGCTTCCTGAAGGTTCTGTCCTACCAGCAGCTGAGTCCTGAAGCCAACCTGGAGTTCAGTGCCATCGCGTCCCGCATCTCCCGGCTAGAGGGGATGGAGGGCCATGCAAGAGCCTGCGATTGGCGCCTCCGTAAGTACCATCCTGATGTGGAGCAGAACTTCGAGGTTTATGAACAGACCAAGTATGAGTGAGCCGATGAACTCGAAATCACCAAGGACGACATTCGACAAGGAGTTCACGCTACAGGAGCCGATCCCTGCGGCGGGTATCCAGCGTGCAGTGGAACTCATGGAATCGGGGCGGTTGTTTCGTTACAACACCGTGCCGGGGGAAGCATCCGAGGTCGCACTGCTTGAAGAGGAGTACGCCGCCTATGTCGGGGCAGGGTTTTGCTTGGGCCTCTCCTCCTGCGGGAGCTCCATCTATGTGGCCCTGAAGAGCGTGGGTGTCGGGGCGGGAGACAAGGTCCTCTGCAACGCCTTTACCCTGGCACCGGTGCCAGGCGCGATCGAAAATGCCGGGGCCGAGCCGGTTTTCGTGGAAATCGACGAAGATTATCTGACTGACCTGGAGGATCTGGAAAGCAAAGCGAAGCTATCGGGCGCAAAGTACTTCCTGCTGTCCCACATGCGCGGGCATATCGTGGACATGGACCGTGTGAGCGAGATCTGTGAGAGGTTGGACCTCATTCTGATTGAGGATTGCGCTCATACCGCAGGCTGTCGCTGGGGAGATCGGTTCACGGGCACCTTTGGCCACGTGGGCCTGTTCTCCACACAGACCTATAAGCATATGAATTCCGGGGAAGGAGGGCTGCTGGTAACCGATAAGGAAGATGTGATTGCCAAGGCGATCCTCTATTCCGGTTCCTATATGCTTTACGACCGCCACCTCTCCAGGCCTTCGCTGGAAGTTTTCGAACGTTTCAAGAAGGAGATTCCCAACTTCAGTTTGCGCATGTCCAACCTCTGTGCTGCCCTGATTCGGCCGCAGTTGGCGGATCTCGACCGGCAATGCGAGCGCTGGAACGAGCGATATGACCTTATTGAATCGGAACTGACCGGGATCAAACAGATCCGCATCCCCCCGCGGCCCCCCAAAGAGGGTTATGTGGGGTCATCGCTGCAGTTCACCCTTATTGGTGCCGATCTTCTGGCCGTTGGATTTTTCTTGAATACCTGCGCCGAAAGAGGGGTGGAGATCAAGTGGTTCGGCGCGAAGGAGCCTGTTGGTTTCACCAGTTCCTGGGAGAGTTGGGAGTACATCAGCAACTGCCCATCATTGCCACGCACCAGGAAGACATTGGATTCCCTGTTTGATCTCAGGGTTCCGTTGACCTTTTCACTGGAGGACTGCAAAACCG
>RCNC010002596.1_pt1 | contig 12022 bp, 13 predicted proteins | sample 2041301 | NCBI WGS metagenome assembly RCNC01 (sample SAMN09708231, study PRJNA481090) | Marine sediment metagenome, whole genome shotgun sequencing project. | biome: marine sediment; feature: ocean; material: sediment; isolation source: Sewage treatment plant 13A marine sediment (STP13A) ... | reverse complement strand
TTTGAGTGCCTCTGCGACCAGCATATCCAACGCTTTTTCATTTAAATCCTGATATCGCTCCAAACCGCACAGGCTTCCATACGCGAGTTGTTCTTTCAAAATGAAGTGAATGTCCTTTTGATTGATCTTGAAATGCCCCATCCGTGTCTCCTCTGAAGATGTACCAATTGAGGTGATATGCCATAAGCATTTTAATGTCTTTATTAGAATACCGTTCCGTTTGGATGTGCAGGCGGTATAATAATCGCTTTCCTCTTGAATGTTGTGTCAGAACCTAAATATTGCAGCCAGTATAAGTCGGGGCATTATACTATTATCATTTAACTTGACAATATTTTTCTACTGATCACATATGAAGCTTTCACGTGGTGCGACATTCATATCGCAATAGTAATTGAGGAGGCCTTGCCATGGAAATAAAAAATATATTCGTTGCCGGTGCCGGTCTTATGGGGGGCGGAATCGCTCAAGTGTGTGCGCAGGCAGGTTATAATGTAATCATAAGGGACCTTGAGGATAAAACTCTGGATAAAAGCCTGACCAATATCCGCTGGTCTGTGGGCAAAATGGTGGAAAAGGGGAAAGTTGAAGGCTCGGTGGAAGACATCATGCAGAGACTCAGGCCAAGCAAGGACCTGAAGGATGCCAATGATGCTGATTTTGTCTTCGAAGCGATCATCGAAAATCTGGAGGCTAAAAGAAAATTGTTTGCCGAGTTGGATAGTATCTGTCCGGACCACACCATATTCGGAACCAACTCTTCCGCCATCCCCGTAACGGAAATCGCCATTGCGACGCAACGTGTGGATCGGTTTGTGGGAACCCATTTTTTCAGCCCAGTTCCCCTGATGAGAGCTGTGGAAGTGGTCAAAGGCCATGCAACAAGTAAAGCAGTTGCGGATGCTGCTGAAAACCTGTGTTTATCACTGGGCAAGGAAACCATACGGGTCAACCGGGACGTGGCCGGCATCGTTTTGAACCGGATCAACTTTCCAAGCACCATCGAGGCCATAAAATTGGTGGAAGCGGGTGTTTCAACCGTCGACGATATCGATAAGGGCATGCGGCTCGGCTTTGGGCGTCCCATGGGACCTTTTGAAACAGCGGATCTTGCCGGCCTTGATATCGGTTACAATGCCATGCTTGCCGTTTACGAGGAAACCCACGATCCGAAATTCTATCCCCCCATGCTTCTGCAGCGTAAAGTCAAATTGGGACAGCTGGGCCGGAAAACAGGAATCGGCTGGTATCAATACGATGAAAAGGGGAACAAGCTCGGACCGGCCAAATAACAATTGGTGCACAGTTATCAGGTAACCAGCCAAATCGGCATTGGTTTCGAATCTTGATTTCAAGATAAATTATGTCATCTACAACCGCAATGAGGACCGATTTTTTCAGGGCTGCTGTATTTCTCATATCCGCAGTGTTTCTCTTCTCCACTCAGGATGTCATTGTAAAATGGATCAGCGGCAGCTATTCTGTGCATGAAATCGTCTTGATCAGAAGCATCTCAGGCATCATCCCGCTGCTCTTTCTCGCCCATTTTCTGGGGGGAGTGCATGCACTGCGCACCAAGCGGTGGGCTGCTCACATTGGCCGTTCCCTTATCATGTTTTCAGCCTATACGTGTTTTTACCTATCCCTTGCAGCACTGCCGTTGGCAGAGACGGTTACCCTGTTTTTTTCGTCACCGTTTTTTATCATCATGCTCTCCTCCATCATGCTGGATGAAAAAATCGAAATACGCTGCTGGATAGCGGTTGTGGTCGGATTTATCGGGGTAATCCTCATGTTGAAACCCGACGTGAACAACATCAACCCTGCAGCCCTCCTGGCTGTGCTGTCCGCCTTTTTTTACGCACTAGGATCTGTGGTCACACGCAAATTGGGAAAGACCGAAAGCGGAATTGTCCTGGCTCTTTTCCCTACAGTCGCTTATATCCTTTTTGCAGGCATCCTTGGTTTGCTGCTCCAACTCATCTCAATTGGCGATGTCTCCCATCCCAGCCTGGGGTTTCTATTCCACGCGTGGTGTCTGCCCTCACAAACTGACCTGCTGTGGATGATCCTGCTGGGGTTGCTGGCAGCACTGGGGTTTTTCGGTCTCTCCCAGGCCTATCGCCTGGCCCAACCTGCCCTGATTGCCCCCTTGGAATATATTGCTGTGCCGATCAGTGTCGTTTGGGGATTTGTCCTCTGGCATGAGGTTCTCGAACCCCGGTCCATATTGGCTGCCCTGCTTATCATCGCCAGCGGGTTGTATATCCTGGGACGGGAATCGATGTCCGGAGCTAAAAATCTGCTGCATTTTTTTAAGATAAAGATCAGAAAATAAGCTGATATATTTTAAAACCATAAGCCTGCAAAGGCTCAATAGACCTCAAACAACGGGGGCCTAACCCAAAAGCACGCTCCTGCCCCCTTTCTTAGGCGGAAAATCCATTGCCTTCAAGCCGGCCTGCTCAGCCTCTTGCAGCATTTGCGCAAATATGCTCTTGCTTACGTGCATTTTGGGTTCCACCACCAGCATCTTGCCGCCATCTTTGAGCATGCCTCTGGCCTCTTCCAGGAAATGTAACGGACTGGGTGTTTCATGAATCATGTAATAAGCCAGGATAAAATCCGCTTTTCGATTCAGTCCGATAGCGTTGGCATCACACTGGTGAAACTCCATGCGGTTTTGCATATCGTGTTTGGCTGCCTTTTTCTTTACGTGCGCTATCATTTTTTCCTGCAGATCGACGGCAATGACCTTGCCATTTTTTCCCACGAGTTTGGCCATCTCAATGGAAAAGAAACCAGGCCCGCAGCCGATATCAATCACTGTGTCCCCTTTTTTGATGTAAGGCCCCATGATCTTTTTAGGATTCTGAATTAACTTTCTGAACCAATTGTCCAGAAAAAACGAAATCGTATGCGGACATACGTGTGGTGATATATTTTGTGATTCTGTCTGTTGCATGATTGTTCCCTCCTATTCACTGATATCAACCACAAAGGCACAAAGGACACAAAGATTCTTTTGGTTCATGGTTGACGGTTGACGGTTTTATGTAAAACCTAATTCTTAATTTTAATTTTAGCGTTTAGTCTCTATACACTATTGATAAATTTTTTTATTGCATTGCCCTCTTGATAAAATCTTCGGCTTTGTCAATGAAATCCAGCATAAAGTCCACCTTTTCCTCACTCAGTTCCATAAAATAGGCTTTGAAGCCTCCATCCATGGTTTCGTGCCAGTGCTTGTGAGCATAATAGGCAGTCTTACCCTTGGAGGTCAACTTGACAATGGACCGAGAGCTGTTTTGGGGATCTTGTATTTTAGTTGTAAGTCCCCTTTTTTCCATCTTTTTCAGATTTTGTGATACTGCGCCTTTGGTGATGCCCAAAAGCCTGGCCAGGTCGGTCACACTGAAGATCTCACCATTGTCTCCGCTGGCTTCGATGATGTGAATCTCCCGGCTGGAGAGTGGTTCGTCCGTCCCGAACCTACGCGGCGTCTTTTCCAACTGAGCGGCCAGTTTTACCAAGTTGTTGAATTTTTCATGGATAAAATGAATTTTTGAATCTTGCATAGTTTAAGTGTATAGCTGATATACGCTTATGTCAAGGAAATAAATGCAAAGCATTTTTTTCTCTACGCGGCTTCGCCGCTACCCTAAATCTGCTCCCGATAAACCTGTGAAGAATTGGGTGTGATACTATCCAGTCTTTTTATTAAGCCACATTCTTGGAAAGTAATACAATCGCCATGAGGTTAGCGCTATGGGAACCAGCAGCAAGCCGCAAACAGCCAGCAGCACCTCCGGTCCTACATATTCCATGAGCATGCCGGATAGGAGTATGGCAAGGGGTATGGAGATGTTGCCCACCGAAGAAACGACCCCGAAAACCCTGCCCAACATCTCTTCCGGGACCTCCTTTTGTATCAGGCTGCGAAAACTGGTCCCCGCGAAGATAACCAGACTTCCCAGGCACACAAAAAAGAACAGGAAAAATCCTACAAATCGTGCACCAACGGCAAATACACCGCCGATCATCAAGAAGACCATCCCCATGCAGCAGACACTGCCGAATAAAAATCCCACTTCGCGGCCGTTGATACTGCGAATACTGATGATAAACGCTGCCAATACACTGCCAATACCGAATGAAGTCTGTATAAACCCGATGTTTTCAGCACTGCCGCCTTTAAGCATAGTGGCTAAAACCGGGATAACCGCCTCTACGGATCCCACCAGAAAGTGAATTATGGCCACCATCAACAGAATTGTCATCAACTGGCTTGCCCCGCCTACATATTGGCACCCCTCCTTGATGTCCTCCCACAGCTTTGTGACAACCGTGTTCCGCCTTACAACTGGGCCCAGCCTGATAAAAGACTCGAACAAAGCGGAAAACAGATAGGAAATTGCGTTTATCAGAAAGGCGACCAGGTATCCGGACCAGGCCACGGTAAGCCCCCCCAGCACAGGCCCTGCTATGGTTGCAATGCCGCTAACAAGCTGTGTTTTTGAGTTGGCGCGGGTCAACTCCTCCTTATCGACGATTTGAGGCAGCATCGCAGGGATGGCCGGGTCGAAAAAGGCCGTGCACACGGATATCGCTACCTGGGCCAAAAGCAGTAACGGGAAGGATAAAAGCTCAGCAACATAAAGGAAAGACATGGCCAGCACGATCATTCCCCTGGCAACATCAGCAAAGACAATGATCTTTTTACGGTTGTAGCGGTCGATAATCGCCCCGGCCACAATGCCGAGGATCATTGCTGGAAATATCGAACAAAAGAGGACCAGACCCATTTTGGCAGGCGAGCCGGTTGTTTTCAGCACCAGAAAGGCAACAGCCAGCATGTGAAATTTGTCACCGACCTGGGAGACCAGTTGGCCTCCCAACAATAAATTAAGATTGCGGTTCATATGGTTATATTTTCATTTTTTCAATCAGCTTATGGCTGTGGCTTGCGTTAAGATCCAAATCGTATACCTTCTTGATCTCTTGAATCTTGCCAATCACCTCTTTGCTGAAAGGCGCCTTTCCGTCAAAGGCGTGCAGCACGATGCCCTCGATCAAATCCCCCAACGTCATGTCTAGATATTCTGCCAGCGCTTTTAATGTTTTCAATATGCGTTTTTCAATACGCATGCCGGTCTGGATTCTCTCCACTTGGACCTTTTTACTCATTTTGCCCTCCAATAATTAAGTATCTTGGTACATTGGTACCACTTTTATTCCAGGTGTGCAATAGATAAAAACATTATGACCCAGAATATGATAAAGTCATCGAGGGCCTGAGTGGAATTTAGAATAGTGATAAAATGAAAGACTGAATAGGCTATAAATTGAATGCAGAAGTATTCTATAGCAGGCAGGGGCCGTTGGAGAAATATGGTAAAAAATAGCGGCGAAGCCGCGTACCGCAATAAAAAGTTTCATCATCGCACTGGCGATGATGAAACTTTTTATTGTTTGTATTGCTGAATCAGTTCATCCACGGATTGCCCGTTAGGTGCCATGGCCACCGGATTGATTTCAAGAAGCCCTTCCCAGGCGTCAATAGCACCCTCTTCGTCCTTGAGATCGTGCAGCAGGACAATACCCTTGTTGAACCGGGCATTTTCCTGTTGGGGATCGAGTTGTATGACCCTGTCGAACAGCTCAATTGCTTTTTTAGGATTGCCGCTGCGGCGATACATAATCCCCAAGTCGGTCAGAACATTGGTGTTGTCCGGCGAGAGCTCAAGTGATTTCTCATAGGCATGAATGGCTTTTTCAGTTTCATCTCTATCAAAATACAAATGGCCCAATTGAACCCAGGCACCAGCATTGGCAGGATTCCGTTCGATCTCATCTTTCAGGGCCGTCAACATATTGTCCTTATTACCCTGCTGATTTTGTTCTGTACTCTGGTGGGTGAACGATTGGTTTGTATCCAGTTTATAAATTGTCAGGGCAATACCGCTGGCAAACCCGATGGCCAATGCCAGACACGCATAAACCACAACGGTCTGACTTTTGACAAATCCATTCATTTTTTTATTTTCGTCATTCATATGCTTAATATAGGGCACGATGATCTGATTGTCGACCGTAGACAATTATCTTCAGCTTAATTAGGATGAACGCATTTCCCGTGCGATAATCATGCGTTGAATCTGATTGGTCCCTTCAAATATCTGGGTGAGTTTGGCGTCCCTGAACATGCGTTCAACCTGAAAAGGTCGTGTGTAGCCGTACCCCCCAAGTACCTGTACCATATCCGTGCAGATCTTCATGGCTGCGTCACTGCAGAAACACTTGGCCATGGATGCAAGTTTCGTGTTGCGCTCATTGGCATCGAAAGCCCTGGAGGATTTTTCCACGAGCCCCCTGCCGGCTTCGATCAGGGTGGCTGCATCGGCCAGCATGAACTGGATGGCCTGGTGATCCATGAGGAGTTTGCCGAACGTCTTACGCTGTTGAGCATAATCTACAGCAATATCCAGGGCACCTTGGGCAATGCCCATGGCAAGAGCGCCCACAGCTGGGCGGGACATATCAAAATCCTGCATGGCAATGGCGAAACCTTGGCCCTCTTCTCCCAGAAGGCTGTCGTGCGTAACAAAAACATCCTCCAGAACGACATCAGCGGTGTTACTGCCCCTGAACCCGCATTTATCTTCGGCCTTTCCCACGGAAACACCCTTTGTATCCCGTTCAATAATGAAAAATGAAAATTCGTTCTCAGCAGTGCGGGCCAGTACCGTGTACAGATCAGCCACGGCGCCATTGGTAGCAAAGGTCTTTCTGCCGTTGAGCACATATCCGTTGTCAACGCTTACAGCCCTAGTGGATATGGCCTTGACATCCGAACCTGCTTCGGGCTCGGTAACCAGGTATCCAACCAGGGAGCGCCCTTGGGAGATAATGGGAAAATATTTTTCTTTTTGTGCGTCATTACCAGCCGTGATCAGGGGAAAACTGCCCACCGCTTGAATCACCAGCAACAAAGCAGAGGAAGCACAGGATCTCGCTATCTCCTCTATGGATGCACAAAGCGTGCTCACCGGATCATGGGGCCAGCCGCCATAGGCTTCCGGCAGCAGAATCTGCAGAACACCCAGATCCCAGAATAACGTCACGGTATCAGGGTTCATCCTCCCGGATTGGTCAACCTCCATGGCCACAGGCGCAACTTTCTCGAGCACTGCTCGCCTGAGGCTGTCGATGAAATTATCATGGGTCAATGATCATCTCCTGCTGCATGACCTCTCCAGGTTGCAAATGGATAAAATCCGCTTCCGGGTAGGGTCCGAAGATTATTCTCCTGAAATAATCCGGCATACCAGGAATCTCTTCATACTGTTTATCCAGAAACGCGGCATTCTCCTTGGCTATTTTTCTTAAGGGCCCCATGTCGGCCGATTGGGTGTCGATCATAACAATGCGGGTGTAGTTTTTCAACTCTTCCCTGATTCCCCACTCCGCCTTTTCCCGCCCCATTTTGGGGACATATGCTGACTCCATGTATCCCAGGGGATCCTTTCTCTCCTCAACCCACCCAGGGGTCAGGTAATAGGTGCCGGGCTGTTCATAGAACACTTTTTCGTAAGCGGCACGCGATCCTAAAAACAATGTAATGCAATCATGGACCCGGGGGATGATCAACCCCTGCCTGGGCGCCTTGACCCCGGCAATGCCGTTCGAGCAGAGCCCGTATCCCAGGATGACCTGACCGGCATATGCTTCCACCGCATCGATTTCAGCCTGCACCACGGCAGGCATCTGGGCGGGTCGCTCGTGCATGTTCTGATCAAGATATCGGACTTCGATATAGGGTTGGTCCTCGATCAATGCATCCAATTCCGGCTTCATGACGCGACAGGCGATTACAACCCGAAGGTATTCTTTACCCGCTGAGCGGGATGAATTTCGTGTATCATGCATGCGCCCTGCTATAAATCCGGTGGACACATGATGTCAACCCCATACCTGCTTTCATAAAAAATGCTTTATAATTCATTAAAAAGGCGATACATACTATTTTGACATCATTGCCGCCAATACAAGTGCGATCGTCATTATCAATTTTTCGGCATGCACTATATACAATTGGCCTAAGAATATTACGATAACAACACATGTACCCTGCTATTGCATGCAGGGTCGAGCATGAGAATTAAGGAAAATAAATTCTGGAAAAAAACACAGTAACCACAAAAGAAAAGTCAAGCGAACCTGTCACTTCACCACCGGAATCCGGCAAGCCTAAACGGCCTCCCCGTCGCCGTACCCGTCGCAAAAAAACTGAAAATTGCGATAATAACGGGAGCGCACAGCCTGCGGACAACAGCAAGGTGCTCATGGAAGCATGGGATGTATCCAACTTCACGGTACCGCCAGTTGAAGGCAAGATGCGCTTCCATGACGTTGAATTACCCTCCCCCCTGATGCATGCGATCTCTGATCTGGGTTTTAAATACTGTACGCCCATACAGGCTGAAATCCTTCCCAGCACCCTGGCCGGTCAGGATGCAACCGGCAAGGCGCAAACCGGGACCGGAAAAACCGCAGCCTTCCTGATTACCATCATCACCAGACTCCTGGCCAGTCCTTTGCAGAAGAAAAGAACCCAGGCCTCCCCGCGGGTGTTGATTCTGGCACCCACACGCGAACTGGTCATGCAGATATCGGAAGAAGCGCGGGAACTGTCCAAGTACACGACCCTGAACATTGTTTCCGTTTTCGGAGGCATGGATTATGTAAAACAACGCAACCAGCTAGCCCGGGGATCTATTGACATGGTCGTCGCTACCCCAGGACGCCTGCTCGATTTCAAGCGCAAGCGCGACCTGACCCTGAAAGATGTTGAAATACTGATCATCGATGAGGCGGACCGCATGCTGGACATGGGATTTATTCCAGACGTGCGCAGCATTATTTACAGCACACCGCAAAAAGATAAGCGCCAAACCATGCTTTTCAGCGCTACCCTTTCTGAAAACATCATCAGGTTAGCCACCCAGTGGACCCGCAAGCCGGTGACCATTGAAATAGAACCGGAGCAGATCGCCGTAGATACGGTGGAACAAATCGTCTACATTGTTACCGCCGATGAAAAGTTTTCCCTGCTGTTCAACATCATCGAAAAGCAGAACCTCGAACGCGTCCTGGTGTTTTGCAACCGGCGGGATGAAGTGCGGCGTCTGTCGGAAAAACTGGACCGTCATGGCATCAGGTGTTCCACCCTTTCCGGGGATGTGCCTCAGAAAAAAAGGGTCCAGCGTCTCGAGCAGTTCAAAGCCAAAAAAATTCGCGTATTGGTGGCCACCGATGTGGCCGGGCGCGGCATCCACATCGAGGGCATGGACCACGTCATCAACTATACCCTGCCCCGGGACCCGGAAGATTACGTTCACCGCATCGGGCGAACCGGCCGGGCCGGCGAAACAGGAACATCCATCAGCTTTGCAGACGAGGAAGATGCGTTCTACCTCCCCCCCATCGAGGAATTTATGGAGCGAGACCTGGATTGCATTCGGCCGGACGACAGCTGGCTGATCAAGCCCAAACCCGTAAAAACCAAGAAAATCCAGCGAAAACCGCCCATAAAAAAATCACGCCCAAGAAGGACTCATCGATAAGAAAAATCACAATCATCAAAAATCAAATCCCAAACAAACCCTAAATTCCAATACTCCAAGATTATTCGGTTTGGAATTTTCAATTATTGAACATTGGAATTTATTTGGTATTTAAGAATTGTTATTTGAAATTTACTTTTTTCAGCCCAAAGGGATCATAATTAACGGCAATAACCTCATATTCATCTTTGCTGTAATCAATTAAATTAAGCGCTCCATAATTCTGTCTGATGGAAAAAAGTTTACGGATGGGCATGCCCAGCACACGGCACAGAATCATCCGGTTGACCCCTGCATGCCCTACGATCAGCACAGGGTCAGACGCAGTCTCTGCAATATGGTCGAACGCAGGAATCACACGCTGGTACAGATCCGTAAAGCTCTCCCCTCTTGGAGGGCGGAACGTATCCAACAACTTGCCCCTTTCTTCCCATTCCGCGGGGAAGTCGGATCTGATGGCCTGCATGGCCTGGCCATCCCATTCTCCCAGGTGAATCTCTTTCAGTTCCGGCCTGATAGATACGGCCACGTTCAGACCACGTGAAATTATCTTTGCGGTTTCAGATGAACGGATGAGATCGCTGCAAAAAATGGATGAAATCCTCTTTTCTTGCATCCATTTTTTCCAGTAATCTGCCTGGGCATGACCCCTTTTGCTCAGAGCACAATCCGTTTGTCCGATGAAACGTCTGATTGTTGGATCTTCTATTTCGCCGTGTCGCAATAGATAAATCATATACCAGCACATAGCACAGGCTGCTTGAAAACAATATACCCATCGTGTTACCTTTTCAGGATGGCCACCCACGTTTACCAACACATGCAAATAGCGCTAATCGACTGGTACCGAACCCATCTGCGAGATCTGCCCTGGCGAAAAACCCGCGACCCCTATAAGATATGGGTATCCGAAGTAATGCTTCAACAAACCCAGGTCAATACCGTCATCCCCTATTATCGGAAATTTATCGCCAGATTTCCGGATATTCATGCCCTTGCAGGATCCGACCTGCAGAGTGTCCTCAAGTTGTGGGAAGGCCTGGGATATTACAGCCGCGCCCGAAATCTGCACCAAACAGCTAAAATAGTTATCAGAGACCATGGCAGTGTCATCCCAGACACAAATGCAGAAATCAAACAACTGCCCGGTGTGGGCGATTATATCGCCGCTGCTGTATTGAGCATCGCCTACAACCTTCCCCAGCCGGTAGTAGACGGAAATGTAAAACGCGTTTTTGCCAGGCTTTTCCTCATGGATGCCGAGGTAAACCACCCTGGATCCCACCCTGTTTTTAAAAATAAAGCGCAGGCGATGATGGAGAAGACCATGCCGGCAGTTTACAACCAGGCCCTTATGGAGTTGGGAGCGTTGTTGTGCAAACCAACAAACCCACACTGCCCTGAATGCCCGCTGAAGACCCACTGCCTGGCTTTTAAGGCAAACAAAGTCGGAGATTTCCCCCGCAGAAAAAAGACAAAGCCGTTGCCTGAATATGCCGAAGCCGTGGGAGTCGTGGTTAAAAAAAATAAACTATTGATTACCCAGCGTCAGGAAAAAGGCCTGTTGGGTGGTTTGTGGGAATTTCCCGGCGGCAGGATCGACATCCCTGAAACCCCGGAGATTGCCTGCCTTCGGCACTTGAAAACCAAGACCAATCTGACCGCAGAAATCGATATATTTGTCACCAGAATAAAGCACGCCTACACACACTTTAAAATTACAATGGATGTGTTTGCCTGCCGATATGTATCCGGCAGAGTGCGATTGAACGGGCCCATGGACTTCCGTTGGATCGGGTTTAATGAAATCAACGCCTATCCTCTTCCCAAAGCCAATCACAAATTCCTGCCGGCTCTCGGCAAGGTGCTGAGGCTTTGAACATTTGCTGAAAGCAGATATTGACCCTAACCCATAATCATGCAATATATTGCTGTCATTTCGTAAGTCCCGTGGAAGCTTAATTCTTTAAAAGGAGGTTGCAATGAAAGTTCGTATTACCAGTCAATGTATGGGGGATAGAAACTGCAACGAGCTATGTCCGGAAGTGTTCGAGTATGATGAAGACGAGCTCATGTCCATCGTTAAAATGGATCCAATCCCTGAGCACCTTAAAGCCGTCGTTCAGCAGGCTGTCGCCGAATGTGGCGCCGAGGCCATTGAGGTTGTAGACAAATAACACCATCTGAACTTGAGTTCAGCAATGTATTGTTAAACTGGAATAAAAATATGTCGAGGAAGTTCACAGTAAGGAAATTTTGAACAGCTGTGTGAAAACGGATTGCCATCTAACTCGATTATAGCCACAAAGACACTAAGACTCAAAGTAGTTTTCTTCTTTGAGTCTTAGAGCCTTCGTGGCTATTCTATTTTTAGATGCCACAGCTCAGAGAATCAC
>RCNC010002595.1_pt1 | contig 12023 bp, 7 predicted proteins | sample 2041301 | NCBI WGS metagenome assembly RCNC01 (sample SAMN09708231, study PRJNA481090) | Marine sediment metagenome, whole genome shotgun sequencing project. | biome: marine sediment; feature: ocean; material: sediment; isolation source: Sewage treatment plant 13A marine sediment (STP13A) ... | reverse complement strand
GAATACGGAAGATGGCCCCATATTTGTTTGTTCGCGGCCGCAGGTGGGCAATGCTTCTTAAAAATTCGTCACTGTGTCTTTTTTTTTGTAAGGGGAAATCATCCGGCGCCAGGTGGACGATGGTGACCTGGACGGCGATGAGCTCCCAGCTCTGCCCCTTTCCTTTTGACGCCACCAATTCACCCAGTATGGCAACGGCCGATCCGGTGGTGATTTTTTTAATTTCCTCGTAGTTGTCGAGGGTGCTGTCGGCGACTACCTGAATATTTTTGAGACAGGACCCGTCATTGACCTCGATAAAGGAAAATGTTTTCGAGTCCCGGCGCGTCCGCACCCAGCCTTTGATCAGCACTTCGTCCTTGGGATCCATGGACTTTAATAACAGGTTGATTTTAATTCGGTTTATCATAGATTCCTCTTCAGTATACGATCAAACAAGAAAACAAATAAAACTAAATCGATCTTTTTAACATCATTCTTGGCTATTCGAACGAGTGTTTATATTTTTCGTAAAAAAACATACTAATTTCTTTTGGGGGAAAATTGGGCGGCTCTTTCGTCAATTTTCACCCAAAAGAAATTAGAGTTTGACACTGATGTAGTACCCTTGCTCTCCGCGCTGGACCAGGATGACAATGGTTCTTTTCTGCCGGCAGCGGATCATTGCCTTTTTGAAATCATCGAGGGTCTCGATATTGAAATCATCCATCTGGCGTATGACATCACCGGGCTCAACGCCGATTTTTGCCAGGTAGGCCTGGGGCATCACCTCGGACACCATTACGCCCTTCTGGGTTGAAATTCTAAATGCATTGCGGTTTTTCAGAGACAGGGCATCTACCCGGATGCCCAGGAGGTGGTGAGCAAGTTCCAGGGCTCGCTCTTCCGGATACGCCTGGGTTTTTAAGGCAATGGTTAGTTTTTTATTTCTGCGCAGGACCGTGAGGTGAATGGTTGAATCCACCGGGTAATCCCGCAGCACCAGGTTGAAGCTCGACATGGAAGAAACCGGCCGTTTTTCAATGGCCAGGAGGATATCCTCTTTTTGCAGGCCGGATCGGGTGGCCGGGCTGGCGGGCTCTACGGCTTTGACGAGCAGGCCTTTTTCTCCCGGAACCTTCAGGTATTGGGCCAGGTCTGGATCCAGGTTTTGCAGCAGGAGGCCGGTCCAGGAGAGTACCACCTCACCATATTCGATCAGGTCGGTGATGATGCGCCGGGCCTTGTTGATGGGAATGGCAAAGCCAATTCCCTGGGCTTTAGCATAGATAGCTGTGTTGATACCGATCAGGTCTCCATTGATGTTGAGCAGCGGCCCCCCGCTGTTGCCGGGGTTGATGGAGGCGTCGGTTTGAATAAAGTCGTGGTAGATGGTGTCGTTTGTTCGAATGCTTCGGTTGAGGGCGCTGATGACCCCGGTCGTTACCGTGTGGGAAAAACCAAAGGGATTGCCGATTGCGATGACGGTTTCACCGATCATGAGGTCATCGGAACGGCCCATTGCAATGGCCGGCAGGGCCTTCTCGGATGTGATGCGCAGAACCGCCAGGTCGGAATCCGGGTCAGCACCCACCAACTGAGCTTTGAACCTTCGTTCATCCAACAGCACGACAGAAATCTCTTCGGCTTTGGAGATGACATGCGCGTTGGTGAGGATAAACCCCCTCCTCCCGTCGATGATGACACCCGATCCGAGGCTGGTTCTTTTGTCGCTTTGTTTGAATCCCGGGTCAAAAAAGTCTTTGAAAAATGAATCAAAAAAGGGATTCATCCCAAGCCCGGAAAAAGGGTGGGATCGTTGATGAATTTCATATTCAGAACTGACATTGACAACAGCAGTGCTTACCTTTTGAACTGCAATTACGATAGCATCTCTGCGGTTGTACTCAGACCGGCCTAGGGCGGGCAGAAAGAGAGTCATCAAAAAAATGGCTATAATTGTGTTTGATCGATTGATGTGTTTCACCATAGGATATAATCTGCTATAAGTGTGGTGCAACCGAGCACCACAGTAACATATTTAAATTAAACTAATATTTTTATACATTAAAGACCGGCAATCAATTGTGGCCCCCTTGATGGGGCAACCACGATGGGGTTATCAACCGTGTAGTATGCCCCCACCTGTGTTTTTAATGCTAGACATAACATGACACCAAAAAGCATTCAAGATTTCTTACCGCTGGTGGAGAGACCGAGCCGCTACTTGGGGAGTGAGATAAACACCATCCGCAAGGACCTGTCAAAGACAGGAGTATCGTTTGCGCTTGCATTTCCGGATCTTTATGAAATCGGCACCTCTCATTTCGGCATTCAGATCTTATATCAGATTCTAAACAAACATCCGGATATCGCTGCGGAAAGGGTGTTCGCTCCAGCGGAAGACGTGGAGGCGCTGTTGCGTTCATCCAATGCGCCACTCACCAGTCTTGAAACCAACACCCCTTTGAAAAAATTCAATATTATCGGATTCAGTCTGTTATACGAACTGAATTACACCAACATCTTGACCATTTTGGATCTGGCCGGGATCCCTTTTCTAGCCAAAGATCGGGATACTGCATTTCCTTTGGTGATCGGTGGGGGGCCCTGTGCCTGCAATCCAGAACCCCTGGCTGATTTTTTTGATGCGTTTGTCATCGGGGATGGTGAGGAAGTAGCCCTTAAGATGGCCAAGGCCTGGCTTGAATGCCGGCAAACTAATGGCATCGAGAAGGCCGCCGTTCTCGATGCCTGGTCTTCCATAACCGGTGTATATATACCGGCTATGTTCCCTGTGCGGTATAATAAGCGCGGTTTTCAGGTGGCCGAGCACCCCCCGGATGAAGCAGCCCGGCAGCCCGAAAAAGTTACACGAGCCATTCTGGCCGATCTGGACAGAGCCGAGTTTCCCCAGGCCCCAATCCTGCCCTATGGAAAACCAATCCACGATCGACTGCGGCTCGAGGTTTCCAGGGGGTGCACACGCGGGTGCAGATTTTGCCAGGCCGGCATGATCTACCGCCCTGTCAGAGAGCGTTCGGAAGAAACACTCATGAATATATCCCGAGCGTCCCTTGATCAAACGGGCTATGAAGACATTTCACTGCTTTCTTTGAGCACTGGAGACTACAGTTGCATATCGTCGCTCATGGCGTCGCTTATGGCCACGTTTGAATCAAGCCATACGGCAGTGTCGTTGCCGTCCTTGAGGGCGGGGACGCTGACCCCGGAGTTGATGGCCCAGATTAAAAGAGTGCGGAAAACCGGTTTTACCATTGCCCCTGAAGCGGGCAGTCAGCGGCTCAGAAATGTGATCAACAAAAACATCACCCGGGATGAAATCGTGGAAACGGTTAAAAATGCCTTTGGTCTTGGATGGCAGGTGATCAAGCTTTATTTCATGATCGGCCTGCCCACCGAAACCGATCAAGATCTCCAGGGAATCGTTGACCTTGTAGAAGATCTCAGGAAAATCAAAGGCAATAAAGGGCGTCTCGGCAAGATCAATGTCAGTGTAACCACTTTCATTCCCAAGCCCCACACACCGTTTCAATGGCACCCCCAAATTTCTTTGGAAGAATCCAGAGGAAAAATTAACTGGTTGCGGACCCGCCTGAAAAAACCGGGTGTCCAGTTCAAATGGCAGAGCCCGGACGTCAGCTTTCTTGAAGGGCTTTGGGCCCGTGGTGACAGACGGTTATCCCATCTGCTCCTTTGCGCATATCGAAAAGGCTGCCGATTTGACGGTTGGAGCGAGCGTTTTAATTTTCGTGTGTGGGAAAGTGCTATTGCCGAAGTGGATATTAAGGCGTCCTTTTATGTTGTTCGAAAACGGGATCTGGCTGAACCGCTTCCCTGGGACCACATAGATATGAAAGTGCAAAAGTCCTTTTTAGTAAAAGAGTGGCAAGCGGCACAGGAGGAGCAGGTAATTCCGGACTGCCGGTGGAATTCGTGCAACGATTGTGGTGTTTGCGATTTTGAAACCATCCAGCCCAGACTGTTCAAGGCCTGTGAAAATCAGGCGAAGACACAGGCGCCACCGGTTGAAAGTGAACCAGGATTTTACAAGGTGTTTCAACTGACATATTCTAAAACCGGCCAGGCAAAATATTTCGCCCACCTGGAGTTGGCCAATATCATGATCCGGGCCCTCAGGCGTGCCCGGATCTCTGTGAAATATTCCGAAGGGTTTCACCCGATGCCCAAAATCTCTTTTGACGATCCCTTGCCGGTTGGTATCGAAAGCCTTAACGAACGGCTTTACATCACAGTACCCGGGCATGTTGACGGCAGCGACATTTTATCCCGTTTAGGGCCAGAGTTACCGGAAGGGATTGGTCTGAAAGGGTGTACGCTCGCCAATAAAAAGAGAAAACCGGGTATGGACATTGAGGAAACCTATTCTATCCAGTTAGAGGGGAGCGAATTCGATCCTGAACAATTGACACGTTTTTCCACTATACGGGAATACGTTTATTTACGCCAAAACCGCAAAGGCCGGCAAAAAAGCTTTGACTTGAAAAAAGTGGTGCCACATATAGAGTTGAAAGATCCTCACAGCATACAGATGCGGATCCTCAAGGAAAATGGAGTAACCCTAAGGCCCCATGAAATTTTGAGCGAAATATTCAGCCTGTCCCGGGATGAACTAAAAATGGCAACCGTTATCAAAGGGTTGGGGGAACATGTATAAACAGATTGTAATCAATGCAGCCGAGCATGAGACGCGTGTGGCGCTGTTGGAAGATGGCACCATCTCGGAGCTTTTCATTGAAAGAAAAGACGGCACCGACAGTGCCGGCAACATCTACAAAGGCAAGGTACAACGGGTTTTGCCCGGGATGCAGGCCGCTTTCGTGGATATCGGGCTGAGTCAGGCGGCGTTTATCTATGTGGATGACGTAATCGGTGAGCGCATCGAAGACGTCGAGCGCTACTTCAATCAAAAAATGAAATTGGCGGAAATTAATCCCGAAGAAGGTGAAGAAAGTGAGGAAAACGAGACGGGTGTGCAAAAGGACGATTTCCTTGTCAAGCAAAATATAGAGGGGCTCATTACGGAAGGTCAGGAAATGCTGGTGCAGGTGGCGAAGTCTCCCATGGAAACCAAGGGGGCCAGAATAACCTCGCATGTGTCGCTTCCCGGGCGTTTCCTGGTGCTGATGCCCACGTCCGATCACATCGGTATCTCCCGCAAGATAGAAGATCCTGAGGAAAGGGATCGCCTGAGGGAAATCGTCGCTTCTTTGCGAACCGATGGGTTGGGATATATTGTGAGAACTGCGGCCGAGGGGGTGCGGCAGGAAAAGATCGCCTATGAAATGGGTTTTCTAAAAAACCTCTGGGAAGGGATAAAAAACAAACACAACAGTATGCCGGCGCCCTCTTTGCTGCATAAGGAGCTGTCGGTAAGTCTCCGGGCAGTGAGGGATCTTCTTATTCAGGAAGCCGAGAAACTGATTGTCGATTCGCGGTCGGGTTATGAAACCATCCTTTCTTTTCTGGATACATTTATGCCCAGCCTAAAGGACTCGGTGGAGTTGTATGAAGGCCGGGAGCCTCTTTTTGATGCCTATAACCTGGAAGGAGACATATCCAGGGCGTTAAAGCGAAAAGTCTGGTTGAAATCAGGTGGGTACATCGTCATTGAACATACGGAGGCCCTGGTGGCCATCGATGTCAACACCGGCCGGTATGTGGGCAAGCACAACCTCGAGGAGACCATAACCAAGACCAATCTTGAGGCTGTAAAGGAAATTGCCTACCAGATCCGGCTCAGGGACATCGGTGGCATAATTATCATCGATTTCATCGATATGGAAAAAAAATCCAACCAGGAAAAGGTGTTCAATTCTCTACAGGAGCCGCTAAAAAAAGATCGGAGTAAAACCAATGTGTTGCCCATGTCGGAGATGGGGTTGATCCAAATGACCCGCAAGCGCGTCCGGAAACCATTGACGCGCTTGTTGTGTGAACCCTGTTTTTACTGTGAGGGAGAAGGTTATTTAATATCTAAAAAAACAATATGTCATAATATATACCGTGATGTACTTCGGGATTCAAAAGATATGCTGGGAAAGCGGTTGACATTAAGGGTCAACCCCGAAATTGCCGAATTGCTCTATGGGGCAGAAAACCACCTGATCATAGCCCTGGAGCGGCGGATTGAAAAAGGGGTTGTTGTTTACCCCAACCCGGATTTTCATATGGAACAGTTTGATATCCTGGAGATTATGAACGGATAGTCGGTTAAAAAGTTTTATTGACAACAAAATTGAGTTGTGTTTGTATTGTTGGATTAAGCTTTTGAATATAAATAATGAGTCACTAACACAAGGAAATGCAAGATGAAAAGAACATATCAGCCAAGTAAAATCAAACGTGCCAGAACGCACGGGTTTCTCAAAAGAATGTCCACGAAGCAGGGCAGGAAGATTATTAACAGAAGACGGCAGAAAGGGAGAAAGCGGTTGACAGTATAAAACCGACCAATCCTGAAAAAGCCCTAAACCGCATTGGCGGAAAGGAATGCTAATCGGTTTTTATTAATTATTTGGCGGAAAAGAAGAGCCTGTTGGGTGCAGAGAGAGTGGCTGTTGAAAAACAGACGTTTACCAGGGCAGATCGGCTAAGAAAACGTCCGGAGTTCGTACACCTTTCAAAGACCGGGCGACGAGTACAAAACGCGCACTTCATCGTTCTGTTTAATACCGGTCACCATCGACGGTCGCGCCTTGGTGTCACTGTAACCAAACGGGTTGGGAATGCGGTTACCAGGAATCGGATCAAACGGTTGCTTCGCGAATATTTTCGATCAAACAAGGATGCCGTCGGGGCAAATCTCGACATCAATATTATCGCGAAAAAAGAGGCAATCGGACTGACGTCGGCAGAGACATTCACAATGCTCGAGAGTTTGTTTAATAAAATTGAGAGATACCGTGTTTGCTAAAACGATATTTTTTACACTCATCAAATTCTATCAAACACTCATATCTCCATTGATGATGCCGGCATGCAGGTTTTATCCCAGTTGTTCCGAATACGCACACGAGGCAATTGATCGTCACGGGGTCGTAAAAGGACTCGTACTTGCCTTAAAAAGAATTTTACGGTGCCACCCCTTCAATCCCGGTGGGGTGGACCCCGTTCCTTGACGATGTACCCAACCTGTGAACAACCAACGACACTAACCGACACAAGGTTCAGCTCATCTTTCCCTTTCTGAGTTTAAAGTGAAGCTTGGGTCCTTTATTCCGGACCGCGAGATTTCCAGGAGAATATTATGGAACAAGGCCGAGTACTGATCGCCATCGCTCTTTCGTTTGCGGTGTTTTTTTTATGGAATTTTTTCTTTGTCGAAAAACCGGAGGTCAAGCAGCAACAACCAGCGGAAATTGGTGAGCCTGTCGCGGAAACGACGCCGCAAACCACCACACCCTCCGCTGGATTGCCGGAAACGTCCACGGATGCCTTTGTCCAGCCTGCAAAAATCAGCCCGAAAGGTATCGCAGAAGCCAGAACTATAACCGTGAAAACACCCTTGTACACCGTCCGTATTTCTGAGACCGGGGCTGTTTTTAAAAGCTTTGAATTGGAGCAATACAAGGAACATGCAGATAAGAAGTCGGCCAGAAAAAACCTGCTTGATCCTGAAACCGATAGCCAGACCATGAAGGTGTCATTAGCCGGGGGGGCGCTGGCCGGTCTTGAAACAGCCGTTTATACTGCAGACGATCCTCAAGATGTAATCGATGTGATAAGTGAAACGCGCACGGTGACGTTTACCTGGCAGTCTGAAAGCGGTGTTGTGGTCGAGAAGCAATTTACGTTTTCTCCAGAAACATATTTGATCGATATGGGGCTTGTGTTTAGAAACGGGTCGGGAAACGATTTTTCAGGCCGCGCTGTGGTTGAAATTCAACATAGGATGGCCCAAAAGAAGGGCGGGTATGCCTTCGAGGGACCCAGTGCCTTGCTGGATGGAAAGCTTGAACAGATTAAAATAAAGAAGATCAAGGATAATGAACGGATGAGCGGATCCTTGGGGTGGTTGGCAATTGAGGACCGCTATTTTATGCGGAGCCTTATTCCTGCCGAACCCGTGGACGGCTTGATGAAGTTGGCCGTTGTAAACGATGATGTCATCGTCAGTCAACTACAGCAACCCGAGCGTGCGTTCTTTGCCGGGGAATCTGTCAAATACGATTACAAGGTGTTTTTCGGCCCCAAGAGCATGCAGTTGTTGAACACCCTTGGCTACGATTTGGGGAAGGCCGTCAAGTTCGGTATGTTCAGCTTTATTGCCAAACCACTGCTGTGGTTTATGAACTTTATCTACAGCATTATTCCCAATTACGGTATCGCCATTATCATTTTGACAATTTGTACTAAAATCGTGCTATGGCCGCTGGGCAACAAAAGCTATAAGTCAATGAGCGAGATGAAAAAAATCCAGCCGCTCATGGCCGAGTTGAGAGAAAAGTATAAAGGCGACAAGAAGCAGATGAACCAGGAGTTGATGGCGCTTTATAAGACCTACAAGATCAACCCCATGGGCGGATGCCTGCCGATGGTGCTGCAAATACCTGTTTTTTTTGCATTATATAGAATGCTATACCAGGCGATTGAGTTGAGACACACGCCTTTTCTGTTGTGGATTACGGACTTGTCCGCCCCGGATCGGTTGTTCGAGTTCAGCTTTTCTGTTCCGTTTATGCAACCCCCTTTCGGGATACCGGTGTTGACCCTTGTAATGGGGGCGACCATGTTTCTACAGCAAAGGATGTCTCCACCCCCGGGAGATCCGGCCCAGGCTAAAATGATGATGCTCATGCCCGTTGTGTTCACTTTTATTTTCATCAACTTTTCGTCTGGTCTGGTTCTTTACTGGCTCGTCAACAATGTCCTGTCCATAGGGCAGCAGTACTACATTCAGAGAAAATATGCCTAGTCAGGGAGGAATAATGGCGCAGATAGTAGAATTTGAAGGAAAAACCGTTGAAGGGGCGGTGAAAGAAGCCAGCGAAAAATTGAATATCCCGACGCGTAAGCTCAAACACGATGTCATATCATACGGCTCCTCCGGGATTTTTGGTCTTGTGGGGGCTAAAAGGGCCAAAATCCGTGTTTCCGTGGCTGAGTCAGCCATGCCCAAAGCGCAGGAAGAACCAATTGAAAAGGTGCCTTCGGAAAGCGAGGAAGTAGTATCGTTGGTCGAGGAAGTCTTTGGTGAAACCCTTAGTGACACTGAAGATGCGGCAGCTGTCGAACAGCTTGGCCGGGAAGCACTGCAAACCATGATCGATACAATAACACCGGATACGGCCATCGAGACCGACCGGAAAGGGGAAACGCTTTTTTTCAATATTACCGGCGGAAATTCTGCCATTCTGATCGGTAAAAGGGGACAGACCCTTGAAGCCATGCAGTATCTCGTGGAAAAAATTGTAAATAAGCAGAGCGAAGGGCGCGTCCGGGTTGAAATCGATGTGGAGGGCTACCTCGAAAAGAAAAAAGAAAAACTGGTAAGCCTGGCGCTCCGGTTGAGTGAGAAGGTAAAACAAACCCAAAAGCCGGCCATGGTCGGACAATTGAACGGCTATGATCGTCGAATTGTTCATCTTGCCCTGAAGGCAGACAGTGAAGTTCGAACCCACAGCATCGGTGAAGGATATATTCGCAAGTTGAAAATATTCCCCAAGCAGCGCAGACGCGGCGGGGAAATCAGTAAAACGGAGAACAAATAGGGAAGTGTCGATAATTCCGGGCCCACTTTCTTGAACCACTTGGTCAATCAGATCAGCAACCACTGTAGCGTCTAGCCGAGCGAACCGGGTGCCCCCCACGGATTTAAAATGGAATCACCCACCATAGCCGCCATAGCAACACCGCCGGGTAGCGGTGGCATTGGAATTATCAGGGTCTCGGGTGAGGGGTCCCTGAAAATTCTGTCGGACATCTTCCGCAAAACCGGCAAACGCGCCCCCGCAGTGCAACATCATTCTTCCATAGAATTGCAGGCTCACCGGATGTATCTGGGACACATTATCGATCCCCGGGAAAAAACCCTGGTGGACGAAGTGCTGGTTGTGACCATGCGGGCGCCCCATTCATACACAACGGAAGATGTTGTCGAGATCCAATCGCATTCCGGATATATTGTTTTGAACAAGATCCTAAAGCTTGTTTTGGCATATGGGGCCCGCCTGGCAGAACCCGGCGAGTTCACGCGCCGGGCGTTTATGAATGGCAGGATCGACTTAACCCAGGCCGAAGCTGTCATCGATGTTATCAATGCCCGCACCGGCAAATCGCTGGATATAGCCACCGAGCAACTACAAGGCGGGATTGGCAAGAAAATACGCAAAATTCGGGAAGCAATTTTGTCCATCCTCGCAGACATCGAAGTGGACATAGACTTTTCCGATGATATGGGCGAATTCTCCACGGACACCGGATTGGGGGAAACCCTGAAAACCGGCGTTGTCGACCCCTTGAAGCAATTGATCGATGCCTATGAGCACAATCACTATTTCCGTGACGGGATCAGGATGGCGATCATTGGACGACCCAATGTCGGCAAGTCCAGCCTTTTAAACCGGTTAATTCGCAAGGAAAGGGCCATTGTTACCGAAATACCGGGTACGACGCGGGATACCATCGAGGAGATGGTCAATATCAATGGGTTGCCCGTCATCGTCATCGACACGGCCGGCTTGCACGAAACCACGCAACAAATTGAACTGATGGGCATTGAACGCACCCACGCAACCATTCAAGGTGCGGACATCGTTCTTCTGGTTATCGATCTAAGCCAAGGGGTTACCCGGGAGGATTGTGACATTTTTCAACGGCTCGGGAAGACAAAACACATTGTTGTTATGAACAAGGTCGATGTGGAACGCGATATTTCCCTGCCACGCGAGTGGGAAGGCGGGATGTTCGTTAAGATTTCGGCTCTCAAGGGCACCAATCTCGACGACCTGAAGGATACTATTTTTAACATGGGGGTTGGCTCGCATCCATTTCCAGGTGTGTCTTCCCTTGTACCGAACTTGCGGCAGGCCGACGGTCTGAAACGGGCCCAACGTTTCGCCCTTAAGGCGCTTGAGGGTGACACGCCCGGCCGGGAACGCGAACTCACAGCACTGGACCTCGGGGATGCCGCAAGGGAACTGGATAAGATTTTGGGATTGCGCTATAGTGAAGATGTGCTTGATTTGATTTTTAACCGATTTTGTATCGGGAAATAATGTTTCACGTGAAACAATTTAAGGAGACAGGGTATGGCGATTGATTTTGAACCGTTTTTTAAGGAATATGAAGCGCTCCTGGCGCTGGCGGATAAAACGTTTGAGAAGGTTAGGCAGGGCTATCCGGATCTGGTAAAGTGCAAGCTCGAGTGTGCGGACTGCTGTCATGCTCTTTTTGATCTGCCCCTCATCGAGGCGCTTTACGTAAATTATCATTTTAATCGGGCCTTCAAGGGCGAACAAAAAGAAACCCTGATGGAATCCGTCAATCAGATAGATAGACAGATCTACAAGCATAAACGAAAGGCGAACAAGAATCTGGAGGACGGTAAGGCCGAAGAGGACATATTGGTGGAGCTGGCCGAAGCAAGAGTCCGGTGCCCGCTGCTCAATGCTTACGACCAATGTGATCTATATGGTTTTCGCCCCATAACGTGTCGTTTGTATGGTATTCCCACCTCCATCGGTGGAAAGGGTCGCACGTGCGGATTGTCTGGCTTCAAGGCGGGTGAGCAGTATCCCACGGTGAACATCGACATTCTTCAAACAAAACTGTTTCAGCTGTCCGAGCGGTTCGCCAGAGCCATTAAATCAAAATATACAGGGCTGGGTGAAATTCTCGTACCGCTGTCCATGGCACTGTTAACAGAGTATGACGAAGAGTATCTGGGTGTATTGACATCTGATGGGGACCCCGCCGGCGACCCGGCGAAAACTGAATAGGAGGCGACATGGACGAGCAAGCCAACAAAAACGAGGATCGCAAAAGGACCATTTTTGACG
>RCNC010002593.1_pt1 | contig 12028 bp, 11 predicted proteins | sample 2041301 | NCBI WGS metagenome assembly RCNC01 (sample SAMN09708231, study PRJNA481090) | Marine sediment metagenome, whole genome shotgun sequencing project. | biome: marine sediment; feature: ocean; material: sediment; isolation source: Sewage treatment plant 13A marine sediment (STP13A) ... | reverse complement strand
TGCCCGCAGATGTGGAAGGTAATCGCGCTCCCCTTTTCGTGAACGGCGTCCACGATCTTCTGGTGATAGGGAAGGACGTGCTCCCTGTAAATCGTCGGCGAGATGAGGCTCATGCCCGCTGAAGGATCCCCGACAAACGGGTGGACACCCAGTTCCACGGCAGCCAGGCACCGGAGGATCACCGTGTCCGTCGTGTAGGCCATCAGGTCGTGCAGGAAGGGCTTGTCGTCGTACATGTCGTCCATCGCCTCGTTGATGCCCCTCAACTCCAGGCCGAAGCTCCAGGGGCCGCCGATCATCGTGTAGACCTCGTACTGCGGGAAGGCCTCGGCACACTTCTCACACATGTCGAAGTGGCCGCTGAAGAGTTGGTCTTCCCTGGGCGGGCGCACCGCCCATTTGGGCAGTTTCTCTTTCAGGTTGTCTTTCTTGATGCTCGGGGGCTTTCCCATCAGCTTTCTGAACGCCTCCTGCGCATCCGGCATCATGGGATTCAGCGGGACGAACAGGGCGTCCGAGTCGAGTTCTTCGCACGTGATCTTGACCGTCTCCAGGGCTGCATCCGGCTGGGTAAGGAACTGTTCCAGCGTGAACCCGGCCCTCTCCGCAAAATGGCCCCCCAGCAAGAGCATGACAGGATGGCGATCGAGTTTCTCCCCCTTGAGGGCGGCCTGCATTCTCTGCTTTCCGGTAATCGATTTTGCCATCTTCTCTCCTCCTTCGGTTTCAACGCGCTGTTCGTGGAATTTGTTATCATACGACGATCACAAGAGAACGGCAACATACGTGACGATGTAGCGAATCGCCAGGAAGAGGATCAGAAGACCCAGTGTCGCTTTGATAAATCGCTGGGGGACATACTTCTGCAGCCGGGCGCCGCAATACATACCCACGAGCCCCCCTATTCCGAAGAGAAATCCCAATTGCCAATCCGGAGCCGTAGAGCCGCCCCCGCCACGGTGTAGACCGGCAGGCGGAAGACGGCAACGCAGAAGGGTGCGATGATCGCCCCGCCGCCAATCCCATACGTCCCGCCGATGATCCCCCCGATGAAGGCGAGGCAGAACATCCCGGGCGTACTGAAGGAGAACCGCTGGCCCCAGAAATCGTACTCCACCCTGGCGAGCGAAAAAGAAACGGGGGGCCATGAAACGTAAATTCTTAAAATAGTTGATAAGAATTAAAGTATCGTAGCAGTAGAACTCAACCTCTCCGCCCTTTCTATTAAGCTAACCAGGGAGATATCTCACATAATGAGAAAAGAATATTTGTTATGGTAAAACCGCAATCGGAAAAGGACTAATCTCCTTTTTGTGGAACCCATTCTTGCGGAGGCCAACCCTCCTCCTCGACCATCTGTTCTATGGCTTGCAACATACCATCAAATGTGAACGGTTCCCCCCATTCATAAGGGAGATCTAAAACTCTTCCTGGTTCACTTGCACTGGTAAAATACTGAAGTGCGTCTATTAAAATGGACCTCTGGAGTTCTATATCGTGAGGTTTGCCACATGGGCGACCCGGTGGAAAATTGACGAAAACGGGTCGCGGTGCTTTCACCTGAGCCATCATGTCCCTGCAGGAGCCAATAAGAACAGTGGGAATTCCGTTTTCTTCGATACTTCGAGCGACCAGACTGGTCGACTGATGATCAAGCGCTCAGGAGGCTACCAGAAGCACGCCCTCCACACCTTGCCCATGTAAGACATCCATAATCTTCGGCATCAAGCTTTTAAATATTAATGACCGTTTATAGGTTCTCCCCATGCCCAAACTTATTACGGATGTGGCCAATCGTCCGATGACACCTTCTTTTTCAAGGTCCCGTAATCGTTCCACAGGGAAAATACAGTTAATGTCCTTAACGGCATCTCTGTGATCATAGTAATTATAATGTAGACCGAGTCTTTTTACATCAGTTTCCTTAGGTATTAATCGGAGCCCAACTTCATTGACCGGCCAACCGTTGGGTTCAAATGGCTCCTGATCATCTCGAAATATCCCTGAAGAGGTAATCAATGTAATACAGCTTTCCTCAAGAGGCTTTTTAAGGGAGGTGAAGGGGCTAGAGTCATAGACAGACCAATTATAATTGGGAAATCCTAATGATCTGTATTTCTCAGTCAACTTTGGAACAAACTTAACGAAATCCATTGATCATCTCCTTCATCGGGGTGAAATTGAGAGTCCGTATTCACTATCAAATCCCCCGAAATTTTTCTCTCCTTAACAGAAGAGATGTTTAACCATCGCCTTTAAACAGTTCACAATAATTACCGTGGATTTCCTAATTAGTCAATTGAAGAATTCTACCTAAAACGATTTCCTGCTCCAGGAATTTCCGGAAGGCATCCCGAAACATGTCATGCTCCTCCGTGTAGATTTCTCGCTTCACGGCTGTTGCCTCCGTTCTATTGCGTTGTTTCGTTGCTCGAGCAGAAGCCTCCGCCCCGCTTTTTGGTCAATGACACCATTCACGAATCAATTAGACTATAGCCCGTAAGGTCCGGGAAGGACAGGTTGTCGTCATCAGATCTGTCTTTTGCCTGGGGTTGGGTCAGGATCTTTGGTTGAGCTCTCCTGAGCTCTTGCCCACCAAAATCAGACGCACGAGGATAGCCCACAATGGACGATCTTAGGTCTGCCCATACCTCAGGTGCCCCCTGATTCAGCCCCTCAGAGGCCTGTTTCAGGATCCCGCTGTTCATGATTGACATCCTTGCCTTCGCCCGGTTCACCTCCTTTCTCCATCGCTGTTGTTGTTCCAGTCGCCTGCGACGTTCCCCTACGATCCGCTCCCGCTCTCCGCGATGGGCCTGCTCCGGGGTCACATACTCGATCCCCGGCCCGTGATCCTTCCTGAATGAAGTGCTCCTGTGAGCTGGCCGGTAACTTGGCGGATGGGGCAGGAATGGTTTGCCATGCGCGATCCTCTCTCCTGAAGGGCTTTGGCCGGAAATCCGAAACGAGAGGCCGTCCCGTCGGCAAGCCTCCGCTGCCAGCAGCGATCAAGATTCGGCGTCCTGCTTGCCGGCTTCCGGAGCCCTACTTGCAACGAGCTCTGCAAAGTTCCGCCGCCGGGTCTCCGGGAGGAGTGCCGCTTCCCCAGCCCTACTTGCAACGAGCTCTGCAAAGTTCCGCCGCCGGGTCTCCGGGAGGAGTGCCGCTTCCCCGAATTCCAGGCACTGGGTAACGCACTTCGTCACGCACGCAGGCAGGAGGCCGCGGTCGATGCGTTCCATGCAGTAGTCGCATTTCACCGCCTTGCGTGCGGATGGATCCCACTGGCAGGCACCCCACGGGCAGGCCTCGATACAGCTCTTGCACCCGACGCACAGCTCGGGCCGGGTATAGACGATGCCGTCGCTTTCCCGCTTGCAGATTGCGGCCGTGGGACATACCTTGAGGCACCATGGTTCTTCACAATGAAAGCAAGCCATAAAGACGAAATGGACCCGGGGAATGCCGCTGACCTCCGTGGGCCCGACGGGCAGGTTCGTGCACAACCAAGGGCCCACGCTCAAGGCTTTCTCAGTCTTGCAGTGGACCTGGCAGGCCAGGCACCCGATGCATCGGTTGGAGTCCTGAAGAAGGTAGTACTTACTCATCGCTGCCCGTGCTCTTTCTGTGTTTTTTCCGAAGGCGAACGACGCACTCGCACAGAGCGTTGCCACCGCCCACCGGATCGTAATCCTTGAGCAAGCCCTTCTGCAGACGCTGGTCGGCGATGCCCTTCCCATAGGCCCTGCTCTGAAGGGGTACGGTACGGCCAAACCCGTGGAGCATGAAGACCGCATCCCCGTGGATCCAAGGTGTGACCTTCACCCGTCCTTCGGCCGCCATGCCCTGGCGGCTGACTTCGACCAGGTCGCCGTCCTTCACGCCGAGCGTCCGGACCCGTTCCGGATGGACCCAGATCACGTTCTCCGGGACGAGCTCGTTCAGGGGCGGATTGTTCATGGTCTGGCCGTGGGAGTGGACCGCAGTCCTTCCAAAGAGGAGCCTGAACTCGTCGCTTCCGAGATCCGCAGGAGGCTGGAATTCATCGAAACTCTCTCGGCCGGCCTTGGCGAGCCGGCTGCTTATCAACTCGATCTTTCCCGAAGGGGTTTTGAAACGCAGATCCGTGTCGCGGTCCCAGAGAATGGGCCGTTCCGTGAGGGGAAGAAGCCCCTTTTCACGGATTCTTGAAAGGCTGATCTGGGTTTCTTCAAGCTGGTAGCTCCAGATGTCCTCGATCGTATCGAAGTCGAAATAACGGCCGGCGCCCAGGCGCCGGGCCAGCTCCCGGAAGATCCACCAGGCAGGTCTGCTGTCGAATCGGGGAGCCACCGCCTGATCGCGAATGTAGACGCAAGGCACAGGCCCTCCCCTGCACGCAAGGATGTTGGCCCGCTCGAGATAGCTGGATTCCGGCAGAATGACGTCACTGTACCAGGCCGTCTCGGAGTAGTTCACGTCGACGGAGACGAGCAGTTCCAGGCGATCCAGGGCCTTCTTCAAGGCCTCGGTGTCCGGCATGCTGACCAGAGGGTCGTGACGATAAGCGAGGTAGGCACCGACCGGATAAGGGTCGCCGCTCTCCATGGCAGGAAAAAGCTGGTGCAACAAACCGGGCCCTGCGTCGAAGTGCGCGTACTTGGAGCCGCAACCGTCCACCCGCGCCTCCTGCGTATCGGGAATCCGGTCGCAGAGCTTCCGGAGGGGCTTCTTCCCCGCGTCCTGCGCGTTCTTGGCCAGAATGACCCCACCCGGCACCTCAATCGCACCGAACAGGACGTTCAGGATCATGGAACTCCGGCTGACGTAGAAGGACTGTCTGTTCCGAGCCGTCATCCAGCCGGCGTGGAAAATGACCCTGGGCGCATCCTTGGCAATCTCCTCGGCAAACCTCCTCACCTCGGCTGCCGAGATTCCGGTGTAACGCTCCTGCCATTCAGGGGTTTTGCCGGCTACGAAACGCTCGAGCGACTCCAGGCCAGTCACCCAGCGGGAAAGGAAGGATGCATCGTAGAGCTTCTCCTCCAGAACCGTCTGGATCAGCGCCAGGTTCAGCGCGTAGTCCGTTCCCGGCCGCAGCTGCCAGAAGCGGGTGGCTTTGGCGGCGGTCAGGGTTGCCCTGGGGTCTATGTAGGTGCACCTGGCCCCCCTCCGGCTCACGGCGTCCACGAACTCCCTGGCCTCCTTTACCTGAAGCGACTCCAGGATGTTTCGACCGTAGAGCACGATATGGCGAGTATTCCGGATATCGTAGGTTATCCCTTTGCGTCCCACACCCAACAGGCTCAGCATCGCATGATGCGCGTTGATGCCGCAGGTGCAGTCATGATTGAAGTAGTTGGGGGAACCCAGGGCCTTCACGAAGGTCTTCGTGAGATCGGTAAAGGGACCGCCCCGGTCGCTCAAGGCGATGCCTCTTGCTCCGTGACGGCCCATCACCTCGGCGAGACGGTCCGCCACGTGATCGAGCGCTTCGTCCCAGGTCGCACGCTTCCACTGGCCGCTGCCCCGGGGCCCGGCGCGGATGAGCGGGTTCTGCGGCCGCTCATTGTCGTACTGGAAGGAGAGCCCCGCGCTGCCTTTGGCGCAAAGGCTGGGCCCCATGGCCTCGTCGTTGGGATTCCCCTGGATCCAGGTGACCCGGCCATCCTCGACCTCGACCTGGATGGGGCAGCGGACCGAGCACATTCCGCACAGGCTGAATACCGTCCTGCGTCCAAGCGTCGACACGTGCTGCAAGTCTGGAGGCCTGCCCGAACTCATTTTAGACATCCTCTCCGAGCTGGGGAAAAGCCCTTCACCCCTCCTCGGGGAGGTCTTCCGGGAAGACCGGCTTCTCGCCCGCTATATTCGCCTTGAACCCCGCGATGGCGGCATGACCGCGTTCATGGTCATCACTTCCTTGGTATAGTGGTATGCTTGCCACTCCGTCATCTCACTCTGCCCGTAGTAGACCTGCTTGCTCAGAGCCAGGATCTTGCGGCTGTATTGAGAGATCTCCTTTGCAAAGTTCCAGGTCTCCTCTTCGAGCCGCTCGTCCGGGACCACCCGGTTGACAAGACCCATTTCTTTCGCCTCGTGGGCCGGGTAGAGATTTCCGGTCATGAGCATTTCCATGCACTTCTTCTGTCCCACGCATCGGCTCACAGCAACGGTTGGGGTCGAGCAGTTGTAACCCAGGTAGATCCCAAGCATGAGATTCATCGATGCCTGGAACAGACGACGGATGTCGCTGACCGAGGTGTCGAGAACCTCCTTGCGATCGTGGCCGGAGCAGAAGACCTTCCCAGCCGCCCGGAGGAGGATGACCTTTGCTGTGTGCCTCCTGCCTGCCTCCCGCAGGAGGTCCGCTATTTCCTCCTCCATCTCCCGTCCCAGGGCATTTCGCTTATCCGGGCGGTTTAAGGTCAGGAGCCCAATGTCTTCTTTTTCCTCGTAAAGAATGAATCGCTAGCCCATCGTTCTTCTCCTTTTGACGTGGATGTTGAGGGGTCCGGAAGCTACCAGGACACCAAGCCGTCCTGGTTTCCTGCGAATCGGGCCTCATCCGGCCAGGAAAGCAGAGCAAGAGCGTGGGACTAGGCAGAGCAACCCTGTACCTGGTATGACGTTGGCACACATGATGGTGCATTCTATATGCCAATCATATGCCTCGAAGAGAGCCCTGCATTTCAGGTCTGCTGCCGGGCCGTTCGGCCTGCAGCTTGGTGCATTGCTGCACCAGAAACGCGCTCTTGGTGACATGTTGCACCAAAAGGGGGAGATATACTAGACTTCTGGCAACGAGGATGATTCTCGATTTGACCCGTATTGGCCCCTCTTTCATCCTGGTCAGCCCGTTGCCTTCTCGCGGCCCGTATGTGGGAGAGTGTGGCACAGGACTTGCTCCCGACCCAGTGAGTTAAGAAATACAAACCCATCGAGGGATCCCGCTTCCAGCAGAATTGCCAGGAAAGGACGGCCGCTATTTCGCAACCAAAAGATCACATCCTTCTAGCAGCAGGATTCTACCCGGACTGGTGGTATCAGAACTACGGGATCTCCTTCGACAGGAAGTACTACTTCGAACCGGAGACGAGGATCGAGGCAAGAATGGAGATGGACCGAAGGCTCTACGAGAGGTTCGGGGAGGTTGGGTTGGGGGATCCCAATCCCGAGCCCAAGCCTTTCATCACCTTCGGCATGGTCATGCTTCCGGCAGTATTCGGCTGCGAGATGGTCTTTCACGAAGACGCCCTCCCGTGGGCGATGCCCATGAATCTGTCCGAGGATGAGGTGCGGAGACTCGAGGTCCCGGACATCTTCACCTCGCCTCCTATGTCCGATATGATCCGGCAGATCGAATACCTGAAAGGGAAGTACGGGAGAGTGATTGGAGACATCAACACAACGGGAGTCCAGAACCTTGCCTTGAAGATCCGGGGGGAGAACTTCTACACCGACTACTTTGAAAACCCTGAACTCTGCCACCATCTTCTGAAGATCTGCACGGAATGCGTCGTCCGTCTCTTCCAGTTCGTCTACCCGATCACGGGCACCGGTGCCATCGACGTGACGCCCATGGCTGATCCCACGCTCTACATCCTACCGAACTGCACGGTCGAACAGATCTCCCCCAAGACGTACGAAGAGTTCATCCTCCCCTACGACAACCAGGTCGCAGATGCCTGCCATCCCTTAGGCGTTCACCACTGTGGTTCGGTCGACCATGTCCTGGAAGGCTATAGCAAACTCCGACATCTGCATTTCCTTGAAATGGGCTTCGGATCGGACGTGAGAAGGGCCAGAGAGATCCTAGGTCCGAACGTGGCGGTCAATGCAAGGGTTAGTCCGGTCCTCATGAAGAACGGGAACCCGGAAGAAGTCGAGGCGGAAGTCCGAAGCCTCATCGACCAGGGAGCCCCGCTGGAGACCTTCTCCATCGACACCGTCGGGCTGACGTACGGGACTCCGGACGAGAACGTCAAGGCAGCCAGGAACACGGCTGCGGAGTACGGTAGGATCGCAGGACCAGGGAAGAACGAACCTGCGTAAGGCCATGGGAGGAAGCTAGAGCATGGAAACGATACTGGCCAGTGCCTCGAAAAGCGTCCGGATAGGGCCCAGCCGTCCGCTGGTGATTGTTGGAGAACGCATCAACCCTACAGGCAGGAAGAGGCTGGCCCGTGCCGTGGAGGAGAAGGATTTCGGGCTCATCCAAGAGGAAGCGATCCGTCAGGTTGAAAAAGGCGCGCAGGTTCTCGACGTAAACGTCGGGGTTACAGGGACCGACGAGCCGACGGCGCTCCGGGATGCTGTGAAGGCCATACGGGAGGTGACGGATGTCCCCCTTTGCATCGACTCTGCCAGCCCCAGGGCTCTGGAGGCGGGTCTTGCTGCCTGTGATGGCAAGGCACTGGTCAACTCCGTGAACGGAGAAAAAGAGAAGATCGAGCGCGTCCTTCCGATCGTGAAGGATTTCGGAGCCGCGGTGGTCGGGTTGACGATGGATGACGAGGGCATTCCCAAGGAAGCAGGCAGGCGGGTGGAAATCGCGGATAGCCTCCTCGATGCGGCTCTCCGCAGGGGGATCCCGGCTGAGGACGTGATCATCGACCCACTGTGCATGGCCATCAGCACGGACGAACGTGCAGCCCTGGAGTCTCTGAAGGCGCTACAGCAGATAAGGGACAAGCTGGGTCTCAACCAGATCCTGGGCGTAAGCAATGTGTCTTTTGGGTTGCCGGAGCGCCATGCCATCAACGCTCTGTTTCTCGCGTTGGCCGCCCAGAACGGCCTGACCTGCTGCATCATGGACCCCACGGTCTGGGAAATGAGACGAGCGGTCCTGATTGCGGACATGCTGATGGGGACGGACGAATTCTGCATGAATTTCATTTCGGCTTACCGTGAAGAGTCCTCTTGAGGGGGAGGAGGACGGCTCTCGGCACACTAGGAGGGAGATTTTACATGGCAAACCTGGAAGCGCTCAAAGAGGCAGTCATTTCGGGGAAACGCAAGGAAGCGATGGATCTCACGCAGAAGGCGTTGGACGGGGGGGTCGATCCACGCGGGATCATCGATGGCTACCTCATCCCCGCACTCGATGCCGTCGGTGAGAAGTTCGAGCAACGGGAGATCTTCGTGCCCGAGATGATGATCGCGGCTAAGTCGATGCAGTCCTGCATTGATCTCCTGAGACCTTTTGTCGGAAAAGACCAGATGACGACCCGCGGCACCGTGGTCATCGGCACGGTTTTCGGGGACCTCCACAGCATTGGGAAGAACCTGGTCAAGCTGCTTCTGGACAGTTCCGGATTTCAGGTGGTCGATCTGGGAGAGAGTGTGCCCGCCTCGGGATTCGTCGAGGCAGCAAGGAAGCACAACGCAGACGTGGTCGGGCTCTCGTCCCTCCTGACGACAGGAGATTCCCATGTACAGGAGACCGTACGGGCCATCAAGGAAAGCGACATTTCGAACACAGTTAGGGTGATCTGCGGTGGGGCGGCCATGACTTCCCGCTTCGCGGAGGAGACCTGCGGAGCCGACGCGTACGCCAAGGACGCGGCCGAAGGAGTGAAGAAGATCGCAAGCCTCCTCAAGAAGCGTTAGGAGTGTGTTGAAAACCTTTTGGCGGACCTTGTTTCGGTCAGGTCCCGTCCCGACGGGGGGATAATCCAGACACTCCACGGTTCGGATCCCGGGGGACGCGGAGGAACCGTAGCTGTTCCCGGGTCTGGGAAGAGGACACTCTTCTGTAACGGAGGGGAAACTCGCATGGGATCTGGCGATACGCAGCATCCGGATAGCCTTCTCGAGCCCGTAGTAGAAAGCTTACACGATGCGATCGTTCTCATCGAGAACGACCGAATTATGAAGGTCAACAGCAGTTACGACCGCATCACCGGACTCAAGGGTGAAGCCCTCTTAGGAAAGAGGGTCGATGAGCTTGATGGGGACTCCCACGTCTGCCTCCACATCATCCAGGAGGTGTTCCGTCTCGTCGAGCAGTTGGGCAAGAGCGTGACGAGCATGGCGAAACTCAACCGAGGCAACGAGATCTACGTGACCGGAACCCCTGTTCCCCATGAAGGACCGGGCCGCCATACGGCAGTCCTTTTCCGGGACATCACGGAGCTCCAGCACCTCAAGGAGGAGGTCTCCCGACTCACGGCCCTCTACCTGTCCACCCCGGAAGAGGCGCGCATCTCTCAGATCACGGGGCAAGAAATCATCACGGAGAGCCGGGAGATGCGGGGGATCCTGGACCTTGTCTCCCGGATAGCCCAAGTCGACTCCGTAGTCCTGTTCGAAGGAGAAAGCGGAACCGGAAAAGAGGTGCTGGCACGCCTCCTCCACCGGCGTAGCCCGCGCCGGAAAGGACCCTTCATCTCCGTCAACTGCGGAGCCATTCCGGAGACACTCTTCGAATCGGAACTCTTCGGATACGTAAAGGGGGCCTTCACCGGCGCCTTGAGCACCGGCAAACCCGGGCTGTTCGAACTGGCCCATGGAGGTGTGATCTTCCTGGACGAGATCGCGGAAATGCCCCTGAACTGCCAGGTCAAGCTCCTCAAGATCATCGAACAGCGGGAGATCACCCGGCTCGGGGATGTCAAGAGCATCAGCCTGGACGTGCGGATCATCGCAGCCGCGAACCGCAACCTCCCCCAGGCCGTGAAGGAGGGTACGTTCAGGGAAGACCTGTTCTATAGACTCTATGTCGTGCCCATCAAGATCCCACCCCTCCGGGAGCGCCGGGAGGACGTCTTTCCTCTCGTCTGGCACTTCCTGGGAGTCTGCAACAGGAAGTTCAATCAATCCAAACGATTCTCCCGCGAGGTCATCCACATCCTGGAGTCCTATCCGTGGCCTGGAAACGTGCGAGAATTGCAGAACGTAGTCGAACGAATGGTTCTGGTCACCGACACAGAGACCATCGAGCCCCGGCACCTTCCGCCAGACATCTATCAGCAGGATCTGGACGAGAGCGATCTCGTGCATGTAAGGGGGGTGATGTCCTGGAACAAGGCGAGGGAAATGCTCGAGAAGAAGCTCCTGTCACATGCCCTGAACATCCACGAAACCACCCGGGAAGTTGCGCGGATATTGAGCGTCGATCACTCGACCGTAGTCCGGAAGATGAGGAAGTATGGGTTGCAGTCCGAAAGGATTCGAAACAGGCGAAATGGGCCAGGAGGGCTTTCCCATGAGGAATAGACTGATCTCGTCGAAGCGTGCCGGACGAACTGGGAAGGGAGGGAGGAGCTCCGGCAGGGGTACTATGTGCACATATTGGAATAAACGACATTATACATCTGCGTCGTGTGTCAATCTTCCATTATTGCTCTGCATCCGTGCTTCCGAGGGCAGTTCTCCAAGGGGGAAGAGTCAAAATCGTGTATTTTCCTCGAAGAATAACGCTTCCGAAGGCTCTTGGTGAATAATTTTCAAAACTCGATTCCCGAACTACCCGGTCTTTCCGGTTTACTCATAGAGAAGCGAGGGAAGGAATAATTCAGGTTTTGAGGTTTGGGGTCGGATCGTACGGAAGTACATCCGGGTCCGAACCTCAAGAATCGACCCAAAGATTCCGTGCTTGCGCCGCTCGCAGTAGAAGGCTTCGTGCAATATGCGGGCTAGAGCAACGGAGAAGAGCCATGGCAATTACAGCGGGAGTGGATATTGGATCTACCGCCTCGAAGGCGGTGATCCTGGTCGATCGGAAACCGGCCGCGCAGATCATCGGGCCGAGTTCCACGAACCCGAAGCGCACGGCCCAGGAGATCTACGACAAGGCCCTGGCCGACGCAGGCGTGAGTGCCTCGGACGTTTCCTACATCGTGGGTACGGGGTATGGAAGAACCCAGGTGGAGTTTGCCACGAAGAACATCTCTGAGATCACCTGCCACGGACGGGGTGCGCACTTCTTGATCCCCTCGGTGCGCACGGTTATCGATGTGGGCGGGCAGGACACCAAGGCCATCTGTGTCGACTCGCAGGGCAACCTGCTCGATTTTGCGATGAACGACAAGTGCGCCGCGGGCAC